>JACCDN010632773.1_pt1 | contig 10128 bp, 10 predicted proteins | sample 7441691 | NCBI WGS metagenome assembly JACCDN01 (sample SAMN15323439, study PRJNA562643) | freshwater metagenome | isolation source: river surface water | place: USA:Blue River Watershed | collected 2017-08-16
GAAGACGGTAAGTCGCTGAGCAACGAGCTGGACGTGGTTGAAGGTATGCAGTTTGACCGCGGTTACCTGTCGCCTTACTTCATCAACAACCCGGAAAAGCAGATTGCTGCCCTGGATAACCCGTTTGTGCTGCTGTTCGACAAGAAGATTTCGAACATCCGCGATCTGCTGCCAGTACTGGAGCAAGTGGCCAAGGCCGGTCGTCCGCTGCTGATCATCGCCGAAGACGTCGATGGTGAAGCGCTGGCCACCCTGGTGGTGAACAACCTGCGCGGCATTCTGAAGACCGTGGCTGTTAAGGCCCCGGGCTTTGGTGATCGTCGTAAAGCCATGCTGGAAGACATCGCGATTCTGACCGGCGGTACCGTGATCGCTGAAGAAGTAGGTCTGAGCCTCGAGAAGGCTACCCTGGAAGAGCTGGGCCAAGCCAAGCGTATTGAAGTGGGTAAGGAAAACACCACGATTATCGATGGCGCCGGTTCGGAAGCGAACATTCAGGCCCGCGTTGGCACGAACCGCAAGCAGATCGACGAAGCCACGTCGGACTACGACAAAGAGAAGCTGCAAGAGCGCGTGGCCAAGCTGGCCGGCGGTGTTGCCGTGATCAAGGTCGGTGCCGCCACCGAAGTGGAAATGAAAGAGAAGAAGGCCCGTGTCGAAGACGCGCTGCATGCAACTCGTGCCGCCGTTGAAGAAGGCGTGGTGCCTGGCGGTGGCGTGGCGCTGATCCGTGCGCGCTCGGCTATTGAAAACCTCACGGGCGACAACCACGACCAGGACGCCGGTATCAAGATCGTGCTGCGCGCGATCGAAGAGCCGCTGCGTCAGATCGTTCTGAACGCCGGTGACGAGCCGTCGGTCGTCGTCAACAAGGTGCTGGAAGGCAAGGGTAACTTCGGTTACAACGCCGCCAACGGCACCTACGGTGACCTGGTTGAGCAGGGCGTGCTGGACCCAGCCAAGGTGACCCGTTCGGCACTGCAAAACGCCGCGTCGGTTGCTGCGCTGATCCTGACCACCGATTGCCTGGTGGCCGAACTGCCGGAAGACAAGCCGGCCGGTGGCATGGGTGATATGGGTGGCATGGGCGGTATGGGTGGCATGGGCGGCATGATGTAAGCCCAGGCTTCTTGCCTGAGTAGTACTGAAGACCCTCGCTCCGGCGGGGGTCTTTTGTTTTGTGCGGTTAAAATATCGGCTTTGAATATTCCATTGGATTTGTCATGAACCGACCGGCACCGATCAGCACGCGCAAAGGCATTATTCTGGCCGGTGGTTCGGGTACGCGTTTGTATCCGGCGACCTTGTCGGTATCGAAGCAACTGCTGCCGGTGTACGACAAGCCCATGATCTACTACCCGCTCACCAGCCTGATGATGGCTGGCATGCGGGATGTGTTGATTATCTCCACCCCGCAAGATACCCCGCGTTTTGAGCAGCTGCTCGGCGATGGCTCGCAGTGGGGCATGAATCTCACGTATTGCGTGCAGCCTTCGCCGGATGGTCTAGCTCAGGCCTTTATTCTGGGTGCCGACCATGTCGGCAATAACCCCAGTGCGTTGATCCTCGGTGACAACCTCTATTACGGACACGACTTTGCTTCGATTCTTAAACGGGCTGATGCGCAGACCCGCGGTGCTTCCGTCTTTGCCTATCACGTCAAAGACCCCGAACGTTATGGGGTGGTCGAGTTTGATGCCAATGGCAAAGCACTCTCGATTGAAGAGAAACCCGCTAAGCCCAAGAGCCGCTATGCCGTGACTGGGCTGTACTTCTACGACAACCAGGTGGTTGATATTGCTAAAAACATTAAACCCTCCGCCCGTGGCGAACTGGAAATTACCGACGTCAATAAGGTGTATCTGGATCAAGGCCAACTGAGTGTCGAAATCATGGGCCGCGGTTATGCCTGGCTCGATACCGGTACGCACGATTCTCTGATCGAAGCCGCCCAATTCATTCAGACCATTGAACACCGGCAGGGCTTCAAAGTCGCCTGCCCGGAAGAGATTGCTTATCGCAATGGCTGGGTCAATGCCGCAGAACTCGAGAAGCTGGCCCAGCCGTATCTGAAAACTGGTTACGGTCAGTACCTTATCGACTTGCTCAAGGGCGACCTGTAATTACTTGGTGTTATAGTTTTCGCTATGAAGCCATCGCAGATTTTGCAACAGCGCAGAGATGAAATCCGTCGCATCATACTTTCGTATGATGCTGTGAATCCGCGCGTGTTTGGTTCGGTGGCTCGCGGCGAGGATGACGAGCATAGTGATCTGGATGTGCTGGTAGACCCCATCGAAGGTAAAACGTCGCTAATCACTCTAGTTCGATTGAGGCGCGCGCTTGAATCGGCGCTAGGGGTCAAGGCAGATGTTCTGACGCCCTTGTCGATTCACGAACGATATCGTGATCGTGTTTTGAGTGACGCGCGCGCTATATGAGCCGGGATCCTCGTAGGGCGTTGGATCGTGCCCGGGATATTCTTGATGCTATAGCGAATATCCAGAACGATCTGGGCGCGTTAAGTAAAGACGCTTTTCTAGAGGACGGCAAAACACAGCGTGCAGTGATTGAGGGGTTTATTGTTGTCGGAGAGGCCTCTAATCGTTTGTGTGACCTGCGGCCTGACCTTGAAGCTGCTGATCCCGATCTTTGGTCGCATTTGCGTGATGCCTATGACATGAGAAATGTTCTAACTCATGAGTATTTCCGGGTTGATGCGGGGATCGTATGGGAAACGGTGCAACATGAATTGCCGGTTCTGGAAAAGATGCTAAGAAAGTTTGTTCTAAAGGAATCTGTGTGAAGGTAAGTGCTACTGAGCTCCAGGGGCTATTGTTGATTGAACCCAGAGTCTTTGGTGATGAGCGTGGCTTTTTCTTCGAGAGTTACAACGAGAAGGTTTTTAATGAAGCTACCGGTACCTCACCGCGTTTCGTACAGGAAAACCACTCGAAATCGGTGAAGGGTGTCCTGCGAGGCTTACATTACCAGCTGCCACCCCGGGCCCAGGGCAAGCTCGTCCGTGTGGTTCAGGGCGAAGTCTTCGACGTGGCCATCGACATCCGCAAAGACTCACCGACTTATTGTCAATGGGTCGGCGAAGTGCTCTCAGCCGACAACAAGAAGCAACTCTGGATTCCGCCCGGCTTTGCTCATGGTTTCCTAACTTTGTCCGACACGGCGGAGTTTTTATACAAAACCACCGATACTTGGTCGCCAGAGCATGAGCGGGCGATTCTCTGGAATGACCCCACGCTCAATATTGAGTGGCCGCTGAATGGCATGGTGCCCACACTGGCGGCCAAGGATGCTGCAGCGGTTCTATTCAGCGCGGCTGAGATTCCCGACGCGTTTTAAGAGCGTTTTGCTGCGCCGCAAAACTTTAGTTGCAACAGTCTTGTTACACTCTTACGCGAAACTGACAGCACTGCTGGTTATGAATTGACGCCTTTCGTGGAGAGACGCCGGGTATGCGTATTTTGTTGGCCGAGGATGATTCGATTATTGCCGATGGGGTTGCCCGGGCGCTGCGCAAAGCCGGTTATGCGGTAGATGTTTCCGATAATGGGGTGGATGCCGATTTGGCGCTCCAATCCTGTAATTACGACCTGGCAATTCTGGATATCGGCCTGCCGAGAATGACGGGGTTGGAAGTGCTGCGTCGCTTGCGAGCCCGCCATAACGCCTCGGTCCCGCATGTGCCAGTGTTGGTGCTGACCGCGCATGATGCGCCGGCGGACCGGGTGAAAGGTCTGGATCTGGGCGCGGACGATTACATGGGCAAACCCTTTGATCTGGATGAACTGGCGGCGCGCGTGCGGGCGTTGATTCGCCGAAATTCCAATAGTTCGCCCAATATGGTCTGCGGCAATCTGGCCTACGATCAGGTGGGTCGGGTGGCGACTCTGGGCGGCCAGCCTCTGGAGCTATCGGCGCGCGAGGTGGGGCTGCTGGAGGTTCTGCTCTCGCGTGTGGGGCGTCTTGTTAGCAAGGATCAGCTGGTTGACCATCTTTGTGGCTGGGGCGAAGAGGTGAGCCATAACGCCATTGAAGTGTATGTGCACCGCTTGCGTAAGAAACTGGAAGCGGGCGGGGTGCAGATCGTAACGGCACGCGGTTTAGGCTACTGTCTTGAAAAACCGCTCGAAGACAAAGCACCGGCCTAACCAGCGCTCCCTATTTGGGGAGATTCTCGACTGGATGCTGGCGCCACTGCTGTTTGTGTGGCCGCTCAGCATTGTGGTGACTTACCACTACGCTATGTCGGTAGCGGCCAACCCGTTTGATCAGGCTTTGCGTGAAAACGTGCTGGCGATTTCGCGTCAGGTGCACTTTGCTGATCAGCCGGTGCCGGTTGTCAGTTTTTCGCGGTCGGCGCATGCATTGCTGAAGGCAGATGAAACCGATGTGGTGTATTACCACGTGATTTCATCGGATGGTAAATTGATTCAGGGGGACAGGGAGTTACCCCCGCCGATCCCGATGATTAAGCCCGTGCTCCCGGAAAATCAGGTGGGTTTTCGTGATGCCGAGATGGGGGGGGAAGAGCTTCGCATTGCCTACACCCTGGTGACTTCAAGGGCTAACCCACAACAGTGGGTGATTGTGGAGGTAGGCGAGTCGCTGGAGAAGCGGAATCAGCTGATCAACCAGATTGTGGCGAGCGTGATCCTACCGCAGTTTTTTATTGTGCCGGTGGTCGTGGTGCTGGTGTGGTTTGGCCTGGCACAGGGCCTAAGGCCGCTACAGTTTCTGAAGTCGCGCATTGCCTCACGTGACGAACATGATCTGTCACCCATGACGGTGCGGCGTTTGCCGGAAGAGATTCAGCCGCTGGTTGAGGCTTTTAACGACCTGTTGGATCGCATGCGCGACAACATGGAAGTGCAGCATCGCTTTATTGCCGATGCGGCGCATCAGCTGAAAACACCGCTGACGGCACTGAAGACGCAGGCGCAGCTGGCGATGTATGAGGACGACTCGGACGCGCTGCGCGGTTCGCTACAGCGGATCGGCAGTAGCGTGGATCGGGCCTCGCATCTGGTGTCACAGTTGCTTACTCTGGCGCGGGCGGAGAGTACGGGCGATGTGCAGGGCGAGGCCAGGGTAGATCTTGCCGCTCTGGTGCGTGAGGTGGCGGAGGAGTGGGTGTTGCCAGCGGCGCAGAGGCATCTGGAACTGGATTTCGAGGCGCCAGCGGGCGGTGTGCCGGTTTTTGGCAACGCTTTTCTGTTGCGGGAGATGGTGAGTAACCTCATCGATAACGCCATCCGCTATACCCCGGCCACGGCAGCGGCCCCCGGGCAGATTCATGTGCGGGTGATGGATGCGCGCGTGCCGCCCCATCTGACGCGCACGGGGGATGGCGCGCTGATCAAACAGACGGATCGCTGGGCCGTGCTGGAGGTCGAGGATACCGGGGTCGGTCTCACGGCTGAGGAAGCGGAGCTGGTATTCGAGCGTTTCTACCGGGTGGATGACGCCAAGACCTCGGGTAGTGGGCTCGGTCTGCCGATTGTTCGCGAGATTGCCTTGTATCACCATGGTTCAGCCACGCTGGTGCCTAATACCCAGCTGAAGGCGGGGGTGGCCGCAGGTAGCCCTGCCAGAGGCGTTACCGCGCGGGTGCGGTTGCCGCTGTATGTGCAAGCACAGAGCAGTTTGGTGCGGCCGTATCAGCCCCCGCTGATGCCCGGGGTTTAATACGCAGTGAACGTTGCCGGTGCTATGATCGGCGCGGTTTGTGATTTCTGAAGGAAAAAGACATGATCAAGGTCGGGATTGTTGGGGGTACCGGGTACACGGGCGTGGAACTGCTGCGTTTGCTGGCGGTTCACCCGGGGGTTGAACTGAAGGCGATTACCTCGCGCGGTGATGCCGGGCTGCCGGTGGCTGAGATGTTCCCCAACCTGCGCGGTCGCGTCGACCTGGCCTTTGAAGACCCGGCCAAGGCCGATCTCGGTGCCTGCGATGTCGTGTTCTTTGCCACGCCGAATGGCATCGCTATGCAACAGGCGCCGGAGTTGCTGGCCAAGGGCGTGAAGGTCATTGACTTGGCCGCTGATTACCGGATTAAAGATATTCCGACCTGGGAGAAATGGTACGGCATGACGCATGCCAGCCCGGATTGGGTGGCCAAGGCCGTGTATGGTTTGCCAGAAATTAATCGGGATGCCGTGAAGAAGGCGCAACTGATTGCCAACCCGGGTTGCTACCCGACGGCGGTACAGCTGGGCTTTTTGCCGCTGATTGAGGCCGGTGTGGTGGATGTAAGCTCGCTGGTGGCAGATGCCAAGTCGGGCGTCTCGGGTGCTGGGCGAAAGGCCGAGGTGCATACCCTGTTTGCCGAAGCCAGTGATAATTTCAAGGCCTACGGTGTGCCGGGTCACCGGCATCTGCCGGAGATTCGTCAGGGGCTGTCGATTGCGGCTAATAAGGATGTGGGCCTGACTTTTGTGCCACACCTGACGCCGCTGATCCGCGGTATTCACGCCACGCTGTACGCGCGCATCACTCAGGAAGTAGATTTCCAGAAGCTGTTCGAGGAGCGTTACAAAGGCGAAGCTTTTGTCGATGTACTGCCCGCCGGTAAGCACCCGGAGACCCGTTCGGTACGCGCTTCGAACGTTTGCCGCATTGCCGTGCACCGGCCTCAGGGGGGCGATACACTGGTGATTCTGTCGGTGATCGATAATCTGGTGAAGGGGGCGGCGGGGCAGGCGGTGCAGAATATGAACCTGATGTTTGGGTTATCAGAGACCAGTGGTCTTGAAATCGTGCCCGTATTGCCCTGATCTTGTAGGGGTTTTGTTTTGGCGCCTTTGTGCTTAAATGAGATATCTGAGTATTTTGCTGGAGTATATGAACATGTCTGAAGTGGCCGAAGTAACAAGCGCCGAAGCGCCGACGGATTTTCTGACCTTTACCGATGCTGCGGTGGAGAAGGTACGGGATCTGATCGCCGAAGAGAACAACCCGAACCTCAAGCTGCGTGTTTTTGTCACCGGTGGTGGTTGCTCGGGCTTCCAGTACGGCTTCACCTTTGATGAAGAGGTGAATGATGACGATACGCCCGTTGAAAAGGGCGGGGTCACGCTACTGATCGATTCGATGAGTTACCAGTATCTGGTAGGTGCGGAGATCGATTACACCGAAGGGCTGCATGGTTCGCAGTTTGTGATCCGCAACCCGAATGCGACCTCTACCTGCGGTTGTGGCAGCTCGTTTTCGGTTTAAGCCGGCGTAATATTTCCAAGAATGCGCGGGCCGGCCGCACCGGTCACTGCGCTTAGGTTGCCTGGTAGTCCATCCAGCGTGCGCTGCGCCAGCCAGGCAAAAGCCGCGGCTTCGATGTGGCTGGGGTCGAGGCCATAGCGGGCAGTGGTGTCCACCGTCATGTTAGGGAGCTCGGCGGCTAAAGCCTTCATGAGTTCGGTGTTGTAGGCACCGCCACCGCAGATCAGCAGTTCAACGGCGGGGCCGCAATAGCGGCGAACGGCATCAGCGATGGTTTTAGCAGTAAAGGCAAGCAGGGTGGCCTGTACGTCTTCTGGGCTGAGCTGATAGGGCTCGGCGAGGGCGCGGATCCACTCCAGATTAAACTGTTCGCGGCCACAGCTCTTGGGTGGCGAGACTTCAAAAAACTCATGGTTCAGTAACGCTTGCAGAAGCGCTTCATGAGATTTGCCGAGGGCCGCAAAGCCGCCGTCACGATCGAATCGTTCGCCCGTATGGGCCTCGACCCAGGCATCCATCAGGACATTGCCTGGGCCACAGTCAAAGCCAATCACACGCGCTTCGGATCCCGGAGGCGGTAGATAGGTGAGGTTAGCCATGCCGCCGATATTGGCGATGATGCACCCGCCTTTCTGGCGTGCCGGGTTAAATACGCTCGCGTGAAAAACCGGCACAAGCGGTGCGCCTTGGCCGCCAGCGGCAATGTCTCGCTGTCGAAAGTCGCTGATGACGGTGATGCCGGTAGATTCAGCCAGTACATGCGGGGCGTTCAGTTGCAGTGAGTAGCCGCTGCCCGGCTGGTGTCGGATGGTCTGGCCATGGGCGCCAATGGCGGTAATCTGAGCCGGGTCGATGCCTGTTTTCTGGAGTAGCCCGGCAACGGCTTGTACATAGCAGGCGACGAGCGCCTGACCGGCGATCTGGCCGCGGTGCAGTTCGTTGTCCTGCGGGTGTTGCAGGGCCAGAAACTCGAGGCGTAGGGGCTGTGGCATGGGCACAAAGTGATGCCCGGCAATTTCCATGCGGGGCGAGTCCATGTCGGGCTGGCGCATCAGCACCGCATCCACCCCATCCAGGCTGGTGCCGGACATGAGGCCAATAAAATGGCGGGTAGTCGTTGTCATGGTGCTCTGTGATGACGAATTCAAGCCGGTGCCCCTGTCTGTTGGGTAAAATGCGCATTCATTGGTTGAAGTCTACTGTATCTGGGGTCGCATTTTGGAACAACATATCAAGGACGCGCTGGCGCTGATCAAGCGCGGGTCGGACGAGCTGCTGGTTGAGGCCGAGCTGGTCGAGAAGCTCAAGAAGGGTCAGCCGCTGCGCGTGAAGGCGGGATTTGACCCGACGGCACCGGATCTGCACCTAGGGCATACTGTGCTCATCAACAAGCTGCGTCACTTCCAGGATCTGGGGCATCAGGTATCGTTTCTGATTGGCGACTTTACCGGCATGATCGGTGACCCGACGGGCAAGAACACCACGCGTCCACCGTTGACGCGCGAGCAGGTGGAAGAGAATGCCAAGACCTACCAGGAGCAAGTATTTCGCATTCTGGACCCGGCCAAGACCGAGATCTGCTTTAACTCGAGCTGGTTCAACGAGCTGGGCGCGGCCGGCATGATTAAACTCGCCGCGCAAAACACCGTGGCGCGCATGCTGGAGCGCGACGATTTTTCGAAGCGCTATGGTAATAATCAGCCGATTGCGATTCACGAATTTCTCTACCCGCTGTGCCAGGGCTACGACTCGGTGGCGATGAAGGCGGATATCGAGCTGGGCGGTACCGATCAGAAGTTTAATCTGCTGATGGGCCGCGAGCTGCAGAAGCATTACGGCCAGAGCCCGCAGTGCATTCTGACGATGCCGTTACTGGAAGGTCTCGACGGCGTGAACAAGATGTCGAAGTCGTTGGGCAACTATGTGGGCATTACCGATGCGCCAAACGAGATGTTCGGCAAGCTGATGTCGGTGTCCGATGTGCTGATGTGGCGTTACTTCGAGTTGCTATCTTTCCGCAGTGAGGCCGAGATCGCCAAGTTCAAGGATGAGATTGCGGGTGGGCGCAACCCACGCGACATCAAGGTACTGCTATGTGACGAGCTGGTGACCCGCTTCCATGGGGCGCAGGCAGCAAAGGATGCGCTGGCTGATTTCGAGAACCGCTTCCGCCAGGGCGGCATCCCAGACGATATTGCCGAAGTGATGGTCGAGTCAGGCGGCGCAGGCGTAGGGATTGCACAGGCCTTGAAAACGGCGGGTTTGGTCGCAAGTACGTCAGAAGCCTTTCGCCAGATCGAGGGCGGTGGTGTGCGCGCCGATGGTGAGAAGGTGGCCGATAAGGCCCTGCAGCTGGCCCCGGGTACGGAAGTCGTGCTGCAGGTGGGCAAGCGCAAGTTTGCGCGGGTGACCATCCGCTAGCGTGGCGCGCTAAGGGTTGGCAGGGGTTCAAAAACCACTTGCATCCCTGTTGAACTCTGTGTAAAGTTCGCCCCCTTCCGGAGTGATTGCATCTGTCGATGAAAAACAACACTTCGGGGACTTGAAATCCGATTTAGTGTCCCTAAATAGGATTTCGTGCCAGGAAGTGTTGACAGCCTCTTTGATTAGTTGCTATAGTCTCGCTTCTCTGCTGACGGGCCCTCTGGGTTTGGCAGTAGACCTGATCTTTAAAAATATAGACAACCGATAGGTGTGGGTGTTTGCTTGACGGAGACAGAACTTTTGTTCTGCTCAAGAGTTAAGTAGTGCACTCACACGATGAAGGATAGAAATATCCGTCAAGCGTGAGTTTTAAACAGGAATTGAACTAAAGAGTTTGATCCTGGCTCAGATTGAACGCTGGCGGCATGCCTTACACATGCAAGTCGAACGGCAGCATGGAGGAGC
>JACCDN010553978.1_pt1 | contig 10127 bp, 8 predicted proteins | sample 7441691 | NCBI WGS metagenome assembly JACCDN01 (sample SAMN15323439, study PRJNA562643) | freshwater metagenome | isolation source: river surface water | place: USA:Blue River Watershed | collected 2017-08-16
GAAAGAGATTGATTTGTATATTTTCTCCTAAGAGAGTACATATACGCCAAAGAAATACAATAGTATATAGAATAGTGATGATGTCAAAGCGTAATTTTGTGATATGAATAGCATATTTGTCTTTTTTAGTCTCTCAGGGTATTATTTGATTACGAATTAGGAATAGTTCTATCCTCCTTCTCTCTTTATTAGGACATTATAAACTTTATAATCTATCTGTTCGTCCTATCTATCGGCAGACAGACTTTATACACTGTACAACTCTTCTATGATCGATCAACTTCGCAATATCGTCTATGATACGAGCTATACATCGCTTCTTCCTCAGTGAGGATATCCTGTCATGACAGAAGAGGTAAAAATAGCACAAAATCCACAAACTTCTGCTGCAATACCACCGTCTGTATCGAAAAGTCAGAGTCCTTCTTTTTGGTCTATGTTATTTGGTAGTACATCGTCGACGACGAAGAAAGTAGAAGAAAACCCTATCATAGCCAATAAAGATCTCAAAGAACAAGTCAAATACTTGCTTTCGCTCCCTGATGAGGAGTATAGCGATAGGAAGCTCACGCAAGCACTGAGAAAATATATTGTCGAGGTCGAACACCACCATACTCAGTCTATCGGTGATTATAAGACGCATATCGCTCCTTCGTATCGAAAAACTGAATGAACTGACTTTCATCTCTCGGGGATGGTCGGTAAATCCTACTATATGCAGACATATCCATCATACTTGGATGCTCTCTGGACGAGGGATGTCTTTTCGTTTCATGGGAAGCGAGATATGAGCTTCTTCATCTATCCTGAAGATGATAGTGCTATGCAGACTATGCTCAAGCAGAAAGCGACGCAACTCAAATCAGAGATGAATGAGTCACTTGCGAAAGGGATCACACTCGATGCTGAGATAGAACTCCAATACAGAGATGTCGATGAGATCAGACAAAAGCTTGCTACTCGTGAAGAGAGATACTACGAGACAGGGTATTATACGACGATCTATGACGAAAATAAGGAGAAACTGGATGAAAATGGTAAGAAATTTGAACAAAAAGTAGCCTGACTGGGTATGAGGATAAAACCTGCTATTCAGCGTATGGATGAGTGATTTATCACATCACTTCCTCTCTGTATCGATGATCTGGGTATTACGAGAAGTACTATCACATCCTCATTGTGAGGTTCATTTCCTTTTATCTCACAAGATATGGTCGCAGATACAGGTATCCTCTATGGGGTCAATCAACATACAGGGGGATTGGTGATCTTCGATAGATTCAATAGTAATCTCCCAAATATGAACTCAGTCGTCTTGGCGACATCGGGTGCAGGTAAATCGTTTGCTGTGAAGTTAGAGATACTGAGATATCTGCTCAATGATATCGATGTCATCGTGATCGATCCAGAAAATGAATACAAAGGTATCGTCGATAAGGTAGGATGAACCTATGTCAATATCTCTACGTGATCGGGTCAGTTTATCAATCCTTTTGATATACCACCGAAGATCGAAGATAGAGATTATAGTAAGGGTGATTTGTTGAGATGACAGATCATGGGATTGATCGGATTGATCAATATATTGATCGGTGGTCTCACTCCTGAGCAAGAAGCGATGCTCGATACTGCTCTCCAGACGACCTATCAGCTCAAAGGTATGACATTTCAGGATGACGACTATGTCGGTAAGATACCTCCTCGTATGGAAGATCTCTACAATGTCCTCCTCTCGACGACGGGGGCGGAAAATATTGCTGTCAGACTCAGTAAATATGTCACAGGGTCATTTGCGAAGATCTTTAATAATTATACCAATATCGATATCAATAACAAACTCACTGTCTTCAGCATTAGAGATCTGGAAGAAGCACTAAAGACGCCAGCGATGTATTCCGTCTTGAATTTCATCTGGACGAAGGTGAGATCAGAGAAGAAGAAAAGACTTCTCGTCTGTGATGAAGCATGGATTATGCTCCAAAATGAAGTCTCTGCTGAATTCCTTTTCTGATTGGTCAAGAGAGCGAGAAAATATGGACTCGGTATCACGACGATCTCCCAAGATATCGAAGACTTTATGAGATCGAAGTATGGTAAACCTATCATATCCAACTCGTCTATGCAACTCCTCCTCAAACAATCAACTACCTCTATCAAATCACTCGAACAACTCCTGGGACTATCGGAAGCAGAAAAACAGAGATTGGTCGCTGCGAGTGTGGGAGAATGACTCCTCTTCGCGTGACAGCAACATGTCGCTCTCAAAATTCTTGCTTCTGCACAAGAGAAAGCATTTATTACCACTGATGTTGCCTAATTCACAATTTACAATTCATAATGTGTAATGATTCACTATTATTCATCGAGAAACTATATGTTAACACTGTTATGTGCCGTTCTGGGTCTTTGTGGCTGGTGATGGTATGTTCGTCGTTTGATCCGTAAGAATATTTACTGATTTTCAGCTGATCAAAAATCCTTTATATCTCGATATGCATCATATGGTTCATTTATCATTCTGTCTATAGTATTGTTTTTATGTTTGCGTTTCTTTTTTATGCTAGGGCAGTCGCGAGATGTGATGATGGTGGTCATCGTCTGAGTCGCATGGATTATCGGTTTGGCGGGTATCTTCCATACACAAAAACCACTCTTTTCATTGAGCACTGAGCTCTATGGACTTTATTTTACATGTGTTATCATGCCATCGAAGAGAATAGCTACATTGTGTAAATACCTCATCCAGCATAGCATATTCCCCTTTATGCTCTTATTGTTTTCTGTGCCACTCGTATCAGCGAATGTGTCTCTCTCGCTGACAGGTATGCAGCTCATCGGCTGAGAGACCGTCTATCAGTGAACTACTCCCACAGTCTCTGTGCAGATCGTCAACAATGGCTCTGATCCTGCAGTGATCAATGCTACCACATTGCCATTGGCGACTTGATTTATCACCTGCCGTGTATGAACTCTCACGGTATTCGCTTCTGATCCTATCACATCACTCACTATCAATCCACAGTCATTGGTCGAGTTTCCTCTCACACTTTCTGCTGATGCATCACAAAATCTCGGTGATCAGAACCTCCTCTGTCGTCTCGGTACATACTCATGATGGACGATGCTCTCACCGAGTCAGTCTCTCGCTTTGTATGTCGAATCGATGCCACAGTGAAGATTTGATGCTGTCCTCGGTAGGGTCACCGAACCGATTAGCGATAAACTCGATGATGCTGTGCCTGAGCTTGGTCTGGGAGGTATTAGATCATGGTTCTTTTCATTGATTGATAATCTGATTGTGCCTGGTATGACGATTTTGGGTATCTTTTTTGCTCTATTGCTCCTATATAGGACGATGTTCTCCCAAGACAAAGATGCTCTCAAAGGTCTCAAGTGAATAGTCTTGTGGCCTATTGTCTGATTTATCCTGATCTTCACAGCGAGGTTTGCTGGGTATACGCTCTATGATATCACCCATCAAGGCACTATCGGGCAAGGAGAGTTTAGTCTCGTCGAGATCGTCTCACAATCATATGACACACTTATTTTCCCATTTCTCAAAATAGGATTCTATTTGATGATGGCGGTCTTGTTTGTTATATTGTTGATCCGTGCATTTTCTTTCGTCACTGATTCAGATGAGGAGGTGAGAAAGAAAGCATGAACCACTATTATCTGACTGACAGTCTGATTATTGCTCGTGATAGGATCCAAACAGCTGGTCGAGTGAGTCTATGGCAAAGAAGAACAAGTACGTAATGCAGCAGCTCTGAATGTGAGCGATATCGGATCAGCATTCTTGAGTACGAAGAATATCCCTATCATCTATGATGTGATACAGCGAGTGGTCTGATTGGCATGATTTATTGTCTTGGTGATGATTATATTTCAGACATTCAAGTTGCTCGTCGATCCGACCAATGAAGATAATATCAAGAGTATCGGTAAGACATTGCTCTATGTGGTGATCGGTATGTTGGTGTTGGGTGCAGGATATCTGTTGGTTAATGTGGTGATGTTGAATTAAAAAAGTATGAAGGAATGAAAGAGTGAGAGAATGCGTCAATTTGATCAATTTTCAATTGATAATGATAGAGTAATCGCTATACTGAGCGGAGTATTTTTTGTATTCTTTTCGTCGTGATGAGTCAGAAATCGTCTTTTTTTGATAGTGAAGCGGTAGAGTTATTTCGCAAAGAGCAGAAGCTGGAGCCATATCGTCTCAAGCAGGTCTATGATGCGATTTTTAAGCAATCGATCATTGATTTTCGTGAGATGACAACTTTATCGTTAGAGTTGAGAGAGATGTTGCATGAGCGTTTTACGATTGTTCCTTTGTCGGTAGTGAAGCTGGTCGAAGACGATGAGACGAGTAAGTTTCTCTTCGAGACTCATGATGGTCAGATACTCGAGAGCGTCCTCATGTATCATTTTCATCAGAAGAGAGAAGATATGACATTCAACAATGCTTTGCAGATCGAGGAATACCATGATGGTGGTCAAGAGCTCAATCGTATGACACTCTGTATCTCATCACAAGTATGATGTGCCGTGGGTTGTATCTTTTGTGTGACTGGCAAGATGGGATTGAAGAAGAATCTGCATCGGACTGAAATTCTCGGTCAGGTATTGTATATCAATAATTTTATCAAGTCGAAGTTGGGTAAGAAAGAAGATGGTACGCTGCATAAGATCAGAAATATCGTCTTCATGGGGATGGGAGAACCGATGATGAACTACCCTGCTGTGAAGCAAACTGTATGCTATCTGACTGATACGAAGTATCTCTGACTCTCACGCAAACGTGTCACTATTTCCACGAGTGGTATATTGAAGCCTTTGTTAGAATTTATCGATGATAATCTCCCAGTATCGCTGGCTTTCTCTCTCCATGCACCAAATCAAGCACTCCGTGAAGAGCTCATCCCTATCATGGCGAAAGTGAACCCTCTCGATAAACTGATGGCAGCTTTGGACACATACACGCATAAGACAGGGAATAAGATATTTTATGAATATGTGATGATCAAAGATCGTAATGATAGTCGTGAGGTAGCACATGAACTTGGTAAACTCCTCCAACATCGTGATGCACATCTCAATCTCATCCCCTATAATCAAAATCCAGCTATCGATCTCGAAGAATCTAGCCCAGAGCGTATCAAGAAATTTCGTGATATCGTCGAGTCGTACAAGGTCACCGTGACTGTCAGAGAAAATCGTGGGAGGAAGGCGAAGAGTGCCTGTGGACAGCTGGGGTACGAGAAGGTGTTGGAGGGGTTGAAGAAAATATAGATTTTGGATGTTGGATTATGAAAATTGCGTTATGCAAAAACTCAACAGAATCTACTCTAGATATGACATGGTTTCTTTTCCTATCTGACTCTTTGTTATATTGGATGGTCTTAGGTCAATATTATTAATAATTCTTTGTTGTTCTTTTCTTCAATCAGAATAATAATATATTACGTTGTTTCGTGTATTGGTATTAGTTAATTCGACCATCTCAGTGTCAAGATATAATGCTGTATCCCTCTCAAGAATAGAAGCTAAGAATATAGCACCATCATTTGTATTTTGTGCATAGAATAATCATTGTAGTCATTCTAGTCATGGTACTCATGTTACTTCAAGAATCTGTCCTTGATTAATGTTCGCTAATGTTTCTATTTTGGGAGTATCTTTATTTGCTTCTGCAAGTGCTTGCAAGTCGTCGATAGTGATTCCTGTTATCTCTGATATTTGCATAAATAATATTTCTTCCATTGTCTTGTTTTGTGTTCTGAGAGATTTATTGCGTTGTTCTTTTAGAATATCGATAATTTCTTTTTCCCATTGTTCATCTCATTTTCTAGGAGTAATTCAGTTATTATTTAGTAATTCAAGCACAATAGTACCTTGAAATAAGCCATCATCATCTTTAATGTTTTCATGGTCGAGGAGAGTTCTTACTAGTTCATCATTACCGTTGAGTGTATAGACGGCTAGTTTCTGTCCAGATCATAGCATGTTAAGTATATCAAATTTAGTTCTTTTTGTAAAGACTTTTGTTTGTAATTCTAGTTCCTCTGTTAATGATACTACTATAATGTTTGCTTTGTCCATTGGATGTATATAGGCATAAGGTAAAAAGATCTAATAAGCAATATTGCAATTTGGACGGATGATTGAGGTTATGTGATACACATTTATTTATTTGTATAATGCCAATTTAATATTTATATTATATATGATTATGTTTCTATCTCGCTTTCTCGAGCATTTCGCCTTCTCTCGTCAGAGAAAATCGTGGCCGTAAAGCGAAGAGTGCCTGTGGACAGTTGGGGTATGAGAAAGTGTTGGAGGGGTTGCTTATTAAATAGTTTCTATAGATTTCATCGTTAGTCTTCCTACATGTCTTACTGGTTTTCATGCAGCTTCTCGTTGTTTTTGTATTGTTGCAAAAAGGCTAGTTTCATTAGTTAGTAATTCTCAATCTGCATCATAGAGAGTTTCATTTCTTGGGATAATGCCTTTACGATATGCTAGATCTATTTCCATAAAGTCTCCGATTGTTCTATCTGCAGTGACAAGTCGCTTAACTTTTTCTTTTTTTTCATCTCATAATTCTATTATAAGTTCTAATTCTACTCATCTTATTATTTTTAATGTGTTATGTTCCGGTGTTATATACATTGGTGATAGTTTGTGATCACCAATTAGGGGGTTTTCTCGATCTTCATTCAACAATACCCATCAAGGATATCAACTCCAGTCGAAGTTATTCGGTACTGTAGTTCATTTTTTTCGATCGTTAGTCGATTGTAGATGTTGTAACAAACTTAATCCTGTTGATGCGGTTCTAATACTTCACTGAAATTTATGCGATACTTTGTCATCTTGCACTATATGTAATTTAATTTCGTGACGCATATTTTTGACATCAAACTAAATAAAAACTTTCTCAAGAAAAGATGAAGAAAACCGGCCTATGATGGCTGAGTTTTTCTGATATTATGATTCTATTGTATCTAGACCCAATGCTAGTAATTCTTTTACTGGTATTTTGGTAATTCCACTAATAGTTTCTACATCCATATGTATTGTATCCAACAAATATTTTGCTACTTCTTGCATTGCTACTCCATACCCTTGCTCATATCCTTTCATTGTGAGGGCTCTATCATTCTTATCTCTCTCTAACTGAGTAATTCATTTTTTTATTTTCTCTGATTCTTCATCATTTACTCGATGTATTCAATCTGTGTTTTGATTTGATATTTTTAACACATCTTCATTTTTTAAAGAACTTTTGTTATTTAGTGTCTCCCACATTTCTGGTGATGTCGATGTGCCATCTGCACTTGTTCGCCTATAGACTGTATATTCTACTCATTGATCGAGATTAAATAATTCTTTCAATTGTAACATTGATTCTCATACAGTAGTTTTCAATCCTGTAGATGTTTTTAACTTGCCACTTGGACCTATGACTAGATTTGTCATTTCTTTGTCTTCTCATTTTTTCATGGACCATTTTTATAAAGGTAAAATGCGATACAAACAATAGTATTATAAATATATATATATCCAGAGTCAATAGATTATGGGAAAATGATAGACTAATGTCTCTGTCTTGCTTTTCGAGTATGTTATTTTCTCTCGTTAGAACAAAATCTCTTGTATTGTCGCTGAGGCATGGATATAGTATTGGTAGATTTATCTCCTCACGATGATCATCATGTCTACTGTCGATATCAATATCCTCAAGCAACTCCCCTCTCTAGTCAATAAATATAGAATGCCCAGTTTTAGTCAAGCGACACTCCAGAGTCTGACATCCTTTCTCCCGTATGTTGTTTTGTGGCTGGCGATGTATTTTCTCCTCGATATCTCGTATATCCTCGTCTTGGTGCTGGCTATCGTGAATGCATTTTTTCTTGTGCGTATCTTCATCATCCAGCATGACTGCGGTCATCAGTCCTTCACGAAGTCGAATAAGATAAATGATCTACTCGGACAGATAGCAAGTGTCCTGACCTGGATGCCCTATCAGTATCGAGCGAAAGGTCATGAGTTTCATCACAATCACAATGCTATACTGCGAGACTTTCGTGATATCGGTGATATTGAGACACTGACTGTGGAAGAATATAGCAAGCTCTCTCCTCTGAAGAAGATAGGCTATCGCCTATTTCGTAGTGCACCAGTGATGTTCTTTATCATCCCTCTGCGATATATCCTCATCCACAATCGTCTGCCACTCATTCGTCTCCAGTGACGACACAAAGAGTATATATCGCTCATATATCATAATCTTATGTTGATCGTCTTCTATGGCTGATTGTGATGGATCATTGGTTTCAAAGCATTGTTTATGATACAGTTTCCTGTACTCCTCTGCTTCGGGACAATAGCGATATGGTTTTTCTATATCCAGCATCAGCATGAAGCGACTTACAAAGCTCGACAAGATAAACGAGAATATGTCCGTGCAGCAGTGCAGTGAAGTAGTTTCTATGATCTGCCGAGATTCTTTCATCGACTCACGGGCAATATCGGCTATCATCATATCCACCATCTCAATTCGCTCGTCCCTAGTTATCAGCTAGCACGCTGTTTCCGTGAACAGCCGCTTCTGCAAAAAGTCGCGAATAGGCTGACCTTCCGTCAGAGTCTGCGTTGTATGTGGCATCATCTTCGAGATGAGCAACAGCAGAAGATGATATCCTTTAGAGCATATTATAGGTTGTATGGGAGGAGGCAACAGGTTGCTTAGAAAAAATTTATATTATAAGTTATAATGAATACATATAGGATACAATATAAGGTTAAGACTTTGATATTATTGTGTTTTCCTGAAATAATTATAGATTGATATAAAATTACAAATCGATTGTTTAATATGGAAGATTGACCACAGGGAGATGCTCGAATAGTAGAAAGAGAAATTGATTCGGAAAGTTTTATCGATGCATTAAGTACCTTTAGAAGAGAGTTTAATATAATTATCCAAAGATTGTCTTTCACTAGTCAATGTTATATAAGTTTTTTAGATCAGTCTTTTTTAATTCAAAGAATAAATGGTAATATAGAAAAAGTTTTTTATTTGAGTCAGATTTCTGAACATGCTCCTTGTTGATTGTACTTTATGCAACAAGAACTAGATAATTATAATAAGACAAAAGATCTATTTGAAGATAGTCCATTTTTGATGTATATGCAAGAATCATGTAATAATGCATTGGGCTATTATGCTAAGCTTTCTCTCTTGTGTTCTGCTCTTGAGGCTTTGGCATGAAAAGAAGAAAAGCAATGAGAGAAATGATCCTATCGAACTTATAATACTAAAGTGATGAAGAAAATATTAGGAAATGAGTGTTATGGTAAAGTTTTTTGAGCTAATTGATTAAGACACAAAATCCAACATTGAGACTTTATGACAGATTTTAAATGAGATAATTATGTGGACTTAATATATAATAAAATTATAGAATATTGTAACATAGTATATAATCTTAAATTAGATATGGATATTACAGCTCCTCAAAGACACTTCTATTGAAATCTGGAATCTATAAAATGTTTCTTAAGGCCTAAAGACTTAAAGCAGAGAATAGATATAAGAGATATAGATGAAGATATAATAGAATCTCTAAAAAAAGAAGAATGTCCTTTTATGTATGAGAATATTAGTTCTACTTGATATTAATCTTTCTTCCACAAAAAATCCAACCCATCACTGAGTCAGATTCTTTCTTTTTGTTATATTTGATTTTATCTCCTTCCTCCCCAATCTCTCTTCGGTCATGACTGCGGTCTGCCTCATGGTCTAGACTGTGGATGACGATCACCGGTGGGACGAGATCTGTGTGGTGATCATTTGCGTCATGGGGCGGAGATTGCTCCGTTATATGATCTCTGGTGGATATGTTCGTGATAGGGATGATCAGTGACGAGAGGGATGTCTTTGTTGATCAGACGAGTGATCTGATTGAGATACTTCGCTTCTTCTGGTTCGCAAAACATGATCGCATGACCTTGGAGACCTGCTCTGCCCGTCCTGCCGATACGGTGGACATAGACTTCGGGTTCGAGGGGCACATCATGGATGATGACATGGGAGAGTTCGTTCACATCGATACCTC
>JACCDN010610974.1_pt1 | contig 10127 bp, 7 predicted proteins | sample 7441691 | NCBI WGS metagenome assembly JACCDN01 (sample SAMN15323439, study PRJNA562643) | freshwater metagenome | isolation source: river surface water | place: USA:Blue River Watershed | collected 2017-08-16
TAACTGTATACCACCGAGAAATAAAACAGATATAATGATAGAAGTCCAACCTTCTACATAATTACCTGAAATGAATCTAGAATATAAGGCGTACAAGCCTACTAGGAAAGCTATACCAGATACTACGAAGCCACAGATGCTTGCGAATTTTAATGGGAAATTAGAGAATGAGGTAATACCATCTAAAGCGAAGCGAATCATTTTCTTATAAGTATAACCAGTTTCACCAGCATTACGTTCATCGCGTTCGTATTCTACATAAGTTTGATTAAAACCAATCCAAGAAATTTGTCCACGTAAGAATTTTTGTTGCTCGGGCATTTGCTTTAGCACATCAACTATTTTACGATCCATAATTCTGAAATCTCCAGTATCCACAGGGATATTTACAGATGTAATCGCTTTTAGAATTCGGTAAAACATGCGAGCTGTAAATTTTTTCATCCAACTCTCTCCTTTTCTTGCCTTACGTTTTGCATATACAACTTCGAAGCCTTCGTTCATTTTATTGAACATTTCAATAATCAATTCCGGTGGATCTTGAAGATCAGCATCAATAATAACAATTCGATCTCCTGAAGCTTTATCTAATCCGGCTGTTACTGCAATTTGATGACCGAAGTTACGACTGAAATTAATGTATTTAACACTAGGATCTATCTTTGCAAGATTTCTAATAATATTGATAGAATCGTCTTTACTACCATCGTTAATAAAGATGTATTCACAATCGATCGCTAATTTAGATACTACACCTTTTAGACGATTGATTAAACGATCAATATTACCTTGTTCGTTGTATATGGGAATGATGATGGAGAGGTTCATGTTAACTTAGTTTTTTGGTATTAAAAGCAGTTCCATTAAACACAACCGCAACAATTAAACAACTAAAAAATAATGGGACGAAGTACAAATATTTATATGGAACTTGAATAAAAGTATAGAAAATAGTTAAATATATTTTAAGTGATAATAATAAATATATCGATGTATTAATTATTATATTTTTTCTTTTTAGAATATAATAAAATAGAATGGAAATAGTAGACGTAAGAATTAAAAAGATAATATGGGATTTTTGAAGTACAGATAATTTATATTCCACTGTTCCTTCCACAAATTTATAAAACAATGAAGTTAAGCCAATACCTTCGAATAAATGATAGGGATCTGCACCTTCAGGTTGATAAAATTGTGTTCCCCATTCAGATAACGCAGCTTTTGTATAGTAATTATACCCCCTCATAAATGCTCCCCAATCATTCCAAAGAAATGGAATAACGTATAATATTAAAACACCAATAAATGTATACCCTGCTAGCTTTAGTGCACTTTTCTTTGAATCGAATAATAGAATAAAAAAGTAAACTGGTAACCAAAATAATAACGAAAATCTAGAAAGTAAACAAAGTAATATTCCTATCGATTTAATTAAAGGAGATTTGCTAAATAATGTTGCTCCTAAAATCAAGTAGAATCCAGCAACCATAGTTTCAACTGTATAAACAAATTCTTCTTTTACAGCATAAAACAAACTGAAAAGTGTAATGAATGGAACAATTATTACAATCGATTTTAATACACCTGATAATTGTGATTTTAATATATAATACGAATAAATAAGAATACTTGTTAATAATATAATAAAAGCTAAATTTCTATAATCAAAATTCAATTTTTGAGCAATGATATAAGGTCCCCACATTAGAGGTAAATATGTAGGAGGAACTTCGTATCCTTGAAATGGAATTGGAGTTCCATACACAGATATACCTGCTATATATCTTTCTACTAATACCTTTATTGATGGTATGATATCAGAATATAAAGGTATAACGGGATTATTTGCTAAAATTGAATAAAATATAAGGTTTGCAATAATCACTAAACCAATTAGTAAATAGAATAGAAAATAGTTTTTCGATGGATTTTTATCCGAAATTTTTTCAATTTCATTTTCATTAATTATCCATTTTCTATTAAGTAAAGGGTATATACCAATTAGTAGTGATGCTAAAAACAATAATACCCCGTTTTTTATCGCACCAAAATAATCACAGAATAAAAACAAAAGCAGTTCTAGAAAGAAGAGAATAACAATGATTATTTTGTTCATAAAAGGAATAAATTATACAGCAAAAAATACAGATATCTTATAAATCTACCAAATCTAGTAAATATTTTAAATTTTGTAGTATTTATATAGTAGGCAATCTAGTTTAATAACCTGTTTTTTATTGACTTATTGATGAATTTATTTGTATTTTCTGATATATATATAATATCACATAATATCTGTCTATCTAAAGTAATTTTATTTATTTCAGATTTCTTTTTAATTGAATTTAACCACTCTTTATTTTTATATATCGATTTTTTTTCTGATACAATATATTTATAAACATTCGTCATATTTATTCCATTCAATTTAAAAACATATCCATAAATGTTACTATCAATAATTTCGTGATTATAAAACATTTTTACTATGTGTATTGAATCTACTTTAGATGTAATATAAACGTTTTCAGATTCTTGAGGCAAAGCTTCATATGTATTAGTATATAGACTTATATTTTTATTTTCTAAGAGTAATTTATAGCAATATAGATGAGCTTGATAGCCTGAACATAAAACATCAATTCTGTTGGGGTTGTATTTTGTGATGTATTTTTTTAGTTGAGCTGAATTCTCTTCAACAGGAAATTTGTTCAACGACTTTAAATCTTTATAATGAATAAAGATATTTCTAAAGCTAAATATTGAAATAATAGAAATTATAATCCAAGTAGTCTTGCTGTAATTATTGAATTCACGAACTATAACAAATAAAATTATTGTTATTTGTATTGCTAAAAAAGGATAAATAGGAGCATCATACCAATCTAATTTTGTTTTAGCTAAAGAAATAACTAATAGGAAATTAATTATAATAATTAAAATGTAGATACTAATTGATTTTAATTTATGATCCTTATTAATTCTAGAAATAAAAATTATAGGTATAATTAACAATGACCAAATAAAAATAGAGAATCTACGATAAAAAATATTGTCTAAATAATAAAAATTTGACTCAAAATGATTTTCTAATCCACCTAAAAATCTACCTCCAAATTCGTTATGAACTACTGATTTTAGATATTCTGGACTTTGAAGATTTCTATAATAGTAATAGAAGATTATCGATAAAATGGATGTTAATAATAATATGAAAATCCCTATATTCTCTCTTTTAATAAAATATTTTGTTTTCTTGAATATAAAAACATATAAAATTAAACCTGGCAATGATAAGCAAATCGTAATGCCTTTTGTAAAAATTCCAAATGTAAAAAAAAGTATGGCTAGAGTTGAATAAGTGAAATACTTTTGTTTATCAATGTTAATATATTGGAAAGCAAAATATACGGATATATAAAATGATGTAAAAAAGAAAACAAGAATTGCATCATAATCAGCAGTGATTGCTATATGATAACCACTGTAACCTATAGATGTAAATAGTATTATTAAAAATAGTATACTAATGCTATTGGTGAATATTTTCTCTTTTATAAGAACAAAAATGACAAATAAAAACGTTAACACTGAAAATAAAACTGATGGAAATCTTAAGCCTAATTCAGTATACCCAATCAGTTTCAAGCTTAAACACATCATCCATATTGCAAAAGGCGGTTTAGTATTCCAGTTATCAGCTACACCTTGATATGTTGTCGTTATAAAATTGTGTGATTTTAACATTTCCAAGGCATTGACGCCTAAACGGGATTCATCCCATTGAAATAATGGTAAACAGAAAGCATTATAAAGGTAAATACAAAAAAATCCAGTAATTATTAATAATAATGAACTATTTTTCATTTGAATTTTATTATTATATTATAAACTTGTTTCGTTAACAAAATAGAATAAATTATATTTATTATTTATATACAATAATAACTATTATAATTTAATTACTTAGCCTCAAATTATTATGATATTAGAAGTTTCATTAAAAAATATTAGAGAATTTAAAGGAATCACACAGAAATACATGGCTTCAAAGTTGAATATTTCTCAACCCACATACTCAGAATTAGAGAGAGATAAATTTAGAACCAGTATTGAAAAATATGAAATAATATCAAAAGAATTAGGAATTTCATTAGAACAAGCAATTCGTCATAAGGTGAAAATATTTATATATGTTTTTAATGATAATTACCCACCGCTTGAAAAAATCAATATAGAAAAAGCATTATTAATATTAACAGAACAAAATGAAATTATAAAAAAAATGCATATGAATATGTTCAAAACAAGTAAGTATAAAATATAGATTCTACCTATACTTTATAGGCTAATTCATACTTTTATTTGATTTATTAAACAATTTTATTAGTCAAATATAAAATTTATGAAATCTAAATTATTGTTACTTATTCTAATTTTTATAAGTAAATTGACATTCAGTCAATGTGAAATTAACTATAACAATTTTCATATAGTATTCGAGGACGATTTTAATACGTATGAAAATGTGCAAAACATTTTTGAGTATGATCAAATTAATAACACATATCCTAAATGGACTAGTGATTATTATCATGGAAGTACAGTGAAAAGTGTAGAGATTGAATGCACAGAAAATCAAAGCCCTTATCCTATTAAAAGGCAAACATATCTTTTGTTATTAAGAGATAATATAGGTTTGATTCAGGATCCATATGAAGCAAATGACAAATGTGTTACATTAGGATATAATGTTCATAATAATGGAATAAAAAACCCCTATAATAATAATGATAATAATTTATACTATAAATCTTCTGCAGTATTAAGAGGAAAATATAATGATAATGATGGAGATTGTAATTTTAAACAAGGATTTAAATATGGTATGTATGAAATAAGGTGTAAAATACCTATGCAAGTTGGTTATCAGTCTGCCTTCTGGTTTTGGTCTGGACTATATGATACTAGTTGTTATACAAATGATATAGGGTGTGAACCCGGATGGGAAGTAGATGTTTTTGAGGCTATGAATAATGATTATAGTAATATTATAGCATGCAATACAAGTGTTTCTGATTACAATTATCATTATAAACAGTGGATGGTGTCAGCGATTCAACCTAATTTTTCAGCTAAATTAGATCACAATGATTGTAAAATTTGTTTAAACTCATATGATCTTATTAATTCCAGATTTAGTGATGAATTTCATACATATACTTTTGTTTGGTTACCTGGAAAAATGACAATTTTTATTGATGGTAAAGAGGTAAGAACAGATTATAATACAGCAAAACGTGGTGTTCCAAATATTGAGATGGACCTATTAATAAGTACCTATTTACAATGGCTTCCTAGGTTTGATATTAGAAATGGCACACCCACTACAGCAGGTTTCAATCAAAATATGCAATACGATTTAAACAAATGTTATTGTGATGGCCCTACTGAGAGAAATTTTGATGTCCCGTATGATCCATTAATAGTTGATTATGTAAGAGTGTATAAACCAAATTTTGATTATAATGAACCTGAAATTGACAATTACAAAAGCAATATCAATAAAGGAAATACAATTAATAAAATTTCTACTTCGAATTATTTAAATGAAAAAAACTTATTAAAGTTTAATAAAAACAATGGTGATGAGTTTATATTTTATGTAGAATACTTTAGTGATATAAGAAATAAATTATCTAAATATATTTTTGATGGGAATACTTTTAATAAGATTTCAACAAATAGCCCATTCCTTTCAAAATCATGTAATATTTCTTCAAAAAGCAGCAATGAAATATTGTTTTCAACAATTAATAATGAGATTGGTATTTATTATGTATCCTCAAACACCTATAGTATTATCTCTAGTAATGTTGGTGTATTAGATAATTTAATATATAGTAACTTACTGAATAGAATATATTTTAGGAATATTAATCAAGAGATATGTTATCTTGAATTAATTTCAACGAATTGGAATTTAATTAATACAAATATTATTTGTGATAAAAGTATGACATTAAACACTAACCAGAATAATAATGAGGTAGTTTTTTATACATTCAGTAATTCTTTGAAATATTTAGATTTTAATAACAATGATTATCTATTAGATAATGTTTATTACAATCAAAATTCACAATCTGACATAAAATATTACAATAATAAATTATATTTTACAAACAACTTTAATGAGTTGTGTTATTTGAAAAAAATTAACAATAATTGGATATACTACATTACTGACAAAATTAACAACGTATACTCTAAATTTGATATGATTTCAGACGATAGACTTACATTTATTAGTAATAAGAATAATAAGTATTCTTTTGAGGAGTCAGTTTATAATAAAGATGGCAGACAGTGGATGACTACAAGTTACAATCACTTTTCAGAAGATATAAATATTAATGACTATTTAATTTTAAATAATAATAATTTAATATTAGTAAAAGATGATAACAATCTATATTATGTTAAAAATGAGTTATGTGAAATTACAAATCCAGAATGTCTTACAAAATATGAAATTGATAATTGTTTAAAATTTACAAATATTAATTTCAAAAATCAAATAAATGAAAATACAATTAACAATGAAGATAAAAAAATGTATGCAACTTATTTTCCTAATAAGTTCAATGATTACATAGAAATAAAATCTAATTTATATAGTTTAAATATTTATTTATATAATAACTTAGGACAAAAACTATACGAAAGTTCGATAAGCTCAAATGAGAATATAAAAATTAATACTACACAATTTCCAAGTGGTTCATATATTCTAAACTTTCTATATGAAGATGGGAAAATAGATTCAGATGTAATTATAAAATAAACATAAAACGAAGGGCTATTAGAACTACCTATATAGCCCTATTATATCACCATCTCTTTAACATCACCTTCAATCAACAATTCACCTTCGGTAGCTTTTTGAATTTCTTCAACGCTTACACCAGGTGCACGTTCTAATAGTTTAAATCCTCCAGAAGGTAATACTTCTAAAACGGCTAATTCGGTTACAATTTTCTTTACACATTTAACACCTGTTAATGGTAATGAACATGCTTTTAAAAGTTTGCTTTCACCTGCTTTGTTTACGTGTTGCATAGCAACAATAATATTTTGAGCTGAAGCAACTAAGTCCATAGCTCCTCCCATTCCCTTAACCATTTTACCTGGAATTTTCCAATTGGCAATATCTCCATTTTCAGAAACTTCCATCGCTCCTAAAATAGTTAAGTCTACTTTTTGAGCACGTATCATTCCAAAACTCATTGCGGAGTCGAATATTGATGATCCTGGAAGTGTAGTAATGGTTTGCTTTCCTGCATTTATTAAATCAGCATCTTCTTTGCCCGCCTCAGGAAAAGGTCCCATGCCTAATAATCCATTTTCCGATTGCAATACAACATTTATGCCTTCGGGTATATAGTTTGCAACTAAGGTTGGTATTCCAATTCCTAAGTTTACATACATTCCGTCTTTTACTTCTTGTGCGATGCGTTTCGCTATACCGTTTTTATCTAACATCCGAATTAATATGTTAATGTGTTAATGGGATAATATGTTAATGTGTTAATGGGATAATATGTTAATGGAAATTGGCTAATTTTTTACAGTGCGTTGTTCGATTCTTTTCTCGTAATTTTTTCCTTCGAAAATACGATGTACATAAATACCTGGCGTGTGAATTTGATCTGGATCTAATTCTCCTGCTGGTACTAAATGTTCAACTTCTGCAATAGTAATTTTACCTGCCATTGCCATAATTGGATTGAAATTTCTTGCTGTAGATCTGAAGATTAAATTACCCATAGTATCGCCTTTCCAAGCTTTCACAATAGCATATTCTGCATCAAAAGCATATTCCATTAAATAATCTTTACCATTGAAATTCCTAACTTCTTTTCCGATGGCTACTTCTGTCCCAACACCTGCTGGTGTATATATTACTGGCATTCCATAACCCGCTGCCATGCATCTTGTTGCTAAAGTACCTTGTGGAATTAATTCTACTTCTAATTCACCACTTAATAATTGTCGCTCAAACTCTGCATTCTCGCCAACGTAAGATGAAATCATCTTTTTCACTTGCCTTTTTTGTAACATCAAGCCTATTCCAAAATCATCTACTCCTGCATTATTGGAAATACAAGTTAAATCCTTCACTCCTTTTGCAACTAATGCATTGATACAATTTTCAGGAATTCCACATAATCCAAATCCACCTAACATAATAGTTGTTCCGTCTTGGATGTCTTTTATCGCTTCTTCTGCGTTTTTTACAACTTTATTAATCATTTTCTTAGTTTCTAGAATTGAGATATTAGTCCCGATAGCTATCGGGATGAGAAATTCAATTACATCTACAATTATAATAATAAAAGCGTAAATATGTAGGGTACGTCGGAGCCGGTCCCTGAGCGGAGCCGAAGGGCGCTCCGTTGAACAACATTTTAAGCTCCTTTTTAGTATATTAGCCCTATGAAAAACATCATTTTCCTTTTTCTTATTTCAATTTCAACTATTTCTTTTGCTCAAGAAGGGCCAATAAGTACCCTAAAGGAAAATGGTAAACACTTTAAGGCCATTGAGTTTACAGTAAAGAAAAACACTTTCTATACACAAATAATTCCCAATTTTACGGGGTCTAGCTTAACTATAGAAGCCGATGTATCGAAATCTTTCGAGGGTTCTTATATTCTATTGGGTGGTATAGAAAAATTTCATCTTATAAAAGACCACGAACAAACCAGCAATATTCAAGAATCTACCGATCGTTTAACTAATCAATCTACACCACTTTTTATTGCCAAAGAAGCATTCCCTTTCTTTAGTTTTTACAGCGGTAATTTAGATGGTAAAGTCAGGATTAACCTTTTATATGCTGCCCCTCTTAAATCCAGTTATTTAAAGGATACTAAAAAAAAAAGTCCAATCGACTGTAACATCAAACCCGAAAGCATCGATCAAATCGTTTGGAGAAACGGTTTACCAGACCCTAGTCCGAATCCTTCATATTCTCAAGTAAAACACATTATTCTTCATCATGCTGCCGGTTCCAATACGGATACCAATTATACCAACACTGTTCGTAGTTATTACCTTCTGCATACACAAACCAATGGTTGGGATGATATCGGATATAATTATTTAGTTGCACCTAATGGTGATATTTATGACGGCCGACAAGGAGATTCTTTAGGCGATGATAATGTAATTGGTGCACATATGTGTGCTCGAAATACCAATACTATGGGCATTTGCCTGCTAGGTAATTATCAAGTTGCAGGAATCTACCCTAATGATACTGCTTTAGGTTCCATTAACGAATTAGTGACTTGGAAACTTTGGAAAGAACAATTACTAAATCCGTACGATAGCTCACTTCACCCTGTAGCAAACCCTGTAATGAATTTAGGTGTTATTGCAGGCCATCGTCAAGGTTGTGCAGTTGGATATACCTCTTGCCCCGGACAAAATTATTTTGACCTTATAGAGCCACGTGTAAAAGCAATATCGGCTATTCGATTGTCTAATTGTATACCTAATGGTATTGAAAACGATAGAGCTACTCAAATACTAGTGTATCCGAATCCTTGGAGTAATGAAACACTTACTATTATTGCTCCAGAACCCATTATGAATATAACAATTATAAACTCCTTAGGGCAAATTGTATATGAGAAAAATTTAAATGTTCCAGAATATGAATTGAAAATTAATAAAGATGAAATAAAGATTTTTGGTTCAGTATTTATTAAAATAAAAACAGAGAAACATTCGTATTATCAAAAGATAATAAATAATTAGTGTTCGTCGGAGCGTCCCTGCCAGTCGCAGACAGGGACGCTTCGACGAACGGGGAAGTTAAAATGTCGAAGCGTGGACGCTTCGACGAACTAGGTTGTTCAATTCAACTTCACCACACTGATTCCATCTCCTCCAAAATCAACGTGTTCGCTTTCGATACTATCTACTTCCTTGTATTTCTTTAATGATTCTCTAATAATTTTACGAAGTATTCCATCTCCTTTTCCATGCAAAATTCGGATCTGTTGAAAGCCCATCATTATTGCTTTGTCGAGGTATTTTTCTACTTCAGTTAA
>JACCDN010011713.1_pt1 | contig 10126 bp, 13 predicted proteins | sample 7441691 | NCBI WGS metagenome assembly JACCDN01 (sample SAMN15323439, study PRJNA562643) | freshwater metagenome | isolation source: river surface water | place: USA:Blue River Watershed | collected 2017-08-16
AAGTTTGCACTCTGCCTGGGTTTGATCCGTCAGCACCATCTCTCCGGCGACTTCGCAACGCGCCACCGAAATATCAACGCCACCCATGATGTTCTCCTATCAGTGTAGTTCACATCTAAATACTACGCCGATAGCAAATGAAAAACCCGCAATGCCAACAGCAATGCGGGTTTTAGTATTGGCGGAGACGAGATCCAATAAGGCCTGTGTACTGGTTTGGCATGTACAGCACAGGATTGGAACAGCTCAGACATCCCATCTGATTGATCTAAAACAATAATGTCTCATCACTTAAGTGATGAAAACCGTGCTGTTGGTCAAAACCATACATTTCAGTTTGTACCTATCTAAACCGTTCTAGAGGTTGGGTGTGGGAACAAATGTGGGAACAAAACAGGAGAAATGTATGACGCTGAACATCAACTACAAAGCACTAATCAACGCCTCTGAGGCTGGCCGCTACAGCACTGAAATCAAGGGGCTATATTTCTGGATCAAGGAAAACGGTAACAAGTACTGGCTGATGCGATATGCCTTCCAAGGCAAGAGACATGATCTATCACTTGGATCATTCCCTGAGGTCTCAATTGTTGATGCTAAAAAGAAGGCCACAGAGCTGCGGCAGCAGATCCTCAATGGTATCAATCCAAAGAAAACACGCAACGAAGCCACATCAGCAGAGCCTCAGAAAGAGATTCCTCGATTCGATCAGTTCGCTATGGAAGTAGTAAAAAAGAAGAAAATCGAATGGACGAACCCTAAACATGCGATGCAATGGGAAAACACGCTCAAGGACTACGCATTCCCCGTCATTGGTCATAAGACTGTGGATCAGGTCACCATGCAAGACATTCTTGAGATCCTGACACCTATCTGGACTACTAAGACAGAGACAGCAAGCAGGCTTCGTGGCCGTCTGGAATGGATTCTGGCAGCAGCTACAACTAAGGGGCTTCGGACTGGTATGAACCCCGCCCTTTGGCGTGGACTGCTTGAGACTATTCTGCCTTCACCAAAGAAATTCAAGAAGGTTAAACACCACGAAGCTCTGCCCTATCTTCAACTCCCAGAATTCATGGCGAAATTACGAGAACAGGATTGCATGTCTGCGCTGGCTTTAGAGTTTCTCATTCTTAACGCTAATCGCACAAGTGAAGTGACGGATGCGCTACGTTCAGAAATCGTTGATGGAGTTTGGATTATTCCCGGAAACAGGATGAAAGCACGTGTAGAGCACAGAGTACCGCTTTGTCAGCGTTCTCAAGACATCCTTGCCATAGCAGCATTAAAACAGCCGGACAGCAGATACTTCTTCTCGATCAAGAATCGAAAGCTCAGCAATATGGCTATGTCGATGCTATTGGAACGCATGAATGTGAATGTAACAGTGCATGGATTTCGGTCAACATTCCGTGACTGGGTGGCTGAAATGACAAACCATAGCGCTGAGGTGGCTGAGATGGCATTAGCTCATACAATCGTCAGCAAAGTAGAAGCATCCTATCGCCGTGGAAACCTACTTGAGAAAAGAAGGCTATTGCTGGCAGACTGGGAAGAATATTGCAAAAAGCAACCAATAACCAATGTCCTATTCTTGGATGCTGCATAAGGAAATCGACAATGAACATCTACGATGAAATTGAAACTCTTGAGGGTATGCAACGAGACGCATACACCAAATTAAAAGTGTTTTTTGAAGAACACAAGCCGAAGGGTCAGCTACGTGATCACTTAAAGGAGGAGCTTGAGCGACATCAAGCGGGCTTAGCGTTTTTTGATAGAGACTCATCGCCTTTAATTTTTAAAGACAGCAAGCGTATGGAGTCTGTAAAAGAGGGATTGAGAGAATTGTTCTCACAAATGAGCCAAGCCGACTTGGTTGATCTCGCTATCTCTCAAGAGTTAAAAATATGGAACCTAAGCCAAACTCTGAATTTCGTCACAAAGACCAAACGAGACGACAACAAGAAAAGGCTTAATAAAAAAATCTATGACTATGAGTCAGGACAAAACAAGGCGAAAGGTAAAAATGAGAAATTCACCAAAAATCGAGAAGCCTTGCAGGAGATTTTAGATAGAACATTAGAAGGTCTTGGAAGAAAACCAATACCGTCAGACTTCAAGGAGTTTAAGATCCGTGCAGAACGAAGGTCGCCAGAATACGTTCCTAAACCAAGAGAGCTAAAGGAAGATAAGCTACTTCCAACAGAAGACCGAGAATATGAGCTTGGAAAGAAAAAACGTGAGACTTTTAGCGACTCAACATTGAGATCCTTTTGGAGCGAAATAACGGGGCTTCCAGCAACTACAAAGAAACCCTCATCACATAAGTAATGAAATCTGCAAAGTAGCGATTCACGAGAAACTAATAGTGTCATTAACCAACTAGGAGACACTGATGAGTTCCTCAACAAAACTGCTTCGCATTAACGATGTATGTACCAAAACAACACTTGGCAAAAGCACAATCTGGCTCAAGGTTGCTCAGGGTCTATTTCCTAAGCCGGCAAAGCTAGGAGCATCAATCTGCGTCTGGCGAGAGTCAGAGATTGATAGCTGGATTAACAGTCACTTTGCATTTGGAGAGTGATCTGATGAGACAGCAAATCAATGAGATTTACATTCAGCAAACCTGCCTCTATCTGGAGAATGCTGATAGCGTATCAGTGCTATCAGCACCAATACCTAACTGTCCCGATTACTGGTCAGGCATAGACGGTTCAATCTTCAGTTTTAAGAAGAACCGTTTCACGGTCTTAAAACCTCACGACAACGGTATCGGTAGGCTTCAAGCCGGAATCTACATAGACAGCACCCTCTACCAGAAGAATATTGCTCGTCTTGTGGCTGAAACATTTCTAATAAAGCCAACAGAGCTATGCCCACGTGGATTTCAACGACTTGAGATTAACCACATCGATGGGAACCCACTGAACAATAAAGTATGCAATCTGGAATGGGTTTCACGGTCTGAAAATCAACTGCATGCTCACAATGTCCTGCAGCAAGAGGATTTCCTAGCTTCCAAGTTTGCTCCTGCTTATCTTGCAGCAAAAGAAAGAGCTAGAGCATCTTAATCAGACAGTAAGTTCTACAAGGGCAGGCTCTCCAAGGGCTTGCCCTGCTTCCCTATTGCAGAGGAACACATGAAAAAGAAGACAAAAAAAGGAAATGAAAAGACCATGCCACTAATGCTGGTCAGTAACGCTCAGCTTGTTTGGGCAAGTCCATCACTATCTGAGCTTCTGGATCAGTTAATCCCTGCTATTTCAGTAAGAGACAAACCATCCACAGAAAAACGCATTAAGGCTCTGAAATCGATAATTTTTAGCCTTTCTGCAGCCCACTACAGCGGGAAGTTGCTGACAATCCCAGCAAAGACTGAAATTTATACAAAGTCTGAGTATTACAAGAAACTGAACTTAGGACATAAGGCAGCAACAACTGCTAAAAATTTATTAATAGATAACCAACTGATGAAACTAGCATTTAAAGGCGTTCAAGCGGCTGGATTTGCCAATGCCTATATGCCGACGGCACTTCTAGCTCCAGTTCTAGAAGAATGTCTATATGCTGAAGTTGATAGTAATTGGGAATCAATGCTCATAGTAAACCGCCCTACAGAGAGAATAATTAATGAAATAAACGTTAAATATTTACAGAATAGTAATACTAGTAAAGAAACTACTACTTATGGGAAGAGCCTCGATACTGAGCTGCTTACTAGGCTCTATAGCGGCATTGAGGATGATGAACCTCTAGATTTTTCTGAAGCTATAGACATCACAGAAATGGTTCCTGAAGACCATTGGCAATTACAAGCCATGAGAAGGCTGAATGCTGCCTACAAAGAGGCTAAATACCCGTTAAAAGCACCTGCCCGGCTTATCTATACAGGCGATTACATGAATGGCGGAAGGGTTTACATGCCTTTTCAGCGAATACCAGCCCGTAGGCTTCAAATCCGTCAGAAGTGCCTGATTAATGACCAGCCAATCGTTGAAGTTGATGTCTCAGCAAACCACCCAACGATGATCTTTATGTTGCTGGGAACACCGGAGAAATCTGTTGGCTTTTACGATGCCATAGCCGCTGATTCTGGAGTAGGCAGAGACGTTGTTAAGGACTTTATTGTTAGGTTCATTGGTTCAGCAACCAATAACATCGGTAGGGTAAAAAGCGCACAGGCTGGAGACAAGGCCAAAGTAGTGGCTTCTATAGGTAAGCTGTATCCAGACTTCGCAGAACAATGCTTTAAGGGTATTGGCAAAAGCCTTCAAGCCTTGGACGGTGACGTGATGCTTCGTGCCCTAACGAGTCTTTTGGACCAAGGTGTCGTTGGTCTTGCCCTACATGATGCGATTGCTGTTAACACCCAATATGCAGAATTAGCTAAAAAGGCTATTGAATGGGCATGGCAAGAGACTTTTGAGTCTGAATTCATACCGAGAATTTCTGCTAAGTAGTAGTTATGAATCAATAGACTGATTTGTACAACTTTGGTGCGCAAATAGTGAGGAGTGAAACCAATTTAGGGATTTAGGCTATATTCTGCGTCCGCAAGGTAGCTCTCAACATCATCTAATGCATCCACTCCGGCTCTGAACCTACCAAACGAAAACTCGTCTCTTGCTTCCTCAAGCGCTGATTGAGCTGACTCTACTGCATCCATTGCTTGTTCTATCTTGTACTGCAAAGCATTTACCTGACGCCTTAGGTTTTCAATTTCAATCTCTTCTTTGGACTTCCCGCATCCAATTAGCATTACAGCCATACAAAAAAGCATAGAAAAAGCCACTATACGAGGGATTGATTTGTCTATTAATTGAAAAGTCCGCATGTTAAAAAACACCTATGGCATCACATAGTTGAGCATCTGCCAATTTCTATATAGGGTGTATCCCCTCCCTCAGTTCCTGCAATTCCGGCGCTAACATAGCCGACTGTATATATAGATTGATATCGCAAATTCTTTCTGTTGAAAGTAATTTGTGTACCCAAAATATCGCAATTAATGTAGCCGTACTCACTAAAGTCGCCGCACTTACCAAAGTCATAATCCTTCTCCCCTACGACCTTCCACTTCCACTTTCCGCTGCTATTGGTAAGAATGTACTTATCGTTCTTTACGTTAAAAGTTGTTGAATACCATGATTTATCAGTCTTATTAAACTTAAAACCAGTAGCTTTATCAGGGATACAAATATAGCCTTCAGCATACACACTTGATAGATAGAACATACCAAGCAATAAAGCGAATGTCTTAACAAACAACCCACATGACTTATTTTGTTTCATATCTTTTCCGATATTCAAGAACGTTCTGAATTGATACATCTTTAGGGTAGCACTTCGGTTGATACCCACCCGCCCTGCTATAAGCTGACCTGCCTCCACAGCTAGACCCATTTCTAGCAACGCTATAGGGACAAGGGCAGGAGCCACGATAGCTGGCAATGCTTTGCTGAATTATCTGCTGGCGTATCTGGTCTTCACTTAGTTGAGACTGCTGAAATGCAAATGCATTTATGGCCAAAAACCACAGTCCGACAACACAAAATCTTAATTTCATAATCTTATCGACATATGGTTCGCCACTCGTACTGTCCAGTCCTTGGATTAAGCACCTGCTGCTGAGAGCAAGACTGTGTGCCTATTGGAGGAACTACAGGGGCTTGAATCGGAGTAACAGAAGGTGGTGTGATGGGACAAACCATCGGAGGACATATTGGTCGAAGATCTATTGCGTTATCGCATAGAGGCACGTTTTGGCCGTTCATGCACCGACAAACGCAATCAGCGTAGGCACTAATGGCAAACGTTGAAATCACCAATGCAAATGAAATCTTTAGAAATCTAGTCATCTCTTCATCTCGATGGAATTACATATATTTTTTCTTGCGAATACGGATTGCCGGCTCCGTAGGGATTGTTAATGCTATCCGGTGAATATTGACTGCCATATCTACCGTAAGGATTCGAGGTTGAATCTGGATCGTAGGGATTTGCACTAAGCCGCCCACGATAGTTTCCGTTCTGATCAACTAAAACTGGGGCATTGGTTGCATATGGGTTAGTCCATGAATCATTACTGTATTGGCTCCCATTACGGCTATATGGATTCATTAATCCATCAGATGCATAAGGATTTCCCGCCCCATAAGGGTTATCTATGCAATTTTGATCGTAGGGACAAGATGCGCATGCATTTGCTGTGATCCATAACCATGCACAAAGACCAGCAAGATACCTCATTGCCACCCTTTAGATTTCATACAGGAATTGAACATCATCATCTGATTGATCCCCGTTCCCATTTGCTGACCACCTTGATAGCTTCCAGCTGCACCTCTTTGAGCTGGCGACATAGCAGCATAGTCTTGTGGGCTAATTTGCCTTGGCTGTGGAACAGACTGATTTACAGCCATCTGGCATTCATATTTATCTTGGTTGAACTCAGACTCCCCCTTATAGGGATGCGACCAAGTACAAGCAGTGGCCACTAACGACAAGCCTAAAATCTGAACGTATTTTTTAAGCATTTCAGTCTCTTTTTATCAAAGCAATTTTGATAATTGAACCCTTTAGGCTGTCGACTGTCAAGCTGTGGAACAGCAGGCTCTACTAGTTAAAACTGCTGAACATGACTCAGCAAACCCTTGAACAGCTTATTTGTGATTTATCTGCGAATCTAAAGGCTCTCAGAGAGGCCAAGGGATATGCTCAAGACTCTTTGGCGCTGGATGCTGACGTTCACCGAACCATGATTAGCAAAATTGAACGAAAACTCACTAATCCAAGTCTGGATACTTTGGTAAAACTTGCCAACACCCTTAGCGTTAGCGTTTCTGATCTGCTGGCAAAAAGGGATTAACGATCTCGACCAACATAGGGCACTGAGTGCTTTTGGTGTACTGCCCAGTTACCAAAGTAAGTATCAGCCAGCTTGTCCGATCGAAGTATCAGTAAGTTTTCAGCATTCTTAGTCTCTGCTGCCTGAGTAAAGTTGTAGCTGCCAGTAATGACCGTTTCTTTATCTATGATCATAATTTTGTTGTGAGCAATAGCGTGCTGTGAATCTATGTAGGTGCTGATACCGAAATGGTCTAACAAGTCAGCAACACTGTACTTATCTGTCTTGTTACTTTTATCCAAGATAACGAAGACATCCACCCCACGCTTATTTGCCTCCACCAATGCTCTAACTATGTCTTTGTTCGTGAATGAGTAAGCCTGAACAAAGATGCTCTGCTTCGCAGCATGAATCTGATCAATGATGGCCTGCTGTGCCCCGCCATTGGGCGAGAAGTAGACCTGCGTTGCGACTGTGTAGGTCTGTGGCTCCTGTGGCTCTGCGGCTTCCCCAAATATGGCAAATGCAAGCGATATTGCGACCAATAAATTCTTCAAAACTTACACTCCTCAAGCCGTCAACGACTTAAATATACAAGATTTTCACAAATGACTTTCACCAAGACTCGATCGATCGCTAAAATAACTGTATTAAGCTCTACTCTTCTCCTGCACCCTGTGCTGTCACATGCATTCTCAGACGATGCGATATTTATTGGGGTTGGGGCTAGTGCTAATTGGGTCAACTACATCAATCAGGATATTTCCGCACTCGGTATTTCCAGCGTCTATTCCAATAGCACCGGGGCGCTTCTCAATACAGGCTCTGCTGGTGGCCCTCCAGTAAACGTTAATCTAAGCTCATCTAACGCATTCGGACCCACAGCACAGATTGGCTTCTTTAGAAAATTTGAAGACAAGAACTATCTTTGGGGCGCCAAGCTGGCTTACAGCTACATTGATGCCACTTCAACGAGTGGGCGTGTTCGCATTCCTCAACAGGGTTCGTTCGGAACCGACCCATTCACAGGAAATGCGATAGCAAAGTCTTACCAGAGCACACTCCGTCAGCAATTCAGTTTTTTACCCTATCTTGGCCGCTCATTTGACTGGGGATATGTCTCGCTTCGATTAGGCCCAACAGTATCCCAGATCAACTCTAAAGTTAATGATTTGGTTGGTTTTGCGGACATTAATGGTGAACGAACAGATATTACTGGTACTGCCCAAAGCTTCTCTGATACACAGTGGGTCTGGGGCGGAGCAACCAGTCTCAGTGCCACTTATTTCTTCGATAAGTCTTGGTTTCTTGACCTAAGCTATATGTTCACTAGAACGGCCAACTACACCCTTGATTTCAACGGGTCATTTTCAAACGTCACTTCTTCGACCACCACGACCACAGGCAGTTTGATCGGGAGTGCTACAGGCTATTTGAGTACTAATGCGGTCTCTCTAACACTCAACAGGGCCTTTTAATTCCCATTTTGAGAGTGTGAGCGGAACAAAAAACACAATTTAGCTGTTTACACCTACCCTAGTAGCAAGCTCTTTGATATCTATGTTGGTCTCTAAAACCTCATAGCCACCTACCCATCTATCAGGGTTTCTTCGCCACCTGCTCCAGCGCCCAAGCTCTTTGTAGCGACAATCACCTTCTGCTGTTTTCTCAAGCCACTGCCCTTCTGTCTTGAGTCTGGCCTTGATTCTTTTCAGCAGTAAGAAATCTACAACCATGAGCATCGACTTGGTTCCGTAACAGAATCATATTTTAGCTCTTTTCAAAATCGAGAATTGCTCTTTTGTAAGATGAAGCAGGTGCAACTATTTCAGCAAGCCTGCTTCCTCCCCTGCCCCCCTTGATCCTTCAGCCTAAGGCCACTGAAAGCTGATTTATGGCCTATAACCAAAAGCTATAACAAGAACAACGTGTAAAACTTGCACTAAATAGAAATCAGTTAGGATGTCTGTAGCGAGTACAAAGTTAATGCCTTAGAATGAAAAACACAGAACCAGCCAGTCCAATCCACTAGTAAGGTGACCCATGATTGAATACTTCGGAGTTCTATTTGGCTTACAGGAGGCAGGCTATTCCTTGGCCACTCTATTCATCATAGTGCTTGCCAGCATAGCAATATATTGGATCCTTAACTTATCCCCAGTTTCTCATTGGTTTACTGCAAGCGAAGATGTTGTACCGCCCTTTCTCGCATTGCCTGCAATTCTGTTCGCACTATTCGTAACCGCACTAGCATCGGACGTATGGCAGAAGCATTTCCAAGCCAAAGAGGCTCTTTTGAAAGAGACAGCAGCAGTTAGAAGCCTCATTCTTCTCAGCACTGAATTGGGGTCAAATGCTCCAGCCCTAAGGCAGACAACGGAAACTTACATCAATGCCGTCATTAATCGGGAGTGGGAGGCCATGACCAAGGGTGATCACATGAACAAAGAGTCCGCACTACCTGAACTAGAATCACTAGACACAGCAATCGCCAAGATTGGAAACGCAAATCCACAGCCATCTCAGTACACCGCTTTACGATTAAACAATGCATTGGAAACGCTTAGATTAAGCCGACAACAGCGAATATCTTTGGCACATGATGCAATATCGATTACCAAATGGGCTGCAACCATGTCTTTGGCAGTTCTTACTTTGGTGTCTGTAGCTGTCGTCCACCTAAGACGTCCAAGAGCTATGAAAATCTCTATGTTGCTGACTGTGCTTTGCGTTCTTGCAACAATTCATGTGCTCTCAAAGAATAGGTCTCCCTATCTTGGGATTGCTGCCATATCCAACAATCTTCTTGTTGATTCACTAAAAATTCTAGATCAAGAGAACCCGAAATAGTTTCTTCAACAGGGAATCCTAGGAGGCTCACAAAGTTATTTGGACTTCACCCGTTTCGGTAGACAACTCATAATGTCTAAAACGGAATAGAGAAAGTTGCATGAAGGGAATGAGATACACGGACGAATTTAAGTCCAAAGCTGTTAGGCAAATTACAGAACGTGGCTACGATGTAGCAGAAGTTGCCAAGAATCTAGGCGTTTCTACAAAGAGCCTATACAAGTGGCGGCATGAGGTGACTTTACTCAATCAGCCGCAGCTCAGTGCAGATGTTGTTGCTCTTAAGAAAGAAGTTTCGAGATTGAATGCAGCAACTTGATTCCGTAACCGAGTCAAATTCGGTCCCTTTTTAAAATCCGAAATTGCTCTTTTGCGAGATGATGCGGCTGCAACTATTTCAGCAAACCAGCTTATCCCCCGCCC
>JACCDN010633825.1_pt1 | contig 10126 bp, 10 predicted proteins | sample 7441691 | NCBI WGS metagenome assembly JACCDN01 (sample SAMN15323439, study PRJNA562643) | freshwater metagenome | isolation source: river surface water | place: USA:Blue River Watershed | collected 2017-08-16
ACATGTTGAGTTGGCACTTCGTACAACGCTTAATGAAAATTTAGCGATGATTAAGGAATCAATTGACTTTCTAAAAGCAGGTGGTCAGCGAGTATTTCTTGATGCGGAACACTTCTTTGATGGTTACCGATCCAATCCGAATTACGCTTTAGAGGTAGTACGAGTTGCGGCTGAGGCGGGCGCCGATGTGGTGGCACTTTGCGACACCAACGGTGGAATGTTGCCTGATGAATTATCCCAAGTGGTTCATGAGGTACTTGGAAAGAGTTCCGCCCGCCTTGGAATTCATTGCCACAATGACACTGGCTGTGCAATCGCAAATTCCCTTGCTGCAGTTGCTGCAGGTGCAACCCATGTTCAAGGAACAATTAATGGTTATGGCGAGCGAACTGGAAATGCAGATTTAGTTTCAATTATTGCTAATCTTCAATTGAAGAAGAAGCAACAAGTATTGCCTGAAGGAAAGTTGGAAGAAGCTTTTCGAATTTCACATGCAGTCGCAGAAGTTACAAATGTTTCACCGAGTGCAAGGCAGCCATATGTAGGAGTTTCTGCTTTCGCTCATAAAGCTGGACTCCATGCTTCAGCAATCAAGGTCGATCCTGCGATGTATCAACATGAAGATCCAGAGCGGGTTGGAAACGATATGCGAATGTTGGTTTCAGATATGGCGGGAAGAGCTTCTATTGAGCTGAAGTCACAGGAACTTGGAATTGATATCGGTAACGATAAATCTGTCACCTCTCGAATTGTTGAACGTGTAAAGGATTTGGAAGCGAAGGGCTTTACCTTTGAGGCCGCTGATGCATCATTTGAATTGTTACTTCGAGAAGAAGTAGAAGGTAGACGGCCGAAATACTTCACAATTGAAAAATGGGAGACAACGGTTGATCAAAATGCAGATCGCTCGGTAACTTCAAGAGCGCACGTAGTAGTAAATGTAAAGGGTAAGCGAATTGAATCAAGTGGAACTGGAAATGGTCCGGTCAACGCAATTGATAATGCGCTTCGCAATGGCTTAGAAAGCATGTTCCCTGAGCTAAAAGGTTTGGAGTTAACAGATTACAAGGTAAGAATTCTGGAAGGAAGACTTGGAACTGGGGCAGTGACCCGAGTGCTCGTGGAAACTAGCGACGGCACGGGTGAATGGAACACTGTGGGAGTTCACGAAAATGTTATAGCCGCTTCAGCTATGGCGTTGGAAGATGCGTTGACATATGGTCTGCTTCGTAAGGGCGCGATACCAGAGTAGGAGTAAGCATGACGAGCGCAGTTAGAAGAGGCGCAAGAATCAGCGCAGATGAAGGCAGCGAATGGCTAAGAACGCGAATGTTGCAACTAAGAATTTCTGGTTTAGAAGAGTTACATCAAAGAAGTGGAATTGATCGAGGTTCGATATCAAGATATTTCCGACAAGAGCGAGTACCAGGCGTCGATGTAATTGCACCGCTCTGTCAGGCGCTGGAAGTTTCGCCAGAAACTTTATTGATTGCGCTAGGCGCTATTGAGAAGCGCTCTCGTTAATTCCTAGCCCTGATAATTAATGAATCGCCTTCTCTTATAAAGGTCCTGGGGAAATCATCATCGGACCAGAGACGGTGGATATGAGCAATTTCTTCATTTGTCAGAGAGCTGGCGCATAGATCCAGAATGTCATCAAAGTCATGGCTGGGTCCGATGATCACTCTTATTAAGTCACTTTCCTTACTCAAATCTGGAACGAGACAGTTGTCATCGACTACCAGTTCAATCATTTTTTCGCCCCTTTCTTCATCTCGAATTACCGCATCTGCTGGTGACATTCGACGTGACCGATTCACAAGTAAAGAGGCTGTTCGTACCTAAGTGTTGCGTATTAGCAACGCTGTGTCCACGGTCGGATTAGTCGGAATTTGAGTAACCTTTTAACCGTGGCTATCGAGCGCGCTCTGGAAAGTTCATATGTCGACCATTTGAGAAATGTCAGGAATCTCTCAGAAAACTCAATAAAGGCTTATCTTGCAGATTTAGAGTCAATGATTACTCATGTAAACCAAATGGGTGTCACAGATTTCGCAACCTTGGAGCTAAATCACTTACGTTCTTGGCTATCAAATCTACAGAGTAAAGGTGGCGCACGTTCTTCCATAACTCGTCGAGTTGTTTCTATTCGAGCTTTTACATATTGGGCTGCAAAAAATGGCTGGTTGCCACGAGATATCGGCAGAGATCTGGTTGCGCCAAAGCCGGAGAGAACTCTGCCTGAAATTATTGATGTAGAGAATGCGGTTAATGCAATTAAGGCATTGGAAGTTCGCGTCGGCGAGGAAGAATCACCAATGTCTTACCGAGATCTGGCTGTAATTGAAATTCTTTACGGAACCGGAATTCGAGTCTCTGAGCTAGTAGGTCTAAATGTCGAAGATATCGATAGGAGTAGAAACACCATAAGAGTTCTAGGTAAGGGAAGTAAAGAGAGAGTTGTGCCAATTGGAATTCCGGCCCTCAAGGCAATTGATCAGTACCTGAAGTTCGGACGGGTTAAATTTGCTAATCAGAATTCCGGATCTGCTCTATTTCTTGGCGGTCGCGGGAAACGGATTGACCAGCGGATTGTTAGAACCATTGTTTACCAAGCAACAGAAGTAGTCGGCAAGGGAATCAAATTAGGACCACACGCACTCAGACATTCGGCTGCAACACATCTACTCGAAGGTGGAGCCGATTTACGAACAGTGCAGGAAATATTGGGACACGCATCTTTATCCACAACACAGATTTATACCCATGTAACTGAAGAGAGATTAAAGAAGGCTTACGAGCAAGCACACCCTCGCGCTTAACTATTTATTGGATGTTCACTTTCAAGCACTCGAATAGTTTTTGATTTAGATCTCATGACTAACGAGTTAGATTTAATATGTCGGCTAGAGAAGCGAATACCTCGCAGTAACTCACCATCTGTAATTCCGGTAGCTGCAAAGAAGACATCATCCCCAGATACCAAATCATTTGTTGTTAATACTTGATTTATTTCGATACCACGAGACCTAATCAATTCTTTATCTACATCATTTCTTGGATGGAGAATTCCTTGGATTTCACCGCCTAGACATTTCATCGCACAAGCCGCGATGATCCCCTCGGGAGTTCCACCAATTCCCATCAGGACATCAATTCCAGTGCCTTCTCTTGCCGCCTCAACCGCTCCGGCAACATCGCCATCGGTTATAAATTTAATACGCGCGCCAACTTCTCGAATTTCTCTTACCAGTTCGTCATGACGAGGGCGATCTAGCAGCATCACTGTAAGCGAAGAGAGCTCTCGACCTTTTGCTTTTGCAATCTTCTCTAGATTCACCTTTGTTGGCGCAGTTATATCAATAACGCCGGCAGCTTCAGGACCGACAACAATTTTTCTCATGTAATAAATAGAGCTGGGATTAAACATTGTTCCGCGTTCGGCGAGCGCTATTACGCTGAGTGCATTTGCCATACCTTTAGATGTAAGAGTTGTGCCATCTATTGGATCTACTGCAACATCAACCTTAGGACCTGACTTATCACCCACAGATTCGCCATTAAAAAGCATCGGCGCTTCATCTTTCTCGCCTTCACCGATAACAATTACGCCATCCATTGCGACGGTGTTGATCATCTTCCGCATCCCATCAACGGCAGATTGATCAGCTTCGTTCTTCATTCCACGTCCAATCCAACGTGAAGCTGCGATTGCCGCAGTCTCGGTGACCCTGACTAATTCGAGAGCTAGATTGCGAGATGCCTGCTTTTCATTCACTACAACAATCTACTCTCGACTTTTTTCATTCCTGAGCGAGCCCAGGAGTGGATTTTTGGGTCAAATCCCTCGGGTAGGATTTCGCCTGCACAGACGACCTCTGTGACTTCACGCGTCTACCGCTTACTCGCTGCTCGCGAGATTAAGTTGGAAACCATTTCGGTCCGACTCGAATGAGTTGGTCGGTGCTTAGACGCTAGAGAGGTAGCAAATTGCTACTTCATTAACCGATGCGAACAATTTGTTCGCACAAAGGAGCGTGCCGCGATGGCGGTAGTAACAATGCGAGAACTCCTAGATAGCGGAGTTCATTTCGGACATCAAACTCGTCGTTGGAATCCAAAGATGAAGCGATTCATCTTCACTGAACGCAACGGCATTTACATTATCGACATCCAACAGTCACTCGCACTAATCGATAAAGCGTATGACTTCGTTAAGGATGTAGTTGCCAAAGGTGGCAACGTTTTATTTGTAGGAACTAAGAAGCAAGCACAAGAGCCAATCCAATCCCAAGCAAAGCGCGTTGGAATGCCATATGTAACTGAACGTTGGCTTGGTGGCATGCTCACAAATTTCCCAACCGTTTACAAACGAATTCAGCGCCTAAAAGAACTCGAGGCACTTGAAGCATCTAATGATCAAGTATTAACTAAGAAGGAGCTTTTACTCCTTCGTCGTGAACGCGAGAAGCTACATAAGAACCTTGACGGTATCCGCAATATGACCAAGTTGCCGGCGGCAATCTGGGTTGTCGATACAAAACTAGAACACCTTGCAGTTGCAGAAGCGAAGAAGCTGGGAATCCCTGTGATTGCAATCTTGGATACAAATTGCGATCCAGATGAAGTTGATTTCAAGATTCCAGGAAATGATGATGCGATTCGATCCGTAACACTTCTTACTCGTGTAATTACAGATGCAATTGCCGCTGGCTTACAAGCTAGATCTGCAAATGTTGCGAAGGAGACAGCAGCCGCTGCAAAGGCTGGCGCTGAATCGGTAGCAGCAGGAGAGCCATTGGCCGATTGGGAGAAGGAATTACTAGGTGCGCCTGCGGAAAATGCGGCGCCATCAACTGAAAGCGCAGGTTCATAAGTGGCGTACACAGCAGATGATGTAAAGCGTCTTCGTGAAGTAACTGCAGCCGGAATGCTTGATTGCAAGAAAGCGCTAGATGAAACAAATGGCGATTTCGATAAGGCAATCGAAGTTATTCGAGTTAAAGGCTTGAAAGGTGTTACCAAGCGCGAAGGCAGAGCTACATCAAATGGGCTAATTGCAGCCAAAGCAGATGGCAAGACTGCTGTAATGCTTGAGTTGAATTGCGAAACTGACTTCGTCGCTAAGGGCGATCGTTTCCAAGCGGTAGCAGATGAACTTCTTGCACATTTATTTGCAAGTAAACAATCTGATTTAGCAAACTTCATCGGATCAAACTTGCCATCAGGTAAGTCAGTCCAAGCAGCGATTGATGAAGCAAATGCAACGCTAGGTGAAAAAGTTGAACTTCGACGTATTGCAGTAATCGATGGCAGCGCAAATGCACTTTATCTGCATAAAACAAGTCCAGATCTTCCACCACAGGTTGGTGTACTTGTTGCACTCGATAAGGAAAACGAATCTGTAGGTAAAGATGTCGCACAACATATTGCTGCGTTCGCACCGCAATATCTAAGTCGCGAGGAAATTCCTGCAGATGTTATTGCTAATGAGCGCCGTCTCGCTGAAGAGACTGCTCGAAACGAGGGCAAGCCTGATGCGGCAATCGAAAAGATTGTAGAAGGCCGAGTTACTGGCTTCGTCAAAGAAGTTGCAGTTCTTGATCAAGCATTCGCAAAGGATCAGAAGAAGAGCGTGCAGCAAGTTCTTAAAGAGGCAGGGTCAAACCTAACCAAGTTCTACCGTTTCCGCGTGGGGCAGTAACAACTCCGCGACAAGTAGAATTAGCACCGGAAGGAGCACTCGAATGGCAAATAAGCGTAAGAGCTACAAGCGAGTGCTCCTTAAACTTTCCGGCGAAGTTTTTGGTGGCGCAAAAGGTCTTGGCGTCGATCCAGATGTAGTTAATGATGTAGCAAAACAAATCGCTGATGTAGTTCGTTCTGGCGTGCAAGTAGCGATTGTTGTCGGAGGCGGAAACTATTTCCGTGGCGCTGAATTACAACAACGAGGTATGGATAGAGCACGTGCCGACTACATGGGCATGCTCGGAACCGTCATGAATTGTCTAGCGCTACAAGACTTTCTTGAAAAAGAAGGTATCGATACTCGCGTCCAAACTGCAATCACAATGGGACAAGTCGCAGAGCCATACATCCCACGAAGATCAATTCGCCATCTAGAAAAAGGTCGAGTTGTAATTTTTGGTGCCGGTGCCGGAATGCCATTCTTTACAACAGATACTGTTGCAGCGCAGCGGGCGCTAGAGATTGGCGTTGAAGCCTTGTTGCTGGCCAAAAGCGGCGTCGATGGTGTCTATTCAGCAGATCCTCGTAAAGATAAGAATGCAACCAAGTTTGATGAAATTTCTTACGATGAAGTATTGAGTAAATCGCTAGCGGTCGCAGATGCAGCAGCCTTTAGCTTGTGCCGAGAGAACAATCTTCCAATTGTTGTCTTTAATCTCCTTGAAAAAGGAAACATTGCGCGCGCCGTGCGTGGTGAAGCGATCGGAACTCTGGTCAACTAGGACCAATAGAGGAGCACCATGACAATTCAAACCGTACTTGCTGATGCAAATACAAAGATGAATAAGGCCGTTGAAGTTGCCAAGGAAGACTTTGCCGCGATTCGAACCGGGCGAGCACATCCTTCGATGTTCGCAAAGATCATGGTTGATTACTACGGAACCGCAACTCCACTTTCACAGCTCGCAACGGTACAGGTGCCAGAAGCGCGATTGGCTTTGATAACCCCTTATGACAAGGGCGCCACTACTTCTATTGAAAAAGCTATTAGGGAATCAGATTTGGGAGTTAACCCGGGCGGTGATGGAAATGTAATTAGAGTTAATTTCCCTCAACTAACAGAAGAACGAAGAAAAGAATTTATTAAAGTCGCAAAAGGTAAAGCGGAGGAATCCAAGGTTTCAATCCGCGCAATCCGACGGAATGCCAAAGAAGCTATGGAAAAGCTTGAGAAAGATGGCCAAGTTAGCAAAGATGATTTGGCGCGCGGTGAGAAAGAATTAGAGAAGGTCACTTCTGACCATGTCGGAAAGATTGATGAAATTCTCAAGCATAAAGAGGCGGAACTTCTCGAGGTCTAGCCTTGCGAGCAAATCATGAGTGACTTGCACTCCATAAATGAGGCGATAAACAAACGCGCTGGCCGGCGATTATTTCCGTCAATTCTTGTTGGGCTTGGGTTACTGGCGATTATTTTCTCCACCATGGCCTTTGTTCCAATTCTCTTCGCACTCTTTGTATTGGTTGCAGTACTAATTGCCTTACATGAGTTAAGTACAGCCTTTCAGGCTAGAGGCATAAAAGTAGATTTTCTCCAGCTAGCGATTGCAACGTCAGCGGTATTGGCAAGCGCCTGGATCGCCGGATTGCCAGGACTATCAATCTCAATAGTTATAGCTATTATCACTCTGCTCTTTTTACTTTTGATTAAAGGTACGGAAGGTTTTGTAACTCACGCTACAGGTACATCTTTCGCCTTGCTCTATCCGGGATTTGTTGCAGGCTTTATCTTATTGCTCGCCAGATCCGGCGATGGCTTCGCTTACATTTCAACTCTGGTGATACTTGTTGGATTAAACGATACTTTCGCCTACCTAACCGGTGTCTTAATCGGTAAGCATCCACTTGCACCTAACATCTCTCCGAAAAAGACCTGGGAAGGATTCGTTGGCGGATTAGTTTTCACTGCGGCTGGTGGCGCTCTTACCTTCCAATATCTATTGGAGAATCATCCAGTTATTGGCGCATTAGCCGGCTGTGCCGGAGTTGCGGCTGCGACTGTCGGTGACTTAATTGAAAGCGCCATCAAACGCGATTTAGCTCTTAAAGATATGGGAACTCTCTTGCCAGGTCACGGTGGCATGTTGGATCGAATTGATTCGGCACTAATTGCCGCTCCAGTTATCTGGTGCGTTATCGAATTATTAAAGCGATTTGGCTAATGCGCGCGAAGACTCCAGAACATTTCTCAGATATTCCGGCAGCCGATAGAAGGCAATGGGTTCAGGAATTTGGGTTACCGGCATTTCGTGCAAACCAAATAGCGACACATTATTTTCAACACCATAATGATAATCCTGAGAGCTGGAGCGATTTCCCGGCAAGTGCGCGCCAGCTAGTAACTGAAAAGATCCTTCCGCAATTGCTATCGCTTGTTCGATCCATTTCATGCGATGGTGGCAAGACTCGAAAAGATTTATGGCGGCTCCACGACGGCGTCTTGGTGGAATCAGTTTTAATGCGTTACAGCGATAGAGCAACAGTCTGTATTTCATCGCAAGCAGGTTGCGGAATGGATTGTCCATTCTGCGCCACTGGACAAGCTGGTTTAACAAGAAATTTAACTGCCGCAGAGATTACTGCTCAGGTTGTAGCCGCAGCGAAAGTTTGTGAAGCAGGTGCGTTAAAGGGTGGGCCAATCCGATTATCAAATGTAGTTTTCATGGGCATGGGCGAGCCGCTCGCCAATTACAATGCAGTAATCCAAAGTGTTCGAAATATTACTGCCCCGACTCCTGATGGTTTAGGTATTGGAGCTCGCTCGGTGACGCTTTCAACTGTGGGATTAGTTCCGGGTATTGAAAAGTTAATCGATGAAGGTGTCCCGGTCACACTCGCAGTTTCTTTGCATACTCCAGATGATGAACTCCGTGACACTTTGGTGCCAATCAATAATCGCTGGAAAGTTAAAGAAGTTTTACAAGCAGCTGATAATTACTCTGATAAGACTGGACGGCGCTATTCGATTGAATATGCCTTGATAAGAGATATAAATGATCAAGCATGGCGAGCTGATTTATTGGGCAGACTACTCAAAAATCGAAATGCACATGTAAATCTGATTCCATTGAATCCAACGCCAGGTTCCAAATGGACCGCTTCGCGTAAAGAAGATGAGCGTGAATTTGTCCGAATACTGGAAGGTTATGGAGTTCCGGTAACAGTTCGTGATACTCGAGGTCGAGAAATTGATGGCGCATGTGGCCAACTTGCCGCGGCAGAGACCTTGATAGAGAGCGCACCTGATAACTAAACTCCTAATCCTGTGGCCAGAAGAGCCAGAAGCTATCGGAGGAATTTGTGAAGACTTTACAGAACTTCATCAATGGTAAAAGCGTCCCATCATCATCTGATAAAACTCAAGATTTAATCAATCCAGCAACGGGTCAAGTATTTGCAAAAGCACCGGTATCAAATGCAAAAGATATAGATGATGCGATGAAATCGGCTGAAAAAGCTTTTGAAACTTGGCGCGACTCAACGCCAGGTGAACGACAGAAAGCAATAAATAAGATTGCAGATGCAATCGAAGCAAGATCAGAAGAGTTAATCAAAGTTGAATCAGAGAACACCGGAAAGCCGATTGCAGTCACTCGACAAGAAGAAATCGGTCCGATGCTTGATCAAATACGTTTCTTTGCAGGCGCTGCTCGCCATCTTGAAGGAAGATCGGCTGCAGAGTATTTCAAGGGGCACACTTCATTTATTCGCCGCGAACCAATTGGCGTATGTGCACAAGTAACGCCATGGAACTACCCAATGATGATGGCAGTCTGGCAATGGGCACCAGCAATTGCTGCTGGAAATACCGTTGTGCTTAAGCCGAGCGATACAACCCCAGTTTCAACTCTCTGGATGGCAGAGTTAATGCAAGAGTTTCTTCCAGAAGGTGTTATCAATGTTGTAACCGGAGACCGCGAAACTGGACGACTCCTTGTTGATCATGAGATTCCACAATTTGTCTCAATTACCGGTTCGGTACGTGCCGGCATGGAAGTCGCGAAAGAGGCATCCAAAGATTTGAAGAAAGTACATTTAGAACTTGGCGGTAAGGCTCCAGTTGTGATTTTTGATGATGCCAATCTTGAGGCAGCCTGCGAGTGGATTGCGGTCGCTGGATATTTCAATGCCGGCCAAGATTGCACCGCAGCGACCCGAGTAATTGTCGAAGCGAGCGCTTATGAAGATGTTGTGGCTCTGCTATCTGAGCAAGCGAAGAACAACATTAAGGTTGGAATGCCTGATGATGATGTGCTCGTCGGCCCAGTAAATAATGCGAATCAACTATCTCGCGTCCAGGGATTCCTTGACCGAGTACCAAGCCATGCTCGTGTAACAGCAGGTGGAAGCAAAGTTGATCGGCCAGGTTATTTCTGGA
>JACCDN011082382.1_pt1 | contig 10125 bp, 9 predicted proteins | sample 7441691 | NCBI WGS metagenome assembly JACCDN01 (sample SAMN15323439, study PRJNA562643) | freshwater metagenome | isolation source: river surface water | place: USA:Blue River Watershed | collected 2017-08-16
GTGTGAAACCGAGGAATAGGCAATGAGTTTTTTGACATCGGGCTGAACCATGCTGACCAAAGCCCCATAAACAATACCAATGACAGAGAGGGCAATCAGAAGTGGCTGTGCCTGAATCAAGGCTTGAGGGAAAAAAGGCATCGCAAATCTTAAAAAACCGTAGGTTCCCATTTTCAAAAGCACACCTGCTAAAATGACAGAACCCGCCGTGGGTGCTTCAACGTGAGCGTCGGGTAACCAGGTATGCAAGGGAAACATGGGAACTTTGATGGCAAACGAAAATGCAAAAGCAGAGAAAAGGAGAAGTTGAATGGAAGGACTCAGTTGAAGTTTGGTCAGCCAGTCATTGTAGTCAAAACTGCTCCCCGCATGAAAATAGAGGTAGAGGATCGCAGCCAGCATGAGAACCGATCCCAACATCGTGTAGATAAAAAACTTAAGTGTGGCGTAGATTCGACGCTCCCCTCCCCAAATGCCGATGAGGAAATACATCGGAATGAGCATCGCCTCCCAAAATATGTAAAAAAGGAAAAGATCGAGGGCGGCAAAAGTCCCTAACATCGCGGTTTCGAGAACAAGAATGAGGGCATAGTATTCTTTTTCTCGTTTTTCGATGGAGCCGGTCGAGAACAGAATGGCGAGTGGAGTGAGGAAAGTGGTGAGTAAAACCAGTAAAAGACTGATTCCATCCAAACCCACTTTATAAAAGATGTTCCAATCAGCAATCCAGGGAACTGATTCAAAAAAAGCAAAACCTGGGGCAGGGATGTATGAAAAATAAAGCTGAAGAGAGATCACAAAGGTGAGAAGCGAGCACAAAAGGCTGATGCCGCGGATCAATCCCCTCGATTGCTTGGGGATGCAAAGCAAAAGCCCCGCTCCCAAGAGGGGAAGAAAAATAATAATGGAGAGAAGATGATTCATTTCAGTTTTGTCATTCCTGCGAAGGCAGGAATCCAGTGACTTAAAACTTCACTGGATCTCAGCTTCCGCTGGGGTAACCTAGTCCATTCATTAATATTCACTTTAAAATCCAAAATAGGAGTCCCACCAAACCCAAAACAAACCAAAGGGCATAAGTATTGACCATTCCATTTTGTAAAAGCCCTGCCAACTGTCCTAAAAACGCCGTTGTTTTGGCAGAACCATTCACGATCACTCCATCAATGAGCCCAGCATCCACCCCACGCCACAACACTTTTTGAGAAATCCAGTGGAGAGGCTTCACAATGAGACATTCGTAAATTTCGTCGACATAGTATTTATTGAAGATGAGTTGATGAAGGGCACGCAATCGCTCAGAGAGAGACTGCATCCATTGGGGCCTTTTCAAATAAAGGAAAAGAGCCACAGAAGACCAAAAAATTGCCCAAACAGCACTCATGGCGGCGAGTACCTGCTCAAACCACTCATGCTCGGCACTCTGGTGAATCGCCTCTGTATTGCCCTGAATTCCACCCTCAAGCCCCAACCAATGGTGCAGAAGATTGTGGCCTCCAAATGCTTCCGGGATTCCAACAAAACCGCCGATGACCGACAATCCCGCAAGAACAATGAGAGGAAGCGTCATCGTCCATGGAGATTCGTGCAGATGTTCTTGAGTATGATGATCTGCACGGCAATTTCCAAGGAAGGTCAATGCGACCAGCCGAAACATATAAAAAGCCGTGAAGGCAGCTGCGACCAACCCCATTCCCCAGAGAACAGGATGACCCAAATCAAGGGTCCGGTACAAAATTTCGTCTTTACTGAAAAATCCTGCGAACGGGGGAATACCCGCAATCGCAATTGTCGCGATAAGGAAAGTCCAAAAAGTCACCGGCATCCATTTTTTTAAGCCACCCATCTTGAAAATATCTTGCTCCCCGTGCATCGCATGGATAACCGAGCCGGATCCTAAAAAGAGACAGGCCTTGAAAAACGCATGGGTCATGAGATGAAAAACGCCCGCAGAATTGGCGCCAATTCCCACTCCCAAAAACATAAATCCCAACTGAGAAACGGTAGAATAAGCCAAGACTTTTTTGATATCGCGCTGCACAAGACCAATGGTCGCCGCGAACAAAGCCGTCGTTGCTCCGACGGTTGCCACAACAGTGCGCACAGAAAAGATCACAGGATCTTTAAAATGAAATCCTACCGAGTTTAAAAATGGGCCAATATCGAAGAAAGCCAAATCATAAAGAAACGAAAGACGCGCGACCATGTAGACACCGGCTGTTACCATCGTCGCGGCATGGATGAGAGCGGAGACAGGAGTCGGACCGGCCATCGCATCGGGCAACCAAACGTATAAGGGTATTTGAGCCGATTTTCCTGTGGCACCCACGAAGAGCAGCAAACAAATCGCTGCGGCCATGGGCGCTAAAAGATCTTTGTGATGTTCGAGAGTTTCGAAACTGAAAATCCCTGCGGCTGAGGCCTCTGGGTTTTGAAGAAGGATTTTGGCGATAATGAAAACGGCCAACAAAAAACCGAAGTCTCCGATACGATTGACAATAAAAGCCTTTTTACCGGCAGAAGCCTTGGCCGGATCATCAAACCAAAAACCAATCAAGAGATAACTACATAACCCCACCCCTTCCCAACCGATAAAAAGAACAAGGAGGTTATCGCCTAACACCAGCAAGAGCATCGAAAAGAGAAAGAGGTTGAGATAGGCAAAATAACGGGCAAAGGCAGCGTCACCCTTCATATACCCCGTCGAGTAGAGATGGATGAGAGAACCCACTCCGGTCACAACAAGAGTCATTAAAGCGGAGAGACGATCGATACGAAAAGCAAAATCGAGTTTGAAATTTCCGACCGCCATCCATTCGACGAATAAAGGTTCAATACGTGGAGTCGCAACCTCGTGAAAAAGAAAAGGCCAAACAGCGGTAAGCACAAAAACGAAAGAGAGAACGGGAAAAAGGACGCCAATCAAACTCACCGTTTTTTCGCACGGCTTTTTTTGATGATAGGCCACGTGCATGGCGATGAGGCCATTGAGAAGGGCCCCTAAAAGAGGCATGAGTGGAATGAGGAAGAGAGGATACGTCATCAGTTTTTCATACCTCCCAACGCATCGACTTGCACGGTTCCACGATTTCGAAAGATGGCAATGGCAATGGCCAAACCGACAGCGGCTTCAGCGGCCGCAACTGCAATGACAAAGAATACGGCCACATGACCGTCCAGCGAATTTTGCTGTCTCGCAAAGGCCAAAAAATTAAGATTGGCGGCATTGAGCAACAACTCAATCGACATAAAAATAACGAGCAGATTACGCCGAATCACCAACCCCAAAAGGCCAATGCAGAAAAGAATCGCACTCAAAACAAGATAATGATGCAGTTCTACCATCTTATAATTCCCTCTTCGCCAAAACAACGCCACCAATCAAAGAAACAAGCAAAAGAACAGAAACATATTCGAACGGAAAAAGGTATTGCTTGAATAATAATTCTCCCACGATTTTTACCGTACCATAGGCCGGCCCCACCGACCGAGAAGGGATGGAAAACAATTGATAGAGAGGAAGCAAGAGGCCCAAAAAACCCAGAAGAGAAAGAATCGCCACGGCTTTGAAACCCCGAGAGAGAGGTTTTTCGTTGAGCTCATCTCCACGCAGATTGAGAAGCATAATCACAAAAATAAAGAGCACCATGATGGCACCCGCATAAACGAGGATCTGGATGATCGCCAGAAAATGCGCATCTAACATGGCGTAAAGAGCCGCCATCGCAAAAAGTGCCCCCACCAATGCCACCGCTGAAGAAATCGGATTCTTGAAGAAAACCACTCCCAACGCCGTGGCTACGGCAAGACCACCAAAAATGTAGAATAGGATAAGTTCCATATTACTTTCAATTTGAGACCACCCCCTCCTTTGTAAGGAGGGGGCCAGGGGGAGGTCTCAAACCCGAGAAAGACCCCACCCTAACCCTCCCCTTTGTAAGGGGAGGGAACAACAATCTACAAGAATAACAATACTAAACCCGTTACCAAAATATTCACGATCGACAAAGGCAACATTCTTTTCCAACCCAAACGCATGAGCTGATCGTAACGAAATCGGGGCAGCGTCCAGCGTACCCAGATAAAAACCCAACAGAAAAATAAAATTTTGGTGATAAAACAACCGGCCTGCAAAAGAGCGGTAACTACCGCTGACGCCTGCTGGCTTAAAACCATGGGCCAAAAATAGACGGATGCTCCTACTAAAGCGAGACCGACTCCCAAAGCCCCTAAACCCAAAACCACAGGTTCGTAGTCGCGCGCATCTCCCCATTTTTTTGCCTTCACATTTCGAAGGCCACAACGGAGAAGACCCACTCCAATGAGAAGGTGAACGCCAACCGCTCCCACTAAAATCAACCGAACCGCCTCACTGGCATGACTACGCAAAAAATCGGTGCTGATAAAAGGAATTTGCCAACCCCCAAAAAAGAGAGAAACAAGAACCCCCGAGGCAATAATCATGTTGGTATACTCGGCCATAAAAAAGAGCGCAAATTTCATGGAGCTATATTCAACGTGATAACCGGCAACGATTTCGGACTCTCCTTCAGGCAAGTCAAAGGGAAGACGGTTCGTTTCGGCAAACATGGCGACAATAAACATGATGCAAGCGACGGGCTGTCGGATAAAATTCCATGTCCAAATTGTATCGCCCTGATTACTGACCACTTCCGAAAGTTCTAAAGAACCCGCCATCATCAAAACCGAAATAATCGCCAAAGACATGACGATTTCATAACTGATCATTTGGGCAGAGGAGCGAAGCCCGCCCAAAAGCGAATATTTATTATTGGAACTCCAGCCGGCGAGCATGACTCCGTAAACACCCAGGGAGGAGATCGCGAGAATGTAAAGGATGCCCGCATTCAGATCGGCCGCCTGCATCGAAATGAGTTCTCCGTTCCAGGGCACGGGGGCCGCAAAGGGAAGAACAGCAAAGGTCACACAGGCCACGCTCATCGCGATGAAAGGCGCCAACACATAGTAAAAGCGATTGACGGTCGCGGGAATAATATCTTCTTTAAACAAGAGTTTGACGACGTCGGTGAGAGAATGAATGAGCCCGCCGATACGAATCATTCCGAACAACGCGGCACGGTTGGGCCCACGACGATCTTGAATATACGCTGCGCCCTTTCGCTCAAGCCAAATGAGGAAGGGGATGATGTTCAAAATCACAAAAAAAGGAACAATGATTTTTAAGAGGATGAGCAGCAAATCAGATCACCTTTCCGGTTTCACCTAAATCGGAATAATTCAAATCAAATCCCTCTTTCAACAGTGCCTCAGCATTGGGAACATTCCACGCAGTTCCTAACTGAGCTGCAATATCTTTCAACCACTGCCACGCCGGTTTCATCTGACCTCTTGTTTTGGGGCCTGGCAAAAATTTTTGAACACGGCCTTCGAAATTGGTAAAGCTGCCGGTTTCTTCTGCAAACATCGTGATCGGAAGAAGGTAATCCGCCAGATCTGCCGTGGCATCCTGATGAGTGGCCAGATAAATGACGAGCGACGGCTTCAGGGCTGCCAGTTTTTTCCGATCTTCTTCTGAAATTTCCCCCAGGATAAAAACCGTTTTTGCAGACAAACTCCCCGAAAGTTTTTGAAATCCAAGACGCTCCACACCGCAAGTGTTCGGATTTTTATCGGCTTTGATAAGGATATTGTCTTCGTAGGCATTGGGGACAACACGACCGGAATAGTATAAGGGCGCAGCAAGCGGCACCCCTACCGATGACGAAACAAATTTTTTCAAGGCATCATTATTTTCATTCGATGCCTGCGCACTGCCAATCGCCACGACAGAACTCGCACCGACCTTCTTCAACGCTTCCACAATTTCGGCGACAATTTTCTCAGGCGTCATCCGCTGAAGCTGGCCATTCACTTTTTTAGCAGGAGCAATGAGGCGATTCTCGTTTATTTCTTTATAACTTAAACGCCCGGCATCGCAGATCCAAACTTCGTTCACTGCATCATTTTGACGGGGGAGATAACGGTAGACGGTATCGTCTTCATACTGAAGTTTGATATTGCACCCGCGTGAACAACCACTGCAGACCGACTCTGCCGATTTTAAAAGCCACACGCGTTTTTTAAACCGAAAATCGCTGCTGGTCAGCGCGCCGACCGGACAGATATCGACAGTGTTGATTGAGTAAGGATTATCTAAACTCTTTCCGGGAAAGGGCCTGAGCTCAACATGATCGCCACGCTGAATAAATCCAAGCTCCGAGGTTTTTGAAACTTCATCGCAAAAACGCACGCAACGCGAACACATGATGCAGCGTTCATCGTCGAGCATCACCTGCTCGCCGAGTTTGACTTTTTTAGGTTTGTGGACTTTCTGCTCTTCGAACTGAGAGCCCTTGACCGATTCGCTCAAATAATAATTTTGAAGTTTGCACTCACCGGCCTGGTCGCAGACCGGGCAATCGAGCGGATGATTGACGAGGATAAATTCGAGCACATTCTTGCGCCACTTTTTTGCATTTTCGGATTGCGTGTGCACCACCATGCCATCGGTCGCGATGAGCGAGCAGGAGATTTGAGGCTTGGGCATTTTCTCCACTTCGACCAGACACATGCGGCAATTGCCAGCGATCGAAAGTTTCGGATGGTAGCAGAAATGCGGAACCTCAAAGCCAAGCTTCTTCGCCGCTTCGATGACCGTGGTTCCAGGTTCTACGGTAATTTCTTTGTCGTCAATTTTAAGTGTTGGCATACTTATATCATTTATGGGCCAAATGAGCTCTCCCTGGAACTAATTTAACAAGTGTTCTTAAGACTTGATTCACAGAGGCGGCATCGGGAAAAATTTTGGCAACATCGGGCTCCAATAAAATCAAGTTATGCCCCTTACGATATTGTTTGTAATATTTCCCTCGAACACCGCCTTTCATCGTCGAGAAATCATACTCTGCCTTTAAAGGATCCTTTTCAAATTTTGTTTTCTTCATAAAATCTTCTTTCTTTGCGAGTCGCTTTTCTTGCACTGATAATCCGAATATTTTCATACCGATCTGTATGAACGACGACCAAGAGCTTACCCGTAACAGACTCGCCTATGGTGATATATCTCGCTTCGCCTACTGAGCTTTCAGAATCCGGAAAGGTCACCGAAAGAGGATCACCTAACGCCGTTCCTGCTTCATGAAATGAAACTCCATGTTTTAAAAGATTAGATTCTTCTTTACGAAAATCCCACTCGAATTTCATAGAAGCTCTACAGTTTAAACGGACACGCTTTTAACCGAATATGTTCTTCAAATTCATTTCGAAATCGTTTTAAAAAACTTTGAATCGGCATTGCCAAGGCATCGGATAAAACACAAACCGTTTTTCCGGCCATGTTATCGGCAATATCCAAGAGCAACTGCAAATCTTTTTCTTCACCCTCACCGGCTTCAATGCGCTCAAGCACTTTGCGCGCCCAGCCCGTGCCCTCACGACAGGGAGAACATTGGCCGCACGACTCATGCGCATAGAAGTGACCGAGGTTGGCCAAACTTTTGACCATGCAAGTGGTTTCATCAATCACAATCACGCCGCCAGACCCAAGCATTGAGCCTTTTGCCTGAAGTGATTCGTAATCAAGATTGACTTCCTCTGCTTCTTGTCGCGTTAAAACAGGAACGGAGGACCCGCCTGGAATCACAGCCTTCAAGGCCTTGCCATTTTTCATTCCCCCGCAATCTTCATAAATCAATTTTTTAAGGGGATATCCCAGTGGCACTTCGTAATTGCCAGGCTTGTTCACGTGACCGGAAACGGAAAACAATTTTGTACCCGGGCTTTTCTCGGTTCCATATTTTTTATACGCATCGGCGCCGTTTCGAATAATGTAAGGGGTCGCAGCCAGAGTTTCGACATTGTTGATGACGGTCGGACAGCCAAACAAACCAACAATCGCGGGGAACGGCGGTTTGAGCCTTGGGTATCCACGCTTGCCTTCGAGGGATTCGAGCAAGGCGGTTTCTTCACCGCAGATATAAGCCCCCGCCCCTTTATGCACGTGCAGGTCTAAATCAAATCCACTCTTTAAAATATTTTTCCCTAAATAACCGGCCTCGTACGCCTCGGCAATCGCCTGCTCCATGCGTGCAATGGGAAGCGTAAATTCGCCGCGAATATAACAATACGAACGATGCGCACCAATCGCATACGAGCAAATGATGGCTCCTTCGATGAGCTGGTGCGGCGTGTACTCCATAATATAGCGATCTTTAAATGTGCCAGGCTCTGACTCATCCGCGTTAATGCACAAATAATGAGGCTTGTTCTGATCTTTCGGAATAAAACTCCACTTCATTCCCGCCGAAAAACCCGCACCCCCACGACCTCGAAGCCCCGATTTTTTCACCTCTTCGATGACTTCATCCGGCTTCATCTTAAAAAGTTTTTCGAGGGTTTTATATCCGCCGTTCTCAAGATAAAACTTGAGCGTATGCGAATCTTTTTTACCCCAATGTTCAGTTAAGATTTTTTCCATTTTATTTACTGTCATTCCTGTCCCGCTCTGCGGGATAGACTCCGGCAGGGAGCCAGTTACTTGTCATTATTCTGGATCCTCCGCCTTAGGCGGACTGGGATGACTCCAGCGTTATTCTAATCCCTTTAAAATCTGATCCACGTGTTCAGTGGTCAAATTCTCGTGATACTCTTCGTTGAGCTGCATCATCGGTGCGGTCCCACACGAACCCAAACACTCTACTTCGGTTAAAGTGAATTTTCCGTCTGCTGTGGTTTCACCGGGTTTGATGCCCAGTTTCTTTTTGAGATGATCGACAATTTTTTCTTTTCCACACAACTCGCACGATAAAGTGCGGCACACCTGCAGGTGATACTTCCCCACAGGTTTTTGGTTAAACATGGTATAAAAAGTAACCACTTCGTAAACTTTGATCGGAGGCAAATCCAAAAGAGCTGAGACATATTCCATCACTTCTGGAGACATCCAGCCGAACTGCTTTTGCGCAATCCATAACGTCGGAAGAATCGCCGCTCGCTTGGTCGGATAGCGCGTAAGGATTTCTTCAAACTTTTTCTGATTTTCGGATGTAAATGAAATAGCCATGGTGACTTAGCGATCGAGCTCTCCCGCAATAATATTAATACTGCCCAACACCGCAATCGCATCGGCGATCATACCCCCTTTGATCATTTCAGGATAAGCGGCAAAAATCGGAAAACACGGCGGACGGCATTTGACTCGGTACGGATGCGTGCTTCCATCGCTCACAATATAAAACCCCAGCTCTCCGTTGGCCGCCTCAGTCGCAGAATAGACTTCACCTGCAGGAGGACGAACTCCTTCATAAATCAGTTTGAAGTGATTCATGAGCGCTTCAATATTGGTGTAAACTTCGGATTTTGGAGGCAGAGCCACCCGACGATCAGTGGTCATGATAGGGCCTGGCTTTAATTTTTGAAGTGCTTGTTCGATGAGCCGGGTGGATTGATTAATCTCCTCAAAGCGAACCAAAAATCGATCATAGGTATCGCCACTCTCACCGACCGGAATATCAAAATCGTAGTCCTGGTAATTGAGGTATGGCTGAGCTTTTCGAACATCGTAATCCACACCCGCCGCCCGCAGACAGGGGCCAGTAAAACCCAGATTCTTTGCTTTTTCACCACTCAGCGGAGTGACCCCAGCCGTTCGGTCGATAAAAATCTTGTTTCTTTCGAGAAGAGAGCGCACTTCGCGGGTCGCACGCCGCACTTCTTTGATAATGGCATGGAGATCGGCAGGCGCGTCTTTATAAAAATCACGCATCACCCCACCAATGCGTGTATAGTTGGTGGTGAGTCGCGCGCCGCAGATTTTTTCGATAAAGTCGTAAATTTTTTCGCGAACGTTAAAATAATACCAAAAATTGGTGAGGGCACCGATATCGACGACGTTGGTACCGATACAAACCAGGTGATCGGTGATGCGAGAAAGCTCGCAGATGATCAGGCGAATCACCTGCGCACGCTCAGGAATTTCACAGCCGATAAGTTTTTCGATGGCCATGCAATAACCGACGTTATTCATGAGCGGACTTAAATAATTCAAACGATCGGTATAGGGAATGACCTGCGTGTAGGTGCCGGCCTCGCAATGCTTTTCAAAAC
>JACCDN011165392.1_pt1 | contig 10123 bp, 18 predicted proteins | sample 7441691 | NCBI WGS metagenome assembly JACCDN01 (sample SAMN15323439, study PRJNA562643) | freshwater metagenome | isolation source: river surface water | place: USA:Blue River Watershed | collected 2017-08-16
ATCGTTAGATTAAAAGGAGCTTATATTGTTCGTTGTACAGGATGTATTAAAGATGATAATGGTAATGTTGTAGAAGTAACATGTGAATATATTCCAAATTCTATTTCTGGAAACGATACAAGTGAAATCAAATCAAAAGGAACCATTCATTGGTTAAGTTCTAAACATGCTTTTCCAGCAACTATCGTTAATTATGAAAATTTACTTACAAGTGAAGTTGCAGAGTTTTCAGAAAATGATTCGTTATTAAATTTCAATTATAACAGTGCAACAAAAAAAGAAATATTTGTTGAGCCTTCATTAATAAATTTAAAACCAGGCACGACAGTTCAATTTATCAGAAAAGGATATTTTTGTTTAGACCATAATTTGGTTTTTAATAAAACCGTTTCCTTGAAAGATGGTTGGAAAAAATAAATTTGATGAAATGGGAAATTCTATTTTAAAAAAAATTATTTAATATTTTTTTTATGACACAATCAGAAATTGAAAGTTTAGCTTTTAGATTGTTATATAGTCATGGTTTATATAATTGGGGATGGAAATTTAAATTTCACCGTTCGAAAAAAATTTGTGGACTGTGTAATCATAGAAAAAAAATAATATCAGGTTCAAAATTTATAATGTTAGGTTCTGCCGAACATTTAGTAAGAAATACTTTATTACATGAGATTGCCCATGCATTAGTTGGTAATAACAATGGACATAATGAAATTTGGAAAAAAAAATTTATGGATATTGGAGGTAATGGCAATATAAAAGGAGAATATAACAAACCAACTTTTGTAGCTATTTGTCATGAATGTAATAATAATTTTAAGTGTCACAGAAGAACAAAAAAAATATGTTTGAAATGTTTTCCAAAAAAAATAGTAAAATTATCATGGGAAAGAGTAAAATATTGTTAAATTTGTTTATAAATTATAACTATCATGTCAAAAATTAATTTATTAAACCAAAGTCGCATTGTAGCGATGAAGGAAAAGAAAGATGTAGCAAAAGCATTGTTTTCAACTCTTAAAGGAGAATATGAAAATGCTATTAAAACAGGTTCTCCGGCAAACGATTCTACAATTGAAAAGTTGGCAAAGAAGATGACTGAAAATGCAAAAACAATAGGTTCTTCAGAATCATTGGAAGAAATTGAATTATTAAAGCCTTTCATGCCTATCATGCTTTCTGAAATTGAAATTAGAAGTATTGTTCAAAGTTCAGTAGATGCAAATCCTGACAAAGCCAATAATTACAAACTTGGTAGTAAGGGTGCGTTTACCGGTATTGTTATGAAACAAATTGCAGGTAAAGCTGATTCTATTATGGTTAATCAAATAATATCAGAAATTTTATCTTAATTCAAATGCCAAGATTAATAAAAATTAATAAACAGCACGAAAAGGTTGTTACACACAAAGAATGTGGAGCAGAAATAGGATATTTTCAAAACGAAGTAATTAAAGGTCATATACACGAAGATTATGGTGGTGGGAGCGAACAAATGTATTATATTGTCTGTCCTAAATGTGGAAAAAAAATTTATGTGAGAGGATATTAAAATAATTTTTCATGTTCAAATTGTTTTTGCTTTTTACAAAGTGAAAATATTAAAAATTAATTATAAATAATTTTTTTATTATGAAATTTAGAATTTTAGAAGTTAAACTATCTCATCAAAGAGAACGTTATTATCCCCAATATAAAAAATGGTTTTTTTGGAGAAATATTCGTTATCATTATTTTTGTAAAACCATTTATAATAAAACTGAATTTCCTTACGAGTATGAACCTTATGTTTTTTCCATAAAGGATGCACAAAAAATTATAGAAGAATTTAAAAAATATATCGAAGATGAAAAATGTCATTCTTGTATTAACCAAATACAGTAGAATATAACTTTTTTTAATGCTTTTCGTTTAAATTAATCTAAACTATTATTATGAAAAAATCTGCATATAGAATTGTAACATCTGGTTCACACGGAACTTTAGAAGTAGAGATTATGGTTGATATAAACCGTGAATTAACCAGAAAAGATAATGAAAATTTACAAATATATTCTGAAAGAATAGTTTCGTCTTTACTTGAAGAAACAATTAATCTTGACCCTAAATCAAAAGAAGAAGCAAAAGAAGAAAAAGATTCTTTAATCAATTTGTTTGGAAATAATAAAATTTTTGTTCAAGAAATTCCAAATGAATATTGTTCGCAATATTGTTGTAAACATTTACCTTGGTTTTTGATTACTACTAACAAAGGACTAATTAAAATAGGATGGAGAAAAAGAGTTATTTCCATTGAATGGACAAAATCTATAATTAAAGAAACATCACAAGAGTTATTTCCAGATGAAGACGTTACGAAATATGATAAGGTAATTCATGCTTGGGGATATGGAAAAGCAAAAGAATATATTGATGTTTTGTTGAAATAAAAATATAAATCCAAAAATGAAATTATCAATTAAAAAAAGAATTACACTCGAAGAATTAAAACCAGGCAAATTATTTTTACACAATGGAACACTTGCTTTAAAAACAGAATATACAACAAAGCAAGGCGCAATTGAGGCATTTATTGTAGGTTCTGGTGAAATGTTTTGGGGAGGCACTAATGAAGCTAAAAGTCAGCGTATTTTAGAAGTTGTTGAACTTGAATTAAATGAGTTTTAATGTAACTTTTTAAAATATTTTTCGTTTAATGACATATGACAAAAGACTACGTTTTATTAATCATTGATTCGATTGAAAATCAAGGTGATTTGTATATTATTCATCTTGGGACAGACCAGTTAACTATAAAAGTTAAAGCTGGTACCACTTTTTATGATAAATATAAATCTATTACCCCAGTTGAATTATTAGAGCCCGGTCAAGATATTTATATAAAGCTTTTTGACAGTTTTGGTGGAATAAATCCTATTCCTCCAACAAATAACGAAATTGAAAAATTGTTTTTTTCAAGAAAAAAATTTCAGAGATTACCTAACTTTGTTTTGAACAATTAAATCCCAGTCTTTAATTATAAAATCTACCCTCATTTTATTAGGGTCTATTTTGACATAGTTTTTTACAAGCATGGTTGTTACTATTTCACCATGTCTGATAATTACATAAACAGAGTTTCCATTACTATCATGAACGGAATCATTTAAAAGAATAAAAGGATTTTTTTGTTTTAGATAAGCCGGTTTGTTCTCTGGTTCAAAATAGTTAATGTCATTTGGGTTTATGTTAATATCTAAAACTTTAACTGCATAATCTTTGTTTATTGGGAATGATTTTTTAGAAAGTATATCGAATCGTTTCTGAAGTTCATCAATAATTAAATCATTTATTTTATAAACTCCAACTTCCTCGTATTGGCCAGGAGTAGTTTCGAATCCAACTGCCATTAATCTTTGTCCTAAGAATCTTTCTTCAAATTGTCTTTTGGCATGTACTGTAACTAATGCTTCTTTAATTAATTTATTTATATTTTTTCTAATTTTATTTTCTGCTACTGCTTTTTTTGCAATAGGTATTAAATAATCATATAAAAAAGCCATTTCATATCCTTTAATAAAATTTATAACATCACTTTTTGTTTCTAAAATTTTATCATTTGGAATATTTGCTGCTAATCTTCTTAAGAAATATTGTATTATCCTTGTTTGTATTTGTTCTTGAGTATATGGAATTTTATTTTTTCTTATAATTTTTTCAATTTCTGATTCATCTGGATTATTAAATTCTGGTTTACTAAAATCTACTACTCCAGGCTCTGTTAGTCCATGTTGTATTTTGAAATTCATACCATCTTCTACTTTTAGAAAATTTAATATTGTTTGAATACCAACTTCATCTAAGTAATGTTCATATATATTATGAATAATATGATTTTTTATTTCTTCGTTATCTTTAAAAATAGATTTAATCTTTTCTGAGTTAATATTTTTAATGTCCATATATAAACTTTTATATAGATAAATAGAAAAAAAAACCAGGAATGAATTCCTGGCTTTTGACCTGGTTGAGTAGCGAATTCTCCAGGAGGGTCCTAAGGACAAATCTTTATGATTTATAGTTTTTTATAGTGTTCCAAAGTGAGCCATAGCTCTGCTCTTGTTCATCTTCATTATTCTCATCAAATGGATTATCACTCAATTCAATAGAATGCTTTTTTGCAATAGAGTCTAAGGTTTTTTTCAAAACTTCTGGGTCTAAATTTAAAATAAGTTCTTTTATAAATAAATCTTCGCCAATATCATTTTTTAATTCATCGGCTATTTTAATAAGATTATTTTTAGAAAGATAAAAATAAAATTCTTTTAGAATTCTTTCCCTTACTACTTTTTTTATTTTTTCTTCTTGTAAATTAGATTGTTTAACTGACTCAAATTGTTTTGCAACCTTATCTATTTCCTCAATAATAAATTTTGACACTTTAATAATAACATTTAAATTATCTTTGATTTTATCTTTGTTCGCCTTCCACAAAGCAAGATATGTTGCATGGTGTTGGACAGGTATTTCATAATGTTTTAAAACAGTATATGAAACCGATTCTGCTTGAAGTTCTTTTAATGCACTTGATGGATTGTTTTCAATATTAGCTTCATCATAAAATAAACTTGTTTTTCTCCTATGCATTAATTCGTGTGCTAATTCATGAATTAATGTTGATAAACGACCTACACCTTCTATTCCAGAAGTTAAATTAATATGGTCACCAGCACTATATCCTTTTTCTCCACCTCTTGCTTGGTCATTTGTAAGTTTTATCCCAAGTTGTTGAATTACTATTTCAACATATTTGAATAATTCATCTGCGGTTTCATTTGGTGTGTTATCATCAAACCATTTTGGTTCTTTTGGCATTTCGCCTCTCTCATCAATTGGTTCTGTATCTGCTACATCAAAAACACTAACTGCTCTGAAATGCCTTACTATCTGTTCTTCTGTCTCGTTACCGTTTCCTAAATCATTTTTTGATTTTTTGATTACTGGAGCAAATATTGTAATGCTTTTAGCATTTTTTTTAACATATCTATGAAATTTAGTTTTCCAAGTGTCATATCCTGCAACATGAGTTGCGTTTGGATTTTGAATAAAAATTAAAATATTATTAGTAAAACTATAAGTTCTGAATCTTCCAAAAAAAGTTAAATATTGTTTAATTTTTGCATCAGCAGCCGCCTCATCAGTTGCATTAGCTAAATCATCAACAAAAACTTTTATTCTATCACTTAAATTGTTTTTATTTGGAGCATCACTATTTAAAATAAGTTCTTCTAAATCTTCTAATTTATTTATGAGAATTTCTTTTTTATTAATTGAATTTAATAAACTTTGTGCTTGTTTAAAATTATCATCAGATGTAACCCAGGCTGATAGGTCAGTATTCCATTTAAAATTATTCTTTTTAAGTATTTCTTTGTTTTTAAAAGTTTCTGTACCACCTTCTTTACCAGGTAAGTCAGATTGAACTGCTACCATATTTTTTTCTGGTACTCTTTTTAATAATAAAGCCTCATCTGTGTTTAAGTTCTCCAATAAAAGTTTTTTTATTATATTCATCGTAAACTATTTTAAAATAAATAGAATAAAAAACCATTAAATTAATTATCTTCATCCATATTAGCAATTGGAATAACAACTTCATGTAAGAACTTTATTTGATATGATTTAATAAAGTCAATAACATCTTCCTTGGATGTAAAAACTGAATTAGTGGGTATTTCTTCAACTAATTCATTTAAAAAAAACTTTAATAAATTTGATTTTATAACTTTGATATTAATTTTAGGTGCTTCATTTGAAATTTTAAAACTATTACTTTCTTCATCCTCATCAATTTTGGATTTTTTAATATAATTATTCTTTTTATTTCCTTTTAAAATCATTCCAAAGTCCATAAAACCATAATTATTTAATGAATCTATTCTATCTTGTTCTTCAAGATATGTAATTAATTTATTAATTCCTATTTCTTCTGTATAGTACTCATATAAATCCTCAACTAAATCATTTCCAAATTTTTCATCTACATTATTTTTTATAACATTAAAATTATTTTCCCATACTTCATGAGGATTTGAATTTATTCCTGCTGGTTTTCCTATCATTTTAAATGTCTTTATATTAAATATAATAAAAAACAGCAGGAAATCAACAATAAAAAATGTTGTAACTTTTTTCTTAATTTTTCGTTTAATAAACAAATTCAAAATAATGAATATCAAGGTTATTAAAAGAATTGAGAAAGACGGTAGAATTACTGGTGTTTTTGATTATGGCACTCTTGGAGGTATATCAGAGTTGACTATTGATTTGGAAACCGTAAAAACAGCAAAAAATTTTGAGGAGCACTCTGAAAAGTTAAATTCTCTTTTTGAAAAATTAAAACCCGTAACAATTGAGGGTGTGTCTTCTCATTTCGAAGAGTTTGAAAGGAAAATTAAAATCTTTGGTAAAGAAGTAATTGAAAATTCTGCTATCATTCAGTTAGAAAACTGCTTGTCTTCACCGGAAGATATTGGAGTTTTAACTGCTGATGCTCATTTTGGGTATGGTCACCCAATAGGAGGTGCTATCGCATATAAGGATAAGGTTTCTTTGTCTGGGGTTGGATTTGATATTGGCTGTGGCAACAAAGCAGTAATGACAGACATAAAAGCATCTGATATTAATATCAGAAAAATTATGAAAGAAATAGAAAGTCAAATTGGTTTTGGTACAGGTCGTCCAAACCCAAAGCCAATTGACCATCCTATTTTGGATAAAATTGCGAAAGCAGAATTTGAACTTCAACGTAAAATGATTGCTATGGCTACTGAGCAATTGGGTACAGTGGGCTCCGGAAACCACTTTGTGGATATCTTTGAGGACGAGAATGGTTATGTTTGGATTGGTGTTCACTTTGGTTCTCGTGGTTTTGGACATAAAACTACTACTGGCTTTATTGCTTTGTCCAGAGGAATGGAGTGGTCTGCAAATGTACAGGAAGATAAAAAAAATGGTCGTCCTATTTTATTTGATACCAAAACTGCGCTTGGTCAGGCATATATAAATGCCGTTCAATTAGCGGGTGATTATGCTCATGCCGGTCGTGATGTTGTTGTTGATAAAGTATTGGAAATTTTAGGAGGTAAAGCAACATATGAAGTTCATAACCATCATAACTTTGTATGGAGAGAGGAACATTTTGGAGAAAATTATTGGGTTGTTCGAAAAGGTTGTACTCCTGCTTTCCCTGGTCAACAAGGATTTATTGGAGCAAATATGCGTGATAATTCTGTTATTGTTGAGGGAGTTGATACACCTGAATCTCGTGCGGGTTTATATTCAACCGTTCATGGGGCTGGAAGAATTTTGTCCAGAACAAAAGCAACCGGAAAAGGAAAGTGGCAAAAAACCAGTAAAGGAAATCGTCATAAAGTAATTCATACTCCAGGTGTAGTTGATTGGGGTAAGGTTAAAAAAGAAATGAAGGAATCTGATATTGTTTTAATTGGTGCTGGTGCAGACGAGGCTCCTGAGTGCTATAAAAAATTGGATGAAGTTTTACAATATCAAGGTTCAACCATTAAAGTAATTCATACATTAAAACCTATTGGAGTCGCAATGGCATCTTCTGATGTTGTTGACCCTTATAAGGATTAAAATTAAATTATATCATGAAACCACAAATGAATTTAAATGTTAGAATCTCAATAAATTTTTCTCAAAAACAACGATACACTGAGCAAAAAATAAAGTCTTTTCTTAAAGAAGGGAAAGTTGAACTTAGTTATTCAAATTCTGTCGGTTCCTGTTTGATGATTTGAAAGGGTAATGGAGCTGTTTTGGGAGAGATTTTAAATGATTTATAATATTTATACAATTTTTTTTTCAACAGAAAAAGGATTAATTAATATATGAAAAAATTTTGGAAATCCTAAAAACAATAGCATTCTTTCTTCTTGCTGGTCTTTGTGAAATTGGTGGTGGATATTTGGTTTGGCTTCATATAAGAGAAGAAAAACCTTTGTGGTATATGATTGCTGGTATATTTGTTTTGTTTTTATATGGAGTTATTGCCACATTACAACCACAAAATTTTGGAAGAGTCTATGCCACATATGGTGGAGTGTTTATTGTTTTATCTTTATTGTGGGGATGGAAAGTTGATGGACATAAACCGGATATATATGATATTACAGGTGCTATTATAGTAATAGTCGGTATTTCAGTAATGTTTTTAATTCCAAGAAAATGAATTTAACTATTGAAGATATTTTTAAAATGATTGAGAGTAATCCTAAAATTTATACTTATTTCATCTTTAGAATAGGTCAAAAGAAAAAAGATGAATTTGGAGAATATTACTCTACAAGAATTTGTTTAATTTGCTTAAATTAGCAATTATGTTTGAAAAAATAAAAAATAAACTTTTCCCAAGAATTGTCGAAGCGAAATATCACTATGATGATTCTTTGTTATTTATTATTCAAATGGAAACAAAAGAATTTTTCAAGGAAGCGGAGTGGTTTGGAGGGAAGTTCCAAAAATGAAATTTGTTAGTGCATTAACAGCAGAAGAATTTTTTAAAATAAAAAAACAAATAGACCAGACTGGAAAAGAATATGTGGCAAATTGATTCAAAAAACATAACCAATTACAATGCCTCAAGGGGCGAATTGCAATCTATGATTATTTTCTGGGTTTTGGCTGCTGGTAAAACAGCAAAGACAGCAGAAAAAATTTTGGCGAACCTTATTCCAAAAAGAGGCCTCCCCTTTTCACAACTGGAGAAGTATTCTCAAAAGAAATTATCAGAAAAACTCAAGAGTTTAGGTTGTGGTTGCTATAGTGCTAAATCAAGAACAATTTATGAATTGGTACATTCAAAATTAAATCTGAGCAATTGCGAAATCCATGAGTTAGAAAAAATTTATGGGATTGGAAGAAAAACTTCCAGGGGATTTGTTTTGCATTCCAGAAAAAATGCAAAGTGTGCAGTTTTAGATGTTCATTTACTTCGTTATCTTAAATATAATAACATTCATAATGTTCCCACAACGACACCTTCAAGTAAAACGGAATATTTAAGATTAGAAAAAAGTTTTTTATTAATATGTAAAAAATTGAAAATCACGCCATCTAAATTGGATTTAGAAATTTGGAAACTATTTAGTGAGAAGATAGATTTCCAAAATGAAAAATTTGATAAATATAGATTTTTTGGTTAATGATTCGCCAGAAAAATATTACTTTTTAGGATTCGTATCTGTTGATGGGTGCATTTATAATAATTCCTTAATAATTACAATTCATAAAAAAGAAGAATAATTTTAGATAAATTTTGTGAATATCTACTTCTTAAAAAAGAAAATATAATATTACAGAAAGAAAAAGTAATACTTTTGAAGTGCCAAATAATATTCCAGAAAAATTTGTTAAAGATTATATTTTGGGTTATTTTGATGGTGATGGTAGTTGTTTTTTGAACTTTGATAAAACCAAATTGTTTTTTAGTATAGTTTGCACTCATAGTGTGAGGAAACGTAACTCAAAAGCAATTAGGAAAAGAGTATAAAATATCCCAATGATATATATCAGATATTATTAATTTTAAGTTATATTATAATAGTTGATTTTTTAACTTTTAATACATATCTTTAATTATGAAAATTAAAGATTATGTATTCTTTGCCGTAATTATTATTGGCATAATATTCTTTTTCCAATGGAGAGCAAATGTTCTTCAGGAAAAATTAGATAATGCACAACGTGCGTTAAACACCAGTATTAACAATCAATTCAAACAATTATCAGATAGTGTTTCTGCTAAATCGTCCGTTACTGTTGTGCCACAACCGGACATGTTTGATAAGTTATTTAATAATGCTGCTAACAAATACCATAAGGAAATTTTAAAAGAAATACCAGAAGTAATTCAAAAGGAAATTAAAAGTTTAAAGCTTGAAAATAAATACACTACTATTAACAAATCTATCATTGAAATGGAGGGTGATAGTTTAGTTTATAGAAATGAAAACGGAGCAGCAACTAAAACTGTTAAGGTTGTCCCACTCAATAGTGACTCTTCAATGCTTTTAATATTGCCCCAGGAGATAGAAATAACCAATGTTAGTATTCAACCAGA
>JACCDN010450490.1_pt1 | contig 10120 bp, 8 predicted proteins | sample 7441691 | NCBI WGS metagenome assembly JACCDN01 (sample SAMN15323439, study PRJNA562643) | freshwater metagenome | isolation source: river surface water | place: USA:Blue River Watershed | collected 2017-08-16
AAAACGAAATTCGTTTGACAGCAGAACAAACAAAAGGGAAACATCCTCGTACTGTGTTTGTTAGTTCAAAACTCAAAGAGGAGTTGGCTAACTACATTCAGTTGATTCGTACTGATGACAAAGAACGGTCATTGTTTCCAACTCAAAAGAATCCTCGTATGGGATTTACAGCAAACACATTGACACAGCACTTTTTGAGTTTGTACAAAGCCGCTGGTGTTGATGGAGCAAGTAGTCACAGTGGACGAAGAACATATGCCACATCAATCGCATCACAAGGAGTTGGTTTACGTGTGTTGATGCGTTTGATGGGGCATAGAAATGTGAGTACAACCGCTGTTTATATTGACGCTAATGACAATATGCTTCGTAATGCGGTTGAACTCGTTTGACAATTAAGCCGCTTTTCTGATTTGATGAACGGGAAGACCGTATGACTCACAAGTTGAGGTACTTTTCGTTTTGATATTTTGGATAATGCTCATTTCATTATCAGATAGATGATTTAATGAGCAATTAGGCAATACATTATTCCAGCCGCCATTGGAAAATTCTTCAAGTGAGAAGTTGACTAAGTCAACATCATTTTCAGAAATCCAAAATGAACGATGATCATCAGATACCTTGTTGGCAATACTTTCCATATGACGCCATTCAATATTGTTTTCAACGAGCTTACGTGACTCACTAAAACGCCATTTGATAAATCGCTTGTCATCAGAATTAAAACTAAAGCGGTAAATTCCTCCTGTTAGCCTGCTCAACTTATCTAAATCAACGTACACAGTTTTATTGATGTGTAAAGCAAGATTAGTTTCTGGCATATTTGAAATACGAGGCAATGCTGTTTTGGGAAATTGAGTTTTCTCAGTTAACCAAACACAGTCTGTCAATTTATGAATTTGACTAAGACCACGTTTACGTTCAGTTGCTATGTAACCATCAGTAAAGATGCTGTTCATAGAGATGCCTTTTGTGTAGTGATAAATCTTCATATTTTGCCTTTTTAAGTCGAACTAAAATCAGTTCAAGTTGATCGTATAGAGCTTCAAAATTGATTACGAGCGAGATTCAGATTGTTTGATCACACTCTCGTTTTTACGTAAAAATGGAAGTTAGATAGAAAAGTTGCTCATAACAACTTAACTATCTCTTTAAGATCGTTTACGCCTCATCTTTAGCAAGTGCGTAAACACCTACTTTGTCAGTTTTTACGTATTTTTTGTAATGATTGATCTTGTGATTCATAACTTGTCTAAGTAAGTCAATGCTCAGATGCTCAATCTTTTCACCAGCAAGATCATCAACATTGAACTCAAAATACATTTGAATGAAATCAAGCATCTCTTTGACTCTGATGTATTCATCAGCCATAGTTTGTTTCTCTTCGTTCAGTACATCAATCAATACGTCTTTAACGTTCATATAACACCTCTTTAAGTTAAAAAACGACAAAACTTTGTTTGTCAGGAGTGATCTCAACACAGACATAAAGAAGAGTCGAGCGAGTGAAGTATGAACTTGATCCGTCTTACATTTTTAAGTAAAAACGTGCTTGGGAGTCGAAAGATTGATTGATCGCTCGATCAAAAATTAGATGCTCTGTAGAGTCAATTCACTTGTTAATGAACAAGTTTTTTGACTTTTTAAGGAGATATATATGTTGGAAAAAGTATGTGATATTTGTGGGTGTGAATGTGACAATATGAGTTATGGTTTCGATGCTGAAATTCGTAAAACTCGTATTGGAGTTGTATGCGTAGCAAATGAAGTACTAAATGAAAATATTACTAAAGTATTAAGTGGTGAGTGCGTGTTACACGGAGAAGGCGAGTTTGTAAATGGATATACGTATTTGACGTATGACGAAGATGAATTGGAAATGATTGATTACATAAGAGGATATTTGGAAGGGCATATTAGATGTTTTGAGTTGAAATAAAAAAAGCCTCGTAAGAGGCTTTTTATTTGCTTATAAGATATTAAGGTTTATAGAAAACAAAAATTGGTTCGTATTTTCTCCATTTGCCATTAACAATACAAAAGTTTTTCATACTTGGTTGTCTGGTTTCTTTTCCAACTTTCATTGATGGGCTAATTGCTAAGACCATCTTCAGTTTTCCTTCATACCTTAATCCAAATTCTTTAAGTATTTCAACTGTGTCTTGTTCAAGTGGATATTGTTTTGAGCCAACGTTTATGTCCGCAATATTAAAGGCAAGAATACGATCATTCTTTAGCCATTCAGCCGCAGTTTTCAAAGTTGGTCTTAAAAAGTTATCACGCCAACTGTCATACTCTTTGTACTTTATTGAACTTTGAGTTGGCTCATTGCTGTAAATCTCAGCAGAGAAGTATGGAGGCGAAGTGAATACGAAATCAACTTTGCCTTTGTACTTTTTGAATTCCTCATTGTTAGCTACATCTTCACTGCCGCTACAGATGTAAGTTCCTTTGAACTCTTTGCCATAACGTACGTGACTTTTGAATATACGTGCCAAATATTCGTAACGAGAGATGCCAAGTTCTTTGATCCAGTTTTCTGTATTTGGATCAGTACCTATGTAATGAATTGCTCTATCACGCAGGCTCAACGCACCTAACAGTCGTCCCCCAAAGCCCATACTTGGGTCGTAGATGACGATCTCTTTTTGATCAACACATCTGTCAGTTGCGTATTTGTAAAGCAGACGGGCAATAGTTGATGGGAAATTGTTGGGAGCAATGCCCGCACCAAGTTCTAAGTGCCTATAGATGAGTGGCAGTACACGTTTCGCTGATTCATTGATGCCGTAAACACGAATACGAAACAGACTATCGTCACTGACCTTGCTTAAGTTCACGCCGTTTAGATGGTGCTTCTTTAACAAGCCTTTTGCTTTGAGTGCCTTTAGTTCTTTGACGTTGATGCGAGGTGTACGTTTTTCAACTTTGGAAGACGCATCAATCCAAAGACAACGTTGCCCAGTTCCAGTCGCTTCTTCAGTGAGTATTTCCTCAACAATGCGACGAGCCTCACGTCGTAAATCGCCTTTGAAAGATGTTGGAGGTCTGTAGATTGGAGCAAAGTCGTAGAAGCCATCATCACGTATACATTTCGTCAATACAGCCAATGTCTTGTCACGTGCTGACTGTTTAGCAAAGAGGTCATAAACACTTACGGCTTTACCTTCGCTAACTGTGTCTTGTGCTTTGAGAATGTTGGGGAAAAAACTGTTAGCGATGGAAACACGAGCACCGTCAATGACGCAATCAAGTTTGCGTGTCTGTTCATCTTTGAACCACATCTTGTCTGTATCAACTTTACAGATGCGTTCAAACTCACTTCCCATCTCTTCAAGTCTTACACCCGCTTTGGGCGGTTGACCAAATTCATCCCATTGAAGTGTGACGGCAAAACAAAGTTCATCAACCCAAATAGCAAAGTCTTCCTCAGAGCAAGTGAACAGTTCGCCAAATGTTTTATTGAGTGGTGACTTTATGAGGTCATCATTCTTTGTATAGAAGTACGACATCGTTACGCCTTGTTGCTAAAGCGATTCAATTCTTCAATGATGACTTTACCAAGTTCTCTAATAGCAGGGTATCTACTGCGGCTGGACATATCTTTAAGACGCTTCATAGCACCTTTAATGTCTTTCTTTTCAAGTATTAAACGTACCTGTTCCCAAAGATATATCTCTTTGTCCATTGATTTCAAGTCAGTAAATTGATTTGGAATCTTATTGGTCACACAATATTTCTCTATCTCACCTCTTGTGATATTTTCAACACCTAATAATTTAGAAAGTACTTTGTAATCTTTGTAATCAGTTGGAATGGCTACACGTTCAACAAGTTCGCCATCTTTTACGATTTCTACTTTATATTTTCTATTTTTCTCTTTAGAAATGTAGAAGCAGGCATCCTCAAGTATCCGCATATTTTCTAAACTAATCGTTGTATTCAGTTCAGATTCATACTCTGAAATCTTTTCTAATGCTTGGGACAGTAACTTCTGGTTGTGCCAGTCAGAGAGTGACTGACCTTTGTGTGTATGGGTGATGGAGCCGTTGTACTTGGTCAAAAGTTTGGTCAGGTCTTTCTGAAACTGTTCAACATTGTCAGGTGCGGCAATGCTGATAGAGCCAACCTCATAAGTGATCGTCTTAGGCTTTTTAGGGACCGCCGCTGTTGAGGTGGGCTTTTTGGGCAATGCCTCACGTAGTGACTTGGCACTTGCGAGGGTAAAGTTAGGTGTGATTTCGCCGTTCTCAATTTGCTCAACAAGTTGCTTCTCGTCTACACTGGCGAGGTAGTACAGCGTGTTGTAGCCGTTGGGCAAACGAGCGTGATAAGAAGGGTTGCTAAGAACGGGGTTTTCAGCAATTTTGATGAGGAAAGCCGCAACTGTAGAGCTGAAGGGTAGCTCAGTCTCAAGTAGTGTGTAACTTACTCCAAGTTGCTCCTTAGCTTGCTTGACCAAGTTGCCAACCTCAATCACACTTTGAACGCTCTTTTGCCACGCAGACTCAATGCGGCTTCGCCACTCTGCCAACTCCTTTTCACTGCTGATGACTACTGTGTTCATAGATGCTCCAAAAAGGTCGTTTTTACTTAAAAAAGTGGAAAACCAAGTGCTCAGACTCTATACTGAGTTTGAGCAATTTTGACCCAAAACTGCCACGTCAACAACACATAACAACAGACCAAATTCGAAAGTTAAGGAACTCAAATGAGTCTTTTAGAAAAATTACCAAAAATTGTTGAGCAAGGGCGAAAGGTCGCTGAGCAAATACTTGAAAGTTTAGATAATAGGCAAAGAATTACTCTTCAAACACGTGAATTGGTATTTCCATCACGTGATAAAGAGATAAAAGATATTTTCTCGCAGAACAAAGAGATGGTTATAGATGAGTCGCCTAATCGTTTGGTTTACGGCGACAATTTATTGTCACTCGCCGCTTTATTAGGTGGCGATGATTTTGGTGGTAGTTTGCGTGGGAAAGTAGATTTAATTTATATTGATCCGCCATATGATTCAAAAGCGGATTACAGAACAAAAGTGAAGTTGTTGTCAGGTGACGTAGAGCAGAAACCTACAGTTATTGAGCAATATGCTTACGGAGATACTTGGAGTGAGGGGACGTCCTCGTATATAGCAATGCTCGTCCCTCGCTTAATTCTAATGAAAGAATTGCTTTCAGATAAAGGGTCAATATTTGTTCATTTGGATTGGCACGTTGGGCATTACATAAAAATTGTTTTAGATGAGATTTTTGGTAAAGAGAATTTCAGAAATGAAATTATTTGGCATTACTCAGGTTGGAATAAGAAGTTAAAAACATCCTTTGAAAAGCGACACGACACAATTTTCTTTTATGGAAAAAGTGATGAGCAGTTTTTTGAGTCTTACTTTGAAAAATGGGAGTCAAAGGAAGAGTACGTCAAAAAACGTAAGCAAAAGGTGCTTAAAGATGAAGACGGAAAAGAGTATGTGTTGTCAGACGCAGGTGGCGGTCAAAGAATTCGCCGTTACTTAGATGATGTGATGAAAGAAGGTGTCGTTGTAGATGATGTTTGGAATATGGATAAGCTGAACAACTCTGCTAAGGAGTCTGTTGGCTACGCTACACAAAAAACGGAAGAGTTGTTAGAGAGGATTATTCTTGCGGCATCACCAGAGAATGGAATTGTTGCTGACTTTTTTGGAGGCTCAGGTACTACAGCCGCTGTCGCAGAAAAATTAGGAAGGCGATGGATCACAACTGATTTAGGAAAGCCTGCTTGTATGGTGATGCGTAAGCGTCTCATAGATATGGACGCAAAACCATTCTTATACCAAGCAATTGGTGACTATCAGGTTGAAGCTGTTCGCAGTACGCTTGGTAAGCGATTCACTATGGGTGAATTAGCTCGCATAGTCATTGAGCTGTATGGAGCTTTGCCACTTCCAGTTGACAACAACCCAAATAAAGACAGAGGCTACATTGGTAAGACTCTGGTGCTTTGTGATTCACCTAACAAAATTACTGGATTGCCAACGCTTAAGAAGGCACAAGCATTGCGTGATCAACTGATGGGCGGTTGGGATAAGGTCATTGTCTTAGGTTGGAACTTCGCACCTGACATTGGTCATTCAGTTTCACAGTTAAACGACGTGAGACTTGAAGTCTTAGTTATACCGCCTGACTTGATGGATAGGTTACGTAAGAAGGGCAGTTTTGAAAAGCTTAAAGATGGCATACGTTTTTCAAGTCTTCAGTATCTAACTGTTAAGCCTCCTATTGTGAGTAAAGGCGAGAAAGATACAGTTGAAGTTGAGCTATTGAACTACGTATTGTTGTCACCAGAGGCAATCAACTTGGATGAGCCAAATCGCATCAAGTTACAAACGGTCATAAACAAAGATCCATTGTCACTTGTTGAATATTGGGCTGTAGACACTAACTTTGATGGTGAGATCTTCCGCTCAGTTTGGCAGGATTACAGAGGTAACACTGACAAAGATAAAGATGATCTACACGTTGTTCGTAAGGCAGTCATACAAGCAGAGCCTGTAAATGGCGTAAGAAGAATCTGTATTCGTGCCGTTGATGTTTTTGGCTTTGAATCTGAAGTCGAGTTTGAGGTTTGATATGAAGAAGGAATATCTACCTCTTTCTGAAGCATTGACCGCAAAGGTTAATGAGTCGTGTATTGGATTAGAAGATGGTGTTGCTGACATCTATGAGATGGTTACTGAAGCAACTGCTAATCTTCTTCGCTTTTGGTTTTTACAGGACTTTGTTGACCTACGTAGAGGCTTGAATTTCCATACTGGTCAACGTCAGTCAATTCTCAATACCATTTACGCACACGAGGTGTTGGGTAAAACATCGTTGAAAGATCTTTACACGACATTAGCACCTGATGCGTTGGTTAAAGATAGCTTGCTTACTCACGTGAGCCAAAGTAAATATAACCATCCAAAGTACTGCCTAAAAATGGCAACAGGTACGGGCAAGACTTGGGTCTTACAGGCTTTAATGATTTGGCAGATCATTAACAAGTTAGAAAATCCGTCTGACATTCGTTTTACAAAAAACTTCTTGCTGGTCGCACCAGGCTTGATTGTTTACGACAGGTTGTTAGACGCATTGAAGGGCAAGGTAAAAGATGGTGTACGAAACTTTGATACATCAGACATAAAAATATACAGCGAGCTCTTCATACCAGACAACTACAGAGAGGCTGTCTTTAGTTTCGTAAACAACAACACTTGTGAAAAGCGTGAAATTGGAAAGAAGGTAACCAGCAATGGGCTTATTGCTGTTGCGAACTGGAATGCTTTGATCACTGACGATGATGATTCAGAGTTTGAAGTAGACACTTTTGGTGTTGACATTGATCCTGTCGCCGTTGTTAAGGATCAATTGCCAATTGTTCCAAATACAACCGCAGGTAATAGCTTAGAAGTATTGGATAACAAGGCAAACAAAGGTGGAGTGCTTGATTACTTGAAGTCTTTGCCTGACTTGATGAACTTCAACGATGAAGCACATCACATACACGAAGTACGCAAGGGTGGAGAGTTAACAGAAGTAGAGTGGCAAAAAAGCTTGATTGCTATTGCCGCATCTAAAGGTGAACGATTCATTCAAGTTGACTTTTCTGCTACGCCTTACAACCAGATTGGCACTGGCGAGAAAGCTAAGAAGGCATTTTTCCCTCACATCATTTCTGACTTTGACTTAACTGAGGCAATCAAGTTGTGCCTCGTTAAAAGTATTGCTTTGGATGTTCGTAAAGAAGTTAATGATTTAGAAGACTTGGACTTTAAGGCTGAACGTGATGAAGAAGGAAATGTTCAGCTTAGTGAAGGTCAGAGAAAGATGCTTCGTGCTGGGTTGACCAAGCTAAGAAGACTTGAGGAAGCGTTCAAAGTCATTGACGAAAATCGCCGTCCAAAAATGTTGGTTGTGTGCGAAGACACCAAAGTAACTGAGAAAGTTGTCGACTTTCTAATCGCTGAAGGCTTGGAGACAGAAGACGTTTTAGGTATTGACAGCGGTAAAAAAGCAGAGCTGAATGAGGGTGAGTGGAAAGAAGTAAAGGAGCAACTTTTTAATGTTGATAAACACGCTAAGCCTCGTGTAATCGTCAGCGTATTGATGTTGCGTGAAGGCTTTGACGTAAACAACATCTGCGTGATTGTTCCATTGCGTAGTTCTGCGGCAAATATTTTGCTTGAACAAATCGTTGGACGAGGCTTGCGATTGATGTGGCGTGGTGAAGATGTTTACACGGAAATGAGACGTGAAAACAGGGAACTTTTTGACAAAGGCAAAGAGCCTAAAAATCTGATTGATGTGTTGTCAATTGTTGAGCATCCTCGTTACAGAGATTGGTACAAGCAGATGCTTGGCAACTTGGTTGGTGAAGTAAGTGATGATTCGTCAACTACTGCGAGCGGTGACTTGATCAACGTTGGTCTTGTGGAAGGGTATGAAGAGTACGACTTCCAAATTCCAGTGATTCTGCGTGATGCTGAAGAGTTGATTGAAGAACAAGTCATTCATCCTAAAAATCTGCCTCCATTCAATCAGATGGGTATAGCAGAACTCAAGTCTATTATTGGTAAAGGTGACAACTGGATCAGTACTGAGCTTCAAAGCGAAACAATGTTTGGCAACTACAAAGTTAGCGGCTCAATACTCAACGTTGAAGGCTACAACGACTACCTGTCTCGTGTAACTCATCGCATTAGCTACGCTCTTTCTAATCCTGTTGAAAAAGGTGGTCGAAAGAATGTCAATAAACCTTTCATTGGCTTTGACACAGTAAAGCTCGCACAAGCAATCGACATTTACATTCGCCAATATTTGTTCAAGTCAGAGTTTGATCCATTTGCGGACGAGAACTGGCGAGTGCTTCTATTGCGTGATGTGCTTGATCACATTGTTCGTGTTACCGCATTGGCTTTTTCAGAAAGTTTTGACAAAACATTTGAAGAAGACGCACAGGTTGAGCACAGGCTGTTAAGTAGTGTAAAAACCTTAACAGTTAGTGAGACTTCTTCTATTACTACTGTTAAGAGTATCTATGAGCGATTGCCTTTTCCTAAGCGTAGTGGAGGGTTAGAGCTGAAGTTTATGGAATGGTGTAACAAGGACAGTAGTGTTCAGGCATTCTGTAAATTACACGAATACAAACACGATTTCCTTTGGCTTCGCTACGTTAAAGAGGATGGAATGTTAGGACGCTACTCGCCTGATTTCATCGTCCGTTGCGGTACGAATGTTTATTTGGTTGAGACTAAAGCTCAAAGTGATGTAACAAAGGCTAACGTTCAACGAAAGTTGAAGGCGGCTACGTTGTACTGTGAGCGTATCAATAAGCTTTTGCCAGAACAACGAAACAATGAAACGTGGCATTACGCACTTGTAGGTGAGGGAATTGTTGAGCAGTATTTGAAGGGTAACGGTTTGGTAAGCGAGTTGCTCAACTACGCAAGAGTGAGACAGACATCTACTGCGGATCAGCAGAAGCTGATTTGATCTACGAAAGAGACTTATGCTTTTCTTTACAAGTGCTCCACTAATGAATAGTTCGTTGGCACCAGATACTGAGCCACGTGCTAAGCCTACAGGCTGGCAAACTGTTACAAACTCCACTGTTCTTAAAGTTCAAAAAGGAACTTACAGGAACGCAGTTTTTAGTGGTGTTTTTCTTGTTGATGAAGTTGAGACGAGCAAGCACAAAGATACAAAAGACGGTTGGTCAGTTGCCATCGTCTATTGTTTGTGGTTTGGAACGAGACTGAAAACACGTGGCATTGAATTGAAGTATCAAGCAGAAGGTTCTGAGCTCGTCAAAAACTACACTGGCGAAATTGTCTCTAATCTGTCTACCTAAGAACGTTGATTCTGTATGAGCAAATCTGTTTATTACTTGACAGGTATGGGCGGACGTTTGGAGGCAGGCTTGGGACAAGGCTTGTTGAGTAGGGGCTTTGAGATAGCAGGCAGAGAGTTAGTTGATGAGTTCAGAAAGTTAGATTTTCAACAGCAAGTTGATCTTGTTGTAAGTGACATTCAAAGCAACTTTTGGCGGGAAGATGCTCGTTTAATTGCTAACTCATTTGGTGCGTACTTGTTCC
>JACCDN010240444.1_pt1 | contig 10119 bp, 6 predicted proteins | sample 7441691 | NCBI WGS metagenome assembly JACCDN01 (sample SAMN15323439, study PRJNA562643) | freshwater metagenome | isolation source: river surface water | place: USA:Blue River Watershed | collected 2017-08-16
AACCGTGGCGTCCACCGCGGCCGCCGTGACCACCCTTGCCACCAGCTGGGCGAACTCCGTTCACCATGTCATCGAGACGGGTCTTGAACTCAGCAAGCTTTGCGTCGGCTTCTGCTTGGGTGTGCTCACCAGAAGCAACTTCTTCATCAAGATGTGCTTTGAAATCTGCAGTGAGAACTGTCTTCACATCGTCGATGTCAACGTTCTTTGCATCTGCAATTTGCTTGATGGTCTTTCCAGCCTGAAGCTCAGTCTGCAATTCTGCTTCGGTGAGGTTCAACACCTTGGCAAGGTTTGCTGTTGCAAATGGTGCGCGGCCGCCGTGACCACCCTTGCCACCGTGACCACCCTTGCCGTGAGGAAGACCAACGTTGTTCACCATCTCGGTGACGCGAGTCTTGAACTCAGCAAGCTTTGCGTCGGCTTCTGCTTGGGTGTGCTCACCGGAAGCAACTTCTTCATCGAGGTGGGTCTTCATTGCAGCAACCATGGCGTCAGTGACTTTGCTGATGTCAACATTCTTTGCGTCGGCCACTTGCTTGATGGACTTGCCACCCTGCAACTCGGTGACCAATTCTGCTTCGGTCATTCCAAGTTCTTTCGCAGCCGCTGCCAAGATCTGTGGGCGACTCTTCACAACACCAGTTGTTGTTTCTGCTGACTCTGCGCTTACTGATCCTTCAGCTTGGAGTGTGCCGAGGTTTGAAGCATCGGTTGTTCCTTCGCCCTGCACGTCGTCAGCAACTGTGACAACTGCGGATGATTGACGAGCTACTTGAGCACTTGCAAATCCGGTGAGACCAAGGACTGCAGCGCCGGTTGCCACGACGAGACCAGAGGCCACTGCGACTTTTGCGAAACGGGAGTTGATTTTCATGTTGGGTACTTTCTCTGTTGGGTTGGCACCAGGTCTTCCTGGCTGAACCCACTTTCACGGCTCTAAGTAAGAAGTAAACATGAGAAGAGTAAGAGGACGTCAAGAATCCAGCCAAGGGTCATAAAACCCTTGTGTTTCATGGCTACGGTGAAACCATGGATACCCGAAAAGTGCTCATAGCCGAAGATGATCCGGCCGTTCGTAAGGCCGTTCAAAGGGTCCTCGAGCTTGAAAATTACGAGGTCACAGCCGTGAACGATGGCCAGGCCGCACTTGAGGCAATCACCAAATCTCGCTTCGACCTCGCTGTTCTCGATGTCATGATGCCGTTTGCAGACGGACTCACTGTCTGTCGCGAAGCACGCCATCGTGGCGTAGTAACGCCCATTCTTCTTCTCACTGCCCGTGTTGAAGTTGGCGACAGAGTCGCCGGACTTGATGCAGGCGCAGACGACTATCTCGTTAAACCATTTGTGATTGATGAATTGCTTGCACGCTGTCGTGCGCTGTTGCGTCGATCAACTTCTGCAACGTCTTCGTCAATTCTCAAAGTCGGCAATCTCACATTGAATACGTCATCTCGTGAAGTGAAGCGTGGTGACCGCGAACTTGTTCTCACAAAAACAGAATTTGATTTGCTTGAATTACTCATGCAACGGCCAAACACTGTTGTCACGCGAGAACAAATTTATGAAGACATTTGGGGTTACGACTTTGAGACAAGTTCTAAATCTCTTGATGTCTACATTGGTTACTTGCGGCGCAAGACTGAAGAGAACGGCGAAAGTCGAATTTTGTACACAGTGCGCGGTGTTGGATACACGGTGAAAGAATCATGAATCTACGTACACGTTTTGTTGCCATTACTGCAGGGCTCGTATTTGTTCTCGCAACAGCCATGAGCATTGGCGCATACAGAATTGCAACTACTCAACTGTCATCTCGCGTTAATGAATCTTTGAACAATCGAATTGAGACCATTCTCGACATAGTTGCGGACCCGTTCTTTAGTTGGCAAGATGCTTTTGGTCGTGGACCAGCGAATAGAGCCATTCTTCAAACTGAAACAGATTCCATTACCCAAGTTGTGTTGCCCGATGGTCGCATTTTGGGTCGACAAGAGAATCCGGTTCTTCCAATTCCAGACGACGCAAAGTCACTCACACCTGGAAGCTCAAACGTTAAAAAGAGCACTATCACCATTAATTCGCATCAATTCAAGGTGTTCACTGTTGCCGCATCGGATGGAACTCTGATTCAAGTTGCCAAGGACAATCAGATTGTTATCGATGCTCAACGTGGCATGCGTGTGTTACTACCACTCTTCGCATTTATGGCCGTTGTTATTTCGGGAGGTGCGGGTTGGCTGTTTGCAAGGCGAATCAGTCAACCTCTAGAGAATCTCGCAGAAACAGCTGAATCTATTGCCGCAACGCAAGACCTAGATAGAAACATTGACATCCCTGGAAACGACGAAGTGTCTCAACTTGCACGCAGTTTCAACACCATGCTGGCAGCACTGCGTGACAGTAGTGAGCGACAACGTCGACTCATTCAAGATGCCAGCCACGAATTGCGAACTCCGCTCACAAGTCTTCGTGCCAACGCAGAATTATTAGAACGATCAACACTTCCAGACGCCGACCGCGCCGCAATTCTCGCCGACATAAAAGCAGAGGTAGACGAGCTCACCGACCTCAGTAGCGAATTGAATGCACTTGCAACAGACCAGCGTGCTGCAGAGGTTGTCTCCCCTGTGGACCTTGCCGAGTTGGCTCACGAAATTGCAACTCGCGCATCACGTCGCACCACATCCCCTGTCACGGTGCACGTAACAGATGAGCACATCGTTAGTGCACGACCACATCAGTTAGAGCGTGCACTGTCCAACCTTGTTGACAATGCCATCAAATTCAGTAATGGCGAATCAGATGTGGAGATCCATGTTGGTGCACATCGTGTGGAAGTTCGAGACCACGGTCCTGGAATTTCAAACGAAGACAAACCAAAGGTATTCGACCGTTTCTACCGAGCAACTGCCACTCGTTCCATGCCCGGCTCTGGTCTTGGTCTTGCGATCGTTGCGCAGTTTGCAGATGACAACAATGCACACACGTACGTTCTAGATAACGCTGGTGGCGGAACAATTGTGGGATTGCAATTCGCCAACTAACGAGGTGGTCTGCGTCGCACACCACGTTTATCTTGTGCACGTTCACGCTCAACTTGCTCTTCTTCCACTGCAAGTTCTTCCGCAACTAAGCGACGCATTGATGTCAGTCGAGACTCTTTCAAAGTGCCGTTAGCAATTGCATCCAACACCGCACAGTCGGGTTCATCAATGTGTTTGCAATCTCGAAATCGACAATTCTCTGCAACGTCGAAGACATCTTGAAACGCGCGTTCAATTCCTACTCCGCTCGTCCACAATGTGACCGCCCGCAGACCAGGGGTGTCTAAGAGCCAACCGCCGCCGGGTAACCCAATAAGTTCGGCAGCAACCGTTGTGTGGCGCCCGCGCTGGTCGTCTTCACGAACTTCGCCCGTTCGTTGCACCTCATAACCCACCAAGGCGTTCACCAATGTTGACTTGCCGACACCACTTGCCCCAATAAACGCGACGGTTTGACCAGCGTGTGCAAAAGAGCGAACACGGTCGATGCCAATACCTGTACGTGAACTAACGGGAATCACCTCAACATCAAGCGCGACTTCCTTTAGCTCGGCCCGCACACGCTGGATGTCTTCATCGCTGACCGTGTCTGTTTTCGTCAACAAAACAACTGGGGTTGCACCACTATCGAACCCAAGAACAAGCTCGCGCTCTAAACGACGTTGGTTCACATCTGCATTAACCGCATGCACCAAAAACACCGTGTCAATGTTGCTGGCAACAATTTGTCTACTTCCACGAGCACCTTCAAACGAACTACGGCGGGTCAATGCGCTGCGCCGTTCAAAAACAGTGTCTATTCGTTCCATGTCGGGCGACACCGACACATGATCTCCAACGGCCACTTCCACACCAAGGTTGCGCACCCGAATCACTTGGCTGTCGTCGAGAAGAACAGTGCTCCATCCACGATCAAGACGCGTCACACGACCAGAAAGCACCGGTTGTCCCGGGTCATTGGTACGTGTGACATGTGAACTCATTAGTAGAAACCGTATCGCTCTCCGTCTAGTCCAACGCAGAAAATGCCTAGCATTTACACACCCCTCAATATGTAAGGACTCCTTGTGCTGCGTCAACTCGCCACTTTTGCTGTTCGCCGGAAAAAGACCATGGTTCTTGGAATCTGGTTGCCTCTCGTCATCATCATTTCTTTTGTCAGCAGTTCACTCGGCGACGGTTTCCGCACCGAAATGGAATTGCCAAACAGTGATGCACGCGACGCTCAGGAGATGATCTCCAAAGTGAGCCCGAGTGATGGTGGCGAAAGCAGCCAGATTGTCATCAAGACCACATCCACAATTGACGACGAAGCCACAAAGTCGGCTTTCAGTGCGGCCCTTGCAGAAGTTGCCAAGATTCCACGAATTCGAGTTCTCTCTCCGTACGACGTTCCTACACAGGTGAACCCTGCGCGCAATATTGCATTTGCTCAAGTGACAACACCAGAAGACATGTCGCTTGAAGAAATGGAAGTTGTCGCCGGAGAAATCAAAGACATCACGGCATCATTGCGCGCCACCGATGGAATTGGCGTTGAATACGGCGGACAATTATTCCGGGTGTTTGAAATGCCAGAGAGCGAAGCGTTGGGACTTTTGGCCGCCATCATCATTCTTGTTCTGGCCTTTGGTTCTGTCATCGCAATGGGCCTACCCATTGGGATCGCCCTACTTGGCCTTGCCGCAGCCTCTGGAATTGTGGTGATTGTCAGCAACTTGATGTCCATGCCCAGTGAGGCAACGTCCATGGTTGCCATGATCGGCCTTGGCGTGGGAATTGACTATGCCTTATTCATTGTCACGCGTTACCGCGAAGCACTCCACGACGGAATGTCTGTTGAAGAATCAATCGTTGAAGCAATCGACACCTCTGGCCGCGCAGTTCTTTTTGCTGGCATCACGGTTGTGGTTGCATTGCTCGGACTCTTGTCCATTGGCCTTGCATTCGTGAGCGGTTTCTCTGTTGCAATGGCAATTGGTGTCGCCGTGATGATGATTGCGTCTGTCACGTTGTTGCCAGCTCTGCTTGCAATGGTGGGAACTCGAATTGACAACACGTCACGCGCCGCAGTGATTTCGCTTGCCATCGCCGTGGTAGCCGCAATGATTGCAATCTTCATTCACAGCATTGAACTTGCAGTTGCAGGCGTAATTGTGGCCATTGTGGTGCAGGTACTGCGAATTTTCGTTGCGCCGTTGCGTGCACCACTTCCCCATCGCGCTCAGAACAACCATCAACATTCCGTGTGGTGGCGTTGGAGTCGCGTGGTGCAACATCGCCCATGGATTTCATTGATTGCATCTGTAGCACTTCTTGGAATCCTGTCCGCACCGATGTTCTCGTTGCGACTTGGCTTTAGCGACAACGGCAATGCAGATGAATCAACAGACGTTCGCCGTGCATACGACTTGATTAGTGAAGGCTTTGGCCCTGGATTCAACGGCCCGTTGTACATCAGCGTTGGCGGTGACACGCCAAGTGATCCAGCAGCAATGAAGACTTTTGCTGCAGCACTCAGCAAAGACGAAGGTATTGCAGCCGCAATTCCAGTTCCGCTTCCCAGTGATGAAGTTGGATTGGTGATCGCCTATCCAAAAACTGCACCGCAGGATGAAGCAACATCAGATTTGGTTCATCGACTTCGTGAAGATGTCATTCCCGCAACAAACGTTGACGCAAAAGTTGGCGGCTTCACTGCAGGTGGAATTGACTTCTCTGAATACTTATCTCAACGTCTTCCATGGTTGATTGGAATTGTGTTGGTGCTGTCGTTCATTTTGCTAATGGCAGTGTTCCGCAGCATCCTTGTTCCGTTGAAAGCCGTGTTGATGAACTTGCACTCCGTTGGCTCTGCATACGGTGTCATCGTCGCAGTCTTCCAATGGGGCTGGATGGGCGACTTCTTCGGGATTGGTAAACCAGGTCCAGTTGAAGCATGGGCACCAATGTTCTTGTTTGCCATTGTGTTTGGTTTGTCAATGGACTACGAAGTGTTCCTCTTGTCTCGTATGAAAGAGGAATACCACCGCACCGGCGACAACGCCACTGCTGTTGCAGACGGTGTAGCCGCAACGGCACGCGTCATCACCGCGGCAGCTCTCATCATGGTGTGTGTTTTCGCTGCCTTCGTCTTGGCGCCAGACCGTCAACTGAAGTTGTTCGGCATGGGAATGGCGGTCGCCGTCTTCATCGACGCGACGGTGGTGAGAATGCTTCTGGTGCCCGCCACTATGGAACTTCTGGGCGACCGAAACTGGTGGATCCCGAAATGGCTGGACAAGGTCCTGCCACGCATCGATGTGGAGGGGACACATCACGTCCACATCGTGGAGGGCACCCCAGAGCTGGTCGGGAAACCCTAGTGCCATAAGGGTTTCGCGGTTCCGTCTTGACAAGGCGGGGTCAAATCACATAGCGATGAAATAGGTATGTCCAAGTCACTAGTCATTGTTGAGTCCCCCGCGAAGGCCAAAACCATCTCCCAATACTTGGGTCCGGACTTCGATGTCCGCCCATCTGTGGGCCATATTGCCGACCTCCCCAGCAAGGGATTAGCAGTAGATGTGGAGAACGGTTTCAAGCCGTCATACGAGCTCACCGAGCGCGGCCGAACCGTTGTTAAAGAACTGAAAGCCGCAATGAAGGACGCCACTGCGCTCTACCTGGCAACGGACGAAGACCGCGAAGGCGAAGCTATTTCTTGGCACTTGTTGGAACAGTTAAAGCCAAAAATTCCAGTGCATCGCATGGTGTTCCACGAAATTAACGCGAAGTCCATTCGTGAAGCAGTAGAAAATCCGCGCGATCTTGACTATGGCCTTGTTGATGCTGCAGAGGCTCGTCGAATTCTTGACCGTTTATATGGTTACGAAGTGTCGCCCGTGTTGTGGCGCCGTGTGAACCGAGGCTTGTCTGCGGGTCGTGTGCAGAGCCCGGCTTTACGTTTGGTAGTTGAACGTGAACGTGATCGCATCAATTTCCGTGCCGCCGACTACTTCTCATTAGAAGCAATTACATCTACGTCGCCATCGTTCACCGCAAAACTTGTCTCCGTTAATGGTCAGCGTGTTGCTACAGGTAAAGACTTCTCCGACCTTGGAGTTGCCAACGACGATGTGCTTGTTGTGTCTTCGGCTTTAGGCACCGAATTAGTAAATGGTCTTGCTGGTGTTGACCTTCTTGTTCGTTCAGTAGACGAAAAGCCCTATCGCTCATCTCCAAAAGCACCGTTCACCACCAGCACCTTGCAACAAGAAGCAGGCCGCAAGCTGCGTTTGTCTGGCCGTCAAGTGATGAGCATTGCGCAAGGGCTGTACGAGCGCGGATTCATTACATATATGCGTACAGACTCCGTCACCTTGTCTGATGAAGCAATTGGCGAAATTCGTGCGTACATTCAGCGCGACTACGGAAATGACTACGTGTCACCGAACGGTCCACGTAAGTACCAAAACAAAGTGAAGAACGCGCAAGAAGCGCACGAAGCAATTCGTCCGGCACTTCCACTTCGCTCACCAGATTCACTGGCTAGCGAACTTCGTGGCCAAGACCTCACGCTGTATCGACTCATTTGGCAACGCACGTTGGCATCACAAATGGCAGACACTGCAGGTATGACTACAAGTGTTCGTCTTGGGGCAACCGCAACTAATGCAGACCGCAGCGATTGCGAATTCTCCGCCAGCGGTACCACCATCAAGTTTGCTGGCTACCGCGCCGCATACGAAGAGTCACGCGATGAAGATGAAACCGAAGGTGACGAAGAAAAAGCACTGCTGTTGCCACCACTTGCACCTGGAAACAATGTTGCAGTGTCGGAGTACACCTCAACATCGCACTCCACTACTCCTCCACCGCGCTACACCGAAGCATCGTTGGTGAAAGAGCTGGAAGCAAAGGGAATTGGTCGTCCATCTACGTGGGCATCCATTATCTCCACCATGGTGGACCGTGGTCACTACTTGTGGAAGAAGGGAACATCACTTGTTCCCACATGGACCGCATTCTCTGTTGTGAAGTTGATGGAAAACAACTTCAACTCACTCGTTGACTACGAATTCACTGCAGATCTCGACGCAGACCTTGATGCAATTGCGCGTGGTGAATTGAAGAAAGCTGAGTGGCTTCAAGAGTTCTACTTTGGTGGCGAACACGAACCTGGCCTTCGCAACATCGTCACTTCAAATTTGGACACCATTGATGCCGCAGAACTGAACACCTTCCCACTTGGAATTCACCCAGATACTGGCGACGAAGTTGTGGTGAAGCCTGGCTTGTACGGTCCATACGTTCGAAGTGGTGAAAGCACTGCAAGTGTTCCCGACACCATGACTCCAGATGAGTTGACATGTGATGCTGCTGTTGCTTTATTGAAAGCACCAAAGGGTGATGTTCCTATTGGCGAGCACGAGGGTTATCCAGTGTTTGTGAAGTCTGGTCGCTACGGCCCATACGTGCAGTGGGGCACCATGGATGAGCCACCTGCAGGTCTAGAGAAGCCAAAGATGGCGTCGTTGTTCAAGACAATGAATGTGGATCGCATGTCGTTGAAAGATTGTCTGGACTTGTTGTCTCTTCCGCGCACCGTTGGTGTTGACCCTGCAGATGGTGAAGCAATCACTGCGCAAAACGGTCGTTACGGCCCATACGTTGCAAAGGGCAAAGAAAGCCGCTCACTGCAGACCGAAGAACAACTGCTCACAGTTACTTTGGAAGAAGCACTCGCATTGCTTGCAACACCACGTACATATGGTCGCGGTCGTGCAGCAGCCAAGCCACCACTTCGCGAGTTTGGAAACGATCCTGTGAGTGGCAAGCCAGTAGTTGGTAAAGAGGGACGCTTTGGCGATTACGTGACCGACGGTGAAACAAACGCTGGCCTCACTCGTGGCGACCGCATGGAAGCAATGACAAACGAACGCGCATACGAACTGTTGCAGTTGCGTCGTGATTACATTGAGGCAAACGGCGGGCCGAAGAAGAAGGCAGGCGCTCGTAAAGCTCCAGCAAAGAAAGCAGCTGCCAAAAAGGCACCTGCAAAGAAGAAGACTCCCGCCAGGAAAGCCGCAGCAAAGAAGAAGGCTGCTCCGAAAGCAGACGACGAGTGACCACTGCGTCCTACATCGTTCTTGAAGGTTTGGAAGGGTGCGGAAAAAGCACGCACACAAAACGCCTTGGCGAACACCTGAATGCAGTCATCACACGCGAACCTGGTGGAACTCGCATTGGTTCATTGTTGCGAGCAATTCTCGCCGACACAGAAAACACTGATCTTGATCGACGCACCGAGGCACTGTTGATGGCGGCAGATCGTGCGCAACACATGGCCGAAGTTATTCAGCCTGCGCTTGCGCGCGGTCAACATGTGGTGAGTGACCGTTCCATTTATTCAACCTTGGCGTATCAGGGTTATGGTCGCCAATTGGGCACAGCAGATTTGCTGAGTATTTCAACCTGGGCACTGAACAATCGCTTGCCCGACATGGTGATTTACATTGATGTTCCAACAGACATTTTGAATGAACGTCTGGCCAAGCGTGACCTTGACCGTTTCGAACGTGAAGGGCCCGAGTTCTTCGCACGTATCGCACAGGGTTTCACCGAGTTACGCGCAGCAGACCCACAGCGTTGGATTGTGATTGACGGAACCATGTCGAAAGACGACGTTGAGGCCGCCATTCACACCGCTGTGCTTGACAGAGTCGGTGAGTAGTCTCAATCAGAATTTCTAATGTTAATCCATTGCTGGTCCAACTCGTATTGGTCGATTAGATCGCTTTCCCATTCGTCAAGAACATCAGGAATTTGAATTTCGTCTCTGGAAACTGTTCTTTGAATGATGATTGAATCTGAAAAGTGCGCAGCTCTTGCAAATGAAACCCAGTGGGTGTCAAGTTTGAAAGCCACGCAAACGTCTGCGATGTTCTCAAAAAACAGCTCGTCGTTTCGCATATTTCTAAGCGTTTCGCGCAAAATCCATATTTCTGCAATCCGTTCACCGCGGGATTGATAATAGATCTTTCCATTTCTTATAGCAGTCTGCGATTTCTTCTCCGAACTTTGAATG
>JACCDN010371969.1_pt1 | contig 10118 bp, 10 predicted proteins | sample 7441691 | NCBI WGS metagenome assembly JACCDN01 (sample SAMN15323439, study PRJNA562643) | freshwater metagenome | isolation source: river surface water | place: USA:Blue River Watershed | collected 2017-08-16
AAGCGTTCTATGACGCAGCCGCCAAGAGTGTGGCCGCGACACGCAAGAAGGTGAACGATGACGAAGCCAATGGCATCGCACAACTCGAGCGTGAAGGCATGCAAGTGGTGAAGAAGGTCAACAGCGCTAGCTTCAACGACGCGCTCAAAGGCCCTTACGCCAACTACGCCAAAGAATTTGGCGCAGACAAAATTGCAGCCATCCAAGCTGTGAAGTAACTGATCGGTTTTTCTTCACCCCTCAGCAAGCCGGTGCGCTGGCTTGCTGAGCATGGGACACACCATGAAATCTTTTGAAAAATATTTAATGATCGCCAATCGCGGCGTACTGATTGCTTTGCTTGCAGCGATGGCCATCATCATTTTCGCCAACGTGGTGTTGCGCTACTCCACCAACCAATCCATCGAGTGGGCCGAAGAAGTGGCTCGCTATTTGATGGTGTGGCTCACATTTTTAGGCGCAGGCCCTGTGCTGCGCTACGGCGGCCACATTGCTGTTGAAAACTTGCAAGACAGTCTGCCCATCGCTTGGGCGCGTGCCGTTCGCGTCTTCATTGCCGTGATGCTCACAGGCTTTTTCCTCTTCATCATTTGGTACGGCGCCCTGTACGTCGACCGCGTGCAATACCAAATGACCCCCACCACCCAAGTCTCTATGTCATGGGTCTACGGTGCCATGCCTGCTGGCGGCATCTTGTTGTTGGCCCATTGGTTGCTCATTGTTCGCGACTATGTGCTGACCCGCACCTTCGCATCTGATTCACATTTCGACGCTAACGCCAGCGCATCCCTATGAGTTTGAGTGTCATCCTTCTTCTGAGCTGCTGTTTTTATTTGGCAGTTGGTTTTCCCGTTGCGTTTGCACTGGGCTTGTCCACCCTCACCGCTTTGGTTTTTGGGGCTGACTTCCCGCTCTTCGTGTTGCTCAAGCAAACCTACGAAGGCGTGGACAGCTTCCCGCTCATGGCGGTGCCGTTTTTCATCTTGGCCGCCGAGCTCATGAGCGGCGGCTCGCTCACCGAAGTGCTGCTGAAATTTGCCGCACAGTTTGTCGGCCACAAACGCGGCGGCTTGGGCTACACAAATGTGGTGTCTCTCACTTTCTTCTCGGGCATCTCCGGTTCTGCGCTGGCTGATGCGGCGGGCCCCGGCTCAATGATGATCCGCATGATGGACAAGGCCGGCTACGACCGTTCGTATGCGGCGGCGCTCACAGCGGCCACCGCCATCGTGGGGCCCATCATTCCGCCGTCCATCATCATGATCATCTATGCCTTGCAAGACGATCGGGTGTCTGTGGGCGCCCTCTTCATTGCCGGCTTTATTCCCGGCATCTTGATCGCAGCAGGTATGGCGGCCGTGAACTGGTATGTGTCCAAAGAACGCAACTACAAAGGCATTCCCGGCAACGAAACTTTCGCCGAAAAAATGTTGGTGACTTGGAAAGCAATTCCCGCTTTGCTCTTGCCTGTGATCATTTTGGGTGGCATGCGTGCAGGTTGGTTCACACCCACTGAAGCCTCAGTGGTCGCCGTGTTTTACGCCTTGGTGTGTGGCAAATGGATTTACCGCACCTTGGAGTGGAAGGCCGTACCCGACATCTTGTCGCGCTCTGCACTGATGACTGCTTCGGTGCTCATCATCATTGGCACCTCCAACGCGTTTGCTTGGATTTTGACCATCGATGGCCTGCCCATCAAACTGGCTGAGTGGATGGGCGCGCAAGAAATGTCGGCCTTCACCTTCTTAATTGCGGTCAACATCTTCTTACTGATTTTTGGCATCTTCATCGAGCCCTTGCCTGGCGTGATGGTGTTGGTGCCCATCTTGGCCCCCGTGGCTGCCAAGCTGGGTATCGACCCGATTCACTTTGCGATGGTTGTCATCTTCAACTTGACGCTGGGCATGATCACGCCGCCCGTCGGAGGCTTGCTGTTTGTGACCTCCAACGTGGCCAAAGTGCCGCTCGATGCACTGACGCGAGAACTGAAACCCTTCTTGATCGCACACGCCATCATTTTGGTCATGCTCACGTTCATCCCCGCATTGAGTACTTGGGCGCCTCAGGCGCTTGGATTTAAATAAATACGAGATTCACTGATGACAACAAACAACCAAACCACCCTGTCTATCGGCGTGATTGGCTTGGGGGCCATGGGCAAAGGCATGGCCAGCTCATTGCGTCGCACGGGCCACCATGTAAGCGTGTGCGATGTCCGTTACGAAGCTGCAGAAGCTTTTGCCAAAGACGGCGGCACCGCCTACAAAACCCCCGCCGACTTGGCCAAGCATGTAGACATCATCGTCAGCGTGGTGGTCAATGCCGATCAAACCGAGCAGGTTTTGTTTGGCGAGCATGGCGCGGCAGCACACCTGAAAGCAGGCAGCTTGTTCATCATGTGCTCCACCGTCGACCCCAACTGGTCGGTCGCTTTGGAAAAACGTTTGAACGACATCGGCCTGCTGTATTTGGATGCCCCCATCTCTGGTGGCGCAGCCAAAGCCGCGTCTGGCCAAATGACCATGATGACGTCTGGCCAAGCCGCCGCCTACGCCAAAGCAGGTAACGCGCTCGACTCCATGGCGGCCCATGTGTACAAGCTGGGCGACCGTGCAGGCTACGGCAGCAAAGTCAAAATCATCAACCAACTCTTGGCCGGCGTGCACATTGCCGCAGCCGCCGAAGCCATGGCCTTGGGCTTGCGTGAAGGCGTGGCAGCAGATGCTTTGTACGAAGTCATCACCAACAGCGCGGGCAACAGCTGGATGTTTGAAAACCGCATGGCCCATGTGCTGAAGGGCGATTACACGCCGTTGTCTGCCGTCGATATTTTTGTGAAAGATTTGGGGCTGGTGCTCGACACCGCACGCGCCACCAAATTTCCACTGCCCTTGTCGGCCACGGCGCACCAAATGTTCATGCAAGCATCAACCGCAGGGCATGGGCGTGAAGATGACTCGGCCGTCATCAAAATCTTCCCCGGCATCGAGTTGCCACAGGCCAGCTAATTCAATTTAAAAATCGAAGGTCAAGGCATGCGCATTCTCATCACCGGTGGCGGCGGCTTTTTGGGTGCGAGCCTCGCACGCGAGTTGCTGCTATTGCAGAACATCCATCTCGAAGGCAAAGGCTCAGGCCCACTCACCGAACTGGTGCTGACCGACCTCGTTGCCCCACCCGCTGACTTGCAAGCCAACCCACGCGTGCGTAGCGTGGTGGGCGATCTGAGCCACTTGCTCAGCACAAACGCCCTCACCCTCGACGGCGTTGATGCCGTGGTGCATTTGGCCGCGGCTGTGAGTGGCGAATGTGAAGCCAATTTAGATTTGGGTTTGCAAAGCAATTTACAAACCTCACTCCACCTGCTGCAAGCCGCACGTCACCAAGCCAAGCAACCGGTGTTTGTGTTTGCCAGCTCCGTGGCGGTGTTTGGTGCGCCTGCGGGGCAACAACTGCCCAGCAGCATTTCAGACACGTTTCAGCCCACGCCCCAAAGCAGCTACGGCATTCAAAAATTCATGGTCGAACAGCTGGTGGCTGACTTCACGCGCAAGGGCCTCATCCACGGACGCAATGTGCGTTTGATGACCGTCTCGGTTCGCCCCGGCAAGCCCAACGGCGCGGCCTCTAGTTTTTTGAGCGGCATGTTCCGCGAGCCTTTGGCAGGCCTTGCCTGCACCGTGCCCGTGCCTGCCGAGACACGCGTGGCACTGGCTTCGACCGACACCACCATGCAAGGCTTGCGATGCGCCCTGACCACCCCCACCGCACAGTGGGGCGCACCGACCGCCGTCAACTTACCCGCCCTCACCACCACCGTGGGAGAGATGGCCCAAGCCTTGAAAGAAGTGGCAGGCCACGAGGTGGCAGCCCTGCTCGAGTGGAAGCTCGATGCCAAAGTACAGGCCATCGTCAGCGGCTGGCCCAGCCAGTTTGACAACGACCGCGCCAAGGGCCTCGGCTTGGTGGCTGACAGCTCCATCCAAAGTCTCATTCAATCCTATGCCTCACGTCACCCCGACGCCATCCGCTGCGCACTGACGTTCTGACCACGCCCATGACCCCCACCTCTCACAAACCCTTGTTGGGTTGCATTGCCGACGACTTCACCGGTGCCACCGACCTCGCCAACAACTTGGTACGCGCTGGCATGCGCACTGTGCAAACCATTGGTGTGCCAACCGACCATCAAGCCATCGATGCGGATGCCATCGTGGTGGCCCTCAAGTCACGCACCATTCCCGCCCAAGACGCGATCGCGCAATCGTTGCAGGCTTATGAATGGCTCAAAGCACAGGGCGTCGAACAGATTTATTTCAAGTACTGCTCCACCTTCGACTCCACCCCCAAAGGCAATATTGGCCCCGTGACCGAGGCGTTGATGGATGCCATCTACGGCGCAGACCAAGGCTTCACGATTGCTTGCCCAGCGTTTCCTGAAAACAACCGCACCATTTTCAAAGGCCATTTGTTTGTGGGCGATGTGCTGCTCTCAGACAGCGGCATGCGCAACCACCCACTCACCCCCATGACCGATGCCAACTTGGTGCGCGTCATGCAATCGCAAACCCGTCGCAAGGTGGGCTTGGTGGAACAGTCTTGCGTTGCCGCAGGGCCCGATGCCATTCGTGCGCGCTTCAAAGCCTTGCAAGCCGAGGGCGTTGGCGTAGCGGTGATCGACGCCATCAGCAACCAAGACTTGATGCACATGGGTCAAGCCCTGTCAGATACACCGCTGGTCACGGCCGGTTCAGGCGTGGCCATTGGCTTGCCACAAAACTGGAAAGCACGTGGCTTGCTCAACGACAACTCCAAAGCAGACACGTTGCCTGCGGCCAAAGGTTTTCAAGCCGTGGTGTCTGGCAGTTGCTCGGTGGCCACCAATGCGCAGGTGCTGCACTGGCGTCAAAGCGGCAAACACGCGTTTGCCATCGACCCATTGGCCGTCGCCTCGGGCACCGATGTGGTGGCACAAGCCCTGCACTGGGCCACGCCCCTGCTCACGCAAGGGCCTGTGCTGATTTACGCCACTGCAGAGCCTGAAGCCGTGAAAGCCATTCAACTCAAACTGGGCGTGGCCCAAGCGGGTGAATTGGTCGAACACACCCTGTCCAACATCGCCAAAGGATTGGTGCAAGCGGGTGTGCGTCAACTGGTAGTGGCCGGTGGCGAGACCTCGGGTGCTGTGGTGCAAGCCCTCGAGGTAGAACGCATGGTCATTGGTCCACAAATCGACCCGGGCGTGCCATGGACATCGGTGACATCCCCTGTGTGCAACGGGGATACAGTTCATGTCACTTTGAAATCAGGCAACTTCGGCACGCATGACTTTTTTGAAAAATCATTTGCACGCCTCAAGTGACGCCCCATCCGTGACCACCGCATGAACGAACTCGAATCTCGCCAAGAAATTTGCCGCATCGGCGCCTCGCTTTATGCACGCGGCTATGTGCATGCCAGCGCAGGCAACATCAGCGTCAAGCTCGACGATGGCAGTTTCTTAATCACCCCCACCGACGCCTGTTTGGGCAACTTGGTGGCGAGTGAACTGGCCCATGTCAACGCAGAAGGCGTGCAACTCAGCGGCGCACGCGCCTCCAAAACACTCACGCTGCACCGAAGCATTTATGCAGCCGCCCCCACGGCGCGCTGTGTGATTCACACCCATGCCACACACTTGGTCAGCCTCACCCTGCAAGGCGTGTGGCGCGACACCGACATCGTGCCCCCCATCACTCCGTACTACGTGATGAAAGTCGGCCATGTGCCCTTGATCGCTTACCAGCGCCCGGGTGCCCCCGAGGTGGCCGAAGAAGTGACTGCACGCATTGCACAGAGCACCGCTGCACACACACCCATAAAGGGCGTGATGCTTGAGCGCCTTGGCCCTGTGGTCTGGCACGCCAGCCCCGCCGAAGCCAGTGCGGTGCTTGAAGAACTCGAAGAAACCGCCAAGCTTTGGCTCATGTCTGATCGCCAAGCGACAGCGTTGAGCGAAAGCCAAATTCAAGAACTGCGAGAGACCTTTGGGGCTCTTTGGTAAATCCATCCACCCGACATACACCTATGCCACGCTTCGCCGCCAACCTCAGCATGCTCTACAACGAGCACGAATTTCTAGACCGCTTTGCGGCTGCCGCCAAAGACGGATTCAAAGCGGTGGAGTATTTGTTCCCCTATGCCTTTGATGCGCAAGAACTCAAACAACGCCTCAACGACAACGGCTTGCAACAAGTGCTCTTCAACGCCCCGCCCGGTGACTGGGATGCGGGCGAGCGCGGCTTGGCTTGCTTGCCCGGACGCGAGGCTGAATTTCAAAAAGGCTTTCACACAGCCTTGGCCTACGCCGATGCTTTGAACTGCCCACGCATCCACGTCATGGCGGGACTCAAGCCCCAAGGCGCAGATGCCGCCGCACTTGAAAAAACCTACATTCAAAACATCGCATGGGCAGCCGCCGAAGCAAAGAAGTCGGGCCGCGATGTGTTGATTGAACCGATCAACACGCGTGACATTCCCGGCTTCTTTTTGAACTACCAAAACCAAGCCCACAACATCGTGGAGCACATTGGCACCTCCAACGTGAAAGTGCAGATGGACCTCTACCACTGCCAAATCATGGAAGGCGACTTGGCCACCAAAATTCGCCACTACCTGCCCACAGGTCGCGTCGGTCATTTTCAAATTGCAGGGGTGCCGATGCGCCACGAACCCGACCTGGGCGAGCTCAACCACCCTTACCTTTTTGACGTGATCGACGAAGTCTCTGCCGCATGCGGTTGGGACGGTTGGATCGGTTGCGAATACCGCCCTGCGCGCGGTGCAGTGCCCGATGGCACGCACGATGGCTTGGGCTGGCTGCACACACGAGGCTGAACCATGACCACCATTGGCATGATCGGCATTGGCATGATGGGTCATGGCATTGCCAGTAACTTGGTCAAGCACGGTCACACGCTCTCGGTGTTGGCCCACCCAGGCAACCAACCCATCGACAACTTGCTGCAGCAAGGCGTCAAGACTTTCAATACGCCGAAAGAATTGGCTGCACATTCTGAGGTGGTCATCTTGTACGTCACCGGCACGCCACAAGTTGAAGCGGTGCTGATGGGTGAAGACGGTGTTTTGCAAGGGCTGCGCCCCCACACCATCGTCATCGATTGCTCCACCGCCATGCCAGCCTCCACCGAAAAAATCGCACAAGCGGTGGTGGCGCAAGGTGGCTTGTTCATGGACGCACCGATGACGCGCACCCCCAAAGAAGCGGCGGAAGGTCGCCTGAACTTATTGGTGGGTGCAGATGCTGAATTGTTTGCAACGTGCCAACCGATCTTGTCGTGCTTTGCAGAAAACATCGTGCATGTGGGCCCTGTGGGTTCGGGGCACCGCATGAAGCTGTTGCACAACTACGTGTCCCTTGGCTCTGTTGCGTTGCTGGCAGAAGCCGCCGCCTGTGCGCAAGCGGGCGGCGTAGAGGCTCAAACATTTGTCGATGTGCTCGCCATGGGCGGCGGTTGGGGTGCAGCACTCGAACGCCTCAAACCTTTCTTGCTGAACCACGACAACACAGGCCTGCGCTTTACTGTGGCCAACGCGCTGAAGGACTTGACCTACTACAACGACATGGCCCAACACATGCAGGCAGCGCATGCGGTGGCAGCGGCCATTCAAACCACATTGAAAGCTGCCTGCGACGCAGGTCACGGTGCACTTTTGATGCCCGACTTGGTGGATGTGATCGCACAGCGAACACACTAGCCAACAGGGTTCTCTCCATCACTCACACGGAGGATTTATGCGCAAATTTTTAATGGTCTGTTTGTCTATGTTTGTCTACCTGCAAAGTTCTGCCGCACTGGCACAAACTTTTCCCAATCAAAAAACCGATGTGTGGGTAGCAAAAGATTTCCGTTTTCATACCGGTGAGGTCATGCCCTCACTGAATATTGGCTACACCACGCTGGGCAACCCAGCAGGCGAACCTGTGGTGATCCTTCATGGCACCACCGGCACGGGCGTGGGTATGCTGAACACGGCGTTTGGTGGGGAACTGTTTGGTCCCGGCCAACCCTTGGATGCCGCCAAATATTTCATCGTGCTGCCAGACTCGATCGGCACGGGCAAATCCAGCAAGCCATCGGACGGCATGCGTGCCAAATTTCCACGCTACAACTACGACGACATGGTTCTGGCGCAATACCGTTTGCTGACCGAAGGCTTGAAGCTCAAGCATGTCCGCATGGTGTTGGGCAACTCGATGGGTGGCATGCAGACGTGGCTGTGGGGCATTCAATACCCGGGCTATTCGGACATCTTGGTGCCCATGGCCGCCATGCCTTCTGAAATGTCAGGCCGCAACTGGATGATGCGCCGCCTCATCATTGACAGCATCCGCAACGACCCCGAATGGATGAACGGCAACTACACCCAACAACCACGCAGCCTGCAGTTTGCCTCTGTGTTTTATGCCATCGGCACCAATGGCGGCAACCAAGGTTTGCAACGCTTGGCCCCCACGCGTGAAAAAGCTGACCAGCTGCTGAACCAAAGACTCAGCGCACCGTTCACAGGCGATGCGAACGATCACCTCTACCAATGGGATGCCTCGCGCGATTACAACCCCTTGGACCACATCAACAAAATCAAAGCCACGGTGCTCGCCATCAACTCCGCCGATGACGAACGCAACCCACCCGAACTCAACGTGATGAACAAGGCGTTGGCCAAAATTCCAAATGCACGCCTGTTACTCATTCCCGGCAGTGAGCAAACGGCAGGCCATGGCACCACCGGTCAAGCCAAATGGTGGAAGAACGACGTGGCGGCTTTGTTGCAAACCGCCCCCCGCCTCCCCTAACTCAACAGGGCTGCTTGGCGCGTTGCGCGCCTGCTTTGGCCATGGCCTCAAAGCTGCTGTTCAAGCGGTTTTTGATGAAATACTCAATCACCGCCTTCGGGAACACCGAGTCAGGCTCTGATTCGGCGCGGTATTTGAAAACCGTGCCACCGTCTTGCGGCGCCAAGCGCCAAGCACCTTTGTAAAACTTGGCTTCGCCAATGATTTGCACAAAGTCAGTGCCTTGGTTGGGCAGTTCTGTGAAGGCCAACACCATGCGCATCTTGATGGGGAAAAACAAAATGCGCTCTTGCAGCAAACGCTCCACCTGCACTTTGTTGGCGTCTAGGCGCGTGGTGGTCGACCCCACCACACCCGGAATTTGGGTGGCTGCGTCATAGTCGGTCAGGTACTTGTACGACTGGCACATGCTCAACGGCAAATAAAAACTCGCTTGGGTATAAAACACGCTGCCCTGCTGCGTCACATCCACTTGAACTTTGTAATCGTCTTGCGCATGGGCCAAGGCACATGCAAAAACCAACCCCAACACACACCACCACTGTTTCATTGCTTGCTCCTTTTTCATCGCATCTGCGCGGAATCAACCAACACCGATCACAGGGCACCACTAAGTGCGCTGCTGCCATTTCTGCTGACACGTCGGACAACTCACCTCGATGTGCGAGAAATGTGTGACGCGACATTTTTGATGACATTGGGGGCAAGACACAATCACTTTGCCCTGATTGATCAGAGGCGATTCCACATCAGCAGCCTCCAGAAACATAGGTGCGCGAAGGTCGTAGGCGCCAGATTTCTTAAAGTGCAGCTGATAGCCGGGTCGAGGCAAATCAGTGCGCGTGAAATCGCCGTCTTGCACATAGACGTCACTCAGCTTGTCACCCATGCCCGCCACACTGCGATACCAAGCATGCGCGCTTTGCTCATTGAACAGCTGAGCGATGTCTGCATCCTCACGTGGCGCTTTGGCGACATCGACCAAAAACTCAATTTGGCTCAATAAGTTTTTAACCACATACAGTGCGTTTGAATGCTGCGCATAAAAGTAATAGCCAAAGAACAAACACGCATTCAAGTTGGCACCCATGGCGTACCAAAGCAGGGTCAGCACCCTGAGTTTTTCTAATACCGCCTTGGGTGACGCATTGGCAGAAATCAGTCGGTCATTGAAACAAGCCACCAACAACAACTTCAGTGAGGTTTCAACCCCCAAATCTTGGCGAATGCCTCTTGGCATGCCGTATAAATTTTTGTGCTC
>JACCDN010731050.1_pt1 | contig 10118 bp, 11 predicted proteins | sample 7441691 | NCBI WGS metagenome assembly JACCDN01 (sample SAMN15323439, study PRJNA562643) | freshwater metagenome | isolation source: river surface water | place: USA:Blue River Watershed | collected 2017-08-16
CTAACGCAGCTACAGATGCAGCTCTTGCAGCAGCAGATGCAGCAGATGCAGCAACAGCTGCAGCTCAGGATGCATCTGATGCAGTAGCAGCGCTATCAGCATCAGTAAGCAAGTTGATCTCAAGCCTACGTGCTCAGATCACTTCATTGACCAACTTGGTCATCAAGATCCAGAAGAAGGTCAAGGCCTAATTAGCCCCCTTTAACTGAAAAGATCACACACCGAATCCCGGTTCCCCTTCGGGGGAGCCGGGATTCGGCCTTTCTATAGTTAGGATTAGGGCATGCTTTCTTGGTCTGTTGAGAAGAATCTTGCGCGAATTGTCGCCATCGGCTCTGGGCTCACAACAGTGTTTATCGTGAGTTCATCTGTCACCGATCCCGTGAATGTCACGAAACTTTTGACATTAGGCGTGACCTCCGCCGCCGCTGTTGGTTTAGTTTTGCTGGGAGGCTTGGCTGGAGCTTTCCAGAAATCCCGAGCCCTTTGGTTTTTGATTGCGTTTTTTCTAAGTTGTGGATTTGTAAGTGTTTTTTTAAGTGCGTCCCCGATTAGTCAGGGTATCTATGGAGCATATGGAAGAAACAATGGCTTCCTAGCCTATTTGTTTTTAGCAGGATTATTGCTTTCCACATTAGTTTTTACTAAGCGAGAGAGCGTTTTAGGACTGATAAAGTGGCTAATAATCGCTGGATTAGTAAATGTCATTTATTGCTTGTGGGTAATTTTATTTGGAGACTTTGTTGGGTGGAGCAACCCCTATGGAAACATCCTAGGCACTTTGGGAAACCCTAACTTCATTGGATCATTTCTAGGTATTTTCTTCGCGGCCTATCTAGGTTACGGTCTGGGAGAAACGGCACCTTCATGGTTTAAATACTCTATGGTGATTGTTTTGCCCATTACTGCTTTTGAAATTTATGCATCTAGTGCGATTCAAGGACGTGTTGTTGGGCTTTCGGGAATTGCAATAATTGGATTCTTCATGCTGCGGTCAAGGCTCACTTCAGTTGTAACGAGCATTTACTCTGGATTTGTTGGAATTGTCGGAGTCTTTGCGGTACTTGGTGCGCTTCAGATCGGCCCGCTAACTTCAGTTATTTACAAAACTTCAGTCTCACTCAGAGGTCAGTATTGGCTAGCAGGCTGGAACACGGGCCAAGAAAGACCATTCTTTGGAGTTGGGATGGATGCTTTTGGTGACTGGTACCGAAGAAGTAGGGATTCACAAGCACTCGAACTTCCAGGTGTAAACACTGTTGTGAATGCGGCTCACAATGTGCCGCTCGACATGCTCGCCTTTGGTGGGTGGCCGTTATTTGTGTCTTACTTGTTGATTATGGGAGCCGGCGGCCTAGCTCTGCTACGGACTATTGCGCGCGTAAAAAGTTATGACCCAATCTTAACTGTCCTTACAACGGCTTGGTTCGGGTATCAACTACAGTCAGTAATCAGTATCAACCAGATAGGTCTAGCAATCTGGGGTTGGGTACTCACGGGTGCTGCTGTAGCTTATGAAAGAATTACAAGAGAAGAAACTTCTGTCGATAGTCCGCTCAGAGCAAAAAGCCCCTCTCAAAAGAAGGTGCAGACCGATCAATTAAAGGCAACCTTGTACTCAGTTCTTTTTGGAATCGTAGGTTTACTGCTTGCCCTGCCACCAATGACTGCTGATACAAAATGGCGAAGCGCACAAGTCAGCCAATCAGTTCAGGATATTGAAGAAACTATGAAATCTTCCTATTTCAACCCTCAAAACTCATGGAAGTATATGGTCAATATCCAAAATCTTGAACAAAGTAACTTTCCTGAACTTGCACACAAATATGCACTCGAAGCCGTGAATTGGAATCCAGAAGCATTTGAACTTTGGAAAACTTTATTCTTGGTGAAAAATTCAACCTTAGACGAAAAAAACTTAGCTTTGGAAAATATGAAACGTTTAGATCCTCTAAATCCTGATGTGACTTCAACAAAATGAAAGTAGCTGTAATTGGGCAAGGTTATGTCGGACTAACAATCGCAGCTTTTGCATCAGATTATTATGAAATTGTGGGGTTCGACTCAAATCAAAAGATTGTTGACCAATTGAATCAAGGTATCTCGCACATTGAGGGCGTTGAAAATGCCCAGATTGCTAAAGCCATTAAGGTGGGGCGATATCGAGCAACCGCTGAAGAAAGTGACATTAGAGATTGCGAAATTGTGGTTATTGCGGTGCCTACACCACTGACTCTCTCAAGAAAGCCAGATCTAAGTTTCATTGATGCTGCATGTAAGACAATTGGGCAGAATCTTTCAAAACCCGTTCTTGTGATAAATGAATCGACATCATTTCCCGGGACTCTTCGTGATTTCATAAAGCCAGCAATCGACAGGTATTCTTCGGTGCAAGTCAATCATCTTTATGCAATATCTCCGGAACGAGTCGATCCAGGGCGGGGTGATTTCAATCAGAGAAACACCCCTCGTTTGTATGCTGGTTTGACTCCCGAAGCTTCAGAGAGGACTAAAGAGTTTTACTCAACGTTTTGCAATCACTTAATTGAAGTTTCATCACCGGAAGTTGCTGAAGCAGCCAAGCTTTTCGAGAATACTTTCAGGCAGGTGAATATCGCACTAGTAAATGAGTTTGCTCAGATTGCGCATGCCCTTGGAATTAGTGTCTATGAAACCCTGGATGCTGCTAACACCAAGCCATATGGGTTTATGAAATTCACCCCGAGTGCAGGTGTGGGTGGACACTGCATACCTGTAGACCCGACTTATTTAGCTGCCGTTGCTGAAGAGTATGGAGCACCAGCGACCTTTATCCGTCGCGCAAATGAAGTTAATCTTGAGATGTCTGAGTACATTGTCAGGCGGATTGCTGAGGACAACGGGGGCAACCTGCAAGGAAAAAATGTTTTGGTTGTTGGGGTTGCTTATAAGCCAAATGTTGCAGATGTGCGTGAGACCGCTGCTGAATTAGTGATTAAGCACCTCCGTAGTCGAAGCGCAGTGGTTTCTTGGCATGATGATGTTGTAGGTAATTGGAGAGGTGAGAGCTCTGCTCCGCTCAGTGGAGCGGATATCGCGGTTGTTGTGACTAAACATGACTCAGTGGATGAGAAAAAGATATCTGACAGCGCACCTTATGTATTTGATACAACCGGGAAAGTTAGCGGAGCGAAAGGTTTATAGCAGATAGCCTTTAAGACTTGCTGCAACGCTATCGATAATTGAATCCAAAGAATGCTGGGGTTCCCAATTGATTGCATTCTTTATCTTGGAAATATCTGGAACTCTTCGTTGCATATCTTCAAATCCTGTAGGGTAGGCATCTGAGTATGGAATAAATCTGACTGTGGATGTCGATTTGGTCCGCTCAATTATTTTGGTTGCAAGTTCAATTATGGTGGTTTCACCGACTCCGCCAACATTGAAATAGTCACCAATCGTTGTATCCGTTTCGCTTAGGGTGATTACCGCCCTAATCGCATCTTCAACATGACAAAAGACACGGGATTGAGATCCATCGTCGTAGATGGTGATTTCTTCATTCTTGAGAGCTGATTGGATAAAGCGAGGGACGACCATCCCGTACTGCCCGGTTTGACGAGGGCCGACGGTATTAAAAAAGCGGACCGTGGTGACTTTGAGGCCATGAGTTTTGTGAAGAGTGTGTGCAACAGCTTCCTCAAGAGCCTTGGCATCTGAATAAGTCCAACGAATTTTCTGTGGTGCTCCGACTACTCGATCAGATTCTTCATTCAGGGGCTGGTTAGGGTTTTTGCCATAAATTTCAGATGTTGAGGCAATTATCAGGCGCCTGTTTAATTTGGTTGCAGCGTGGAGAACGATTTCTGAGCCGTTGAAATTACAGTCAATAGATTTAAGAGTATGTTCCATGATGTTTTTAACACCCAGAGATGCAGCCAAGTGAAAGACGATGTCTGATTGTTCGACTAACTTTTCGACGAGTACTTTATCGCGAATGTCGCCTTCGTGGATTTCAATTTTCCCTTGTAGGTTTGCGATGTTCTTTGCAGATCCCGTACTCATGTTGTCGAGGATTGTGACGCGATTGCCTCGGGCGATGAGAGCATCAGCAAGGTGAGAACCGATGAAACCGGCACCACCGGTGATGAAAGCGCGCATTGGTGGATTCTATCGTTTTCTTAGCTACCGGTTAGTGCGGTTACGCGCATTGATTGCCGTAACTGGGTCGCCAATCAGAATTCCTTGACGGGATTGCACAATATGAACAAATTCTCCAGCCTCGAGCAAACTTTCAAAGCTACCCATATCTAGCCAGGCGGTTCCCATTGGCAAAACTTCGACAGATAATTTTCCTCGGACCAAATATTCCTTTATTGCATCTGTAATCTCAAGTTCGCCACGGGGGCTTGGCCTTAGGTTTCGGCATATCTCCACAATATCTTTGTCAAAGAAATACAGTCCAGGGATCGCTAAATCTGATTTGGGCACTTTCGGTTTCTCCTCAATTGAGATTGGGATACCACTCGAATCTAGCTCGACTACACCGTACTGAGTCGGATCACTTACTTTGTAGGCAAATACTGTTGCTCCCTCAACAGACTCAAGCTTTTGCAATTTACGTCCGAGCCCGGATCCGTAGAGAAAGTTATCGCCCAAGATTAAACAGAAACCCTCACCGTTGAGAAAGTCTTCAGCAATCAGCGGTGCTTGAGCAAGACCACCCGGTTTCTCCTGATCTGCGTAAGAAATTGAAATTCCCAAATCTGTACCATCACCAAGGAGAGCCTTGAAAGATACGGCATCCTCGGGTCTAGTAATTACCAATACATCCTTAACGCCCGCAAGAATCAAGGTGGTCAGGGGGTAATAAATCATGGGCTTGTCATAGACAGGCAAAAGCTGCTTTGAAGTGACCTTGGTTAGGGGATGTAGTCTTGTACCTGATCCACCTGCAAGAATTACACCCTTCATAGCACCCCGCCTTTAAGACTAGAAAAATGGAGAGAATTCATGAATCTGATGATCACAGGTGGTGCTGGATTCATTGGTTCCCGATTCGCTGAGTTACTGGTTTCACAAGAAATGCCGAATCAATTCTCGAGTATCACCGTAGTAGATAAATTGACCTACTCGGGCAACCTCTCAAATCTAGACGCCGTCATTTCTACGCCTGAATTCTATTTTCACAAGGCAGATATATGCAATAAGGCAGAGATGGAAGCCGTCATTACCCAGAGATCAATCAATATAGTTGCCAATTTTGCTGCTGAATCGCACGTAGATCGCTCAATAGAGTCCGCATTTGAGTTCCTCAACACCAATGTTATGGGAACCCAGAACCTTCTGGATTTGGCCAAGAAACATGGCATACAACGTTTTTTACAAGTATCAACAGACGAAGTTTATGGGGCAATTCCAACAGGAAGCTGGGAGGAAGATGAGCCTCTTAAACCTAATTCACCTTACTCGGCGAGCAAGGCAGGTGCAGATTTACTAGTGCTCGCCTACGGCAAAACTTATGGGATGAATGTGGGCATCACGCGCTGTTGCAACAACTACGGTTTAAGGCAGTATCCAGAAAAAATCATTCCACTATTCGTCTCTAATATCATTGACGGGAAACGAGTGCCGATTTATGGTGAAGGTAATCAGATTCGTGAGTGGATTCATGTGGACGATCACTGCCGGGGGGTATTTGAAGTCTTAGTAAACGGAAACCCAGGAGAGGTTTACAACATCGCAGGAACAGATGAGTTCCAGAATATTGAGCTTGCTAGAAAGATTATTGCCTATTTTGAGAAGAGTGAAGACGATACGTTTGAATTTGTTGCAGATCGCAAAGGCCATGACATCAGATATTCATTGACCGGAAACAAAATTCGTAAGGAACTGGGTTTTGTACCAAATACAGATTTTGAAACAGGCCTCAGAAAAACAATTGATTGGTATGTCGCTAATGAATCCTGGTGGCGACCACTCTTGAAGAATTAAATGAATCAGATATTACTTCTCGGAGGTAGCGGGATTCTTGGCTCGGAAGTTCTCCGCCTTATTGTTCTTGAGGGCCATGACCATGTAGCTCCAACGTCAACTGATCTGGATATCGGGGATAAAAAGGAACTATTTAAATTCATTTCAAATCTCAAACCTTCATGGATAATCAATTGCGCGGCGTGGACAAATGTGGATAGTGCCGAAACTTCATTTAAAGAAGCAAGAGAAATCAATTCAATAGCAGTTGGAAACTTAGGTACTGCAGCGGGATTATTCGGTTGCAAAGTTATCCACATTTCTACCGACTATGTCTTCGATGGAGAATCTTCAAAACCCTATGATGAAAGCTCACCAGTTAAACCAGTAAACAAATACGGCGAGTCCAAGCTACAAGGTGAAAATTTTTTACTGTTGGCGGCCCCAGATTCGTATGTCATTAGAACATCTTGGCTTTATGGCACAAGCGGCAAAAACTTCATGAAGACGATTGCGGGCAAAGCTATTAAGAATGAGGAAGCACGGGTGGTTAACGATCAGATAGGAAGTCCGACAAGTGCACGAGATCTTGCTGGAGCGATTATTTCTATCGTCAACAATGAACCAAAGCCTGGAATTTACAATTACTCAAATGAAGGAAGTTGCTCCTGGTTTGAGATTGCACAGCGTATTTATGAAAGAGTAGGCGCTAACCCAGCTTTGGTTTCACCCATCAGTTCGGATTCTCTTAATCTGATAGCTAACCGCCCAAGATACTCGTTGTTAAGTAAAGAAAAGTGGAAGTCATCAGGCCTTGCTATGGTTCCACGTTGGGAAGACTCGCTAGACTTGATGCTACCTGAAATTGTTGCTGAATTGAGTTAATCGGAGAAAAATGAGTCTGCAAGAGCTTTCGATTCATGGGGCCTATTTGTCAAAACATAAGGTGTTCCCAGACGAACGGGGCCTGTTCCGAGAATGGTTCAAAGCTGAGGAAATTTGCTCAATTGATAAGAATTTCTCAGTTCAACAAGGAAACTATTCCAAATCAAAGAAGTCCGTAATTCGAGGCATTCATTACTCAATTGCGCCACAAGGGCAGTCGAAGGTAGTTACCTGTGTGAGTGGTTCTATAACTGACATACTCGTAGATCTACGTGTTGGCTCACCGACATATTTGAAAGTCGAACAGATTCAGCTCGCGGAAGATTCCGGAGTTGTTGTCTATATTCCAACAGGTGTCGGGCATGGATTTATTGTCAAAAGTGAATTTGCCTCGGTTGCTTATTTGACTTCAAGCACTTATGCGCCTGATTATGAGAAGGCTATTTGTCCAACCGATCCAGCTCTAGGAATATCCTGGCCACTTCTGCCCGGTGAATCAGGAATCATTTCTCAGGCAGATACCTCAGCCCCCACACTTGGTCAAGCAGCATCGTCAAGCGACCTGCCAATATATCAAATTTGAAATGCCCACCTCGGCATATATGTTCAGGGTAGGGCAATCCAAACTAAGGTTTCTAAATGCCCAGGCGTTTCATAATTTGGTCGCGCATTTCTTGTGCCTTAGCAAGAGTTAAGAAATGTTCTAGATCACAGGGCGTACCTAGACCATGGACTCCCTCGCCATGAATTCCTACAGAGTGAGTCGAAATTTCTAGATTATTTTCAATTAGATGATGATATGAGGGTGCAACGTAGAACTCATTGTTAACTTTATGCCCAATTGATCTTTGCCAAGCTAAGGCTTCACGGCATATTGTGGATGTTGTCCAACCATAAACCCCAACAGTTGCTTCGTTTGAAATCTCTACTTTCTCAACTACGCGATTGACTCTTCCCTCTGGGGTTCTTCCAACATAAGACCAAGCGTTAGACGAAGCTTCCATTGTCAATATCTGGCCTTGAGCATTACCCTGTCGCACCGCATCTGTAAATGCATCTAACCCATCAAATACAAACTGATCAGAATTAGCACAGATGACACGTGAATCTGGAGTGACATTACTCAAGAGAATCTCGAGGGAATGGGCAGGTCCATTGGTCCAATAATCTATTTCAACAAAATCGACTGCGAAATTAGCATTATTGAGAAAATCATTTAGCCTTGTGGGTACAGCATGACTCGATTGGCTTAAGACAATAACTTTATCTTGCGGTTGAAGAGGAAAGTTTGCAATTACCCACAACAACATAGGAATTTCCCAGATCGGTATGAGAGGTTTTGGAATATCAATTCCAATATCTGAAAATCTAGACCCTTTGCCTGCGGCTGGGATAAGTAAGGAAATTGGTTTTGTCACGCCAGCACTTTATCTTCAGGCAAACTTGGGAATTTGATTCCCAGAACCTTGCAATCAGTGAGTGCTTCAAAATCTAAAATTTCTCCAGGTTCTACGACCAGAATCTCGTCCTCAGTTAGCAAAATCTCACCCATTCGAACTCTACCCGACAAGACCACAGTGATTTCAGTTGCAATCACCTGATAATGCGAAGTTTCACGATCTCCTAACTTGAATGACTTCACGCAGACTTCAAAATCAGACGTCTGAATTACCGCAGGACTAAAATTACCTAGGAGCCACCCGTTCTTGTACTCGCTTAAGTTAGATTTAAACACGACCATCTTCCTTGCTTACTCGCTCAATTTGCATGAACATAATCCCGGTCATCCGCAACGTGATATCCAATTTCGAGACCTTTACTAATTGCATAGTTTAGGCAGGGAGCTATGTAAAAACTTGAATTTGTTGTTTGATTGTTAACAAAAGCCCATTTGGCGCTTTCTACGAGAATTTCTCTACTTCTAAAAAAGAAAATACCAGTCGTGGCTAAATTCCCCACAACTTTCTTCTCAATAACTTCAATCACTTTCCCATCATGAACTCGGATATATGAGAATCTTGGGTTATCACTGCGAACACACATGGTGCCCGCAGAGTATTCTGCCTGAATCATTTGCTCAAGGAAAGCAAAGAAAACACTTTTCTCGAGATGAGAATTCGTCGGAATGAGGACTATTGGATTATTTGCGGACATGAAATCTACCGTCAACAGAGCAGTTGCTAGTGCACCTCGTGTCGGGCCCTGAGGCTTGACAATAACGATTTCGTTAGAAGAATCAATATCATTGAGTTCAGATGATAGGCGATTAGAAACAAGAATTGAATTTGGTTGCTGAAAGTCCCTGACGTTGTGAATCAGGAAATCATCTGCAAAAGATTTAGATGCATCTGACTCGGTATTTTTTGGAGCGGCATCTAGAAAGATTGCTTGAAAAATCATTTCGTATTACCGACAATTTTATCGATAAGCTCGAGCGATACATCGCCTGGGTTGCTGACTCTAATAACTTTTGCGCCAGCCGATACTGCCGCTGCAACTCCATGGTCACCGTCTTCAATAACCACAGTCTCTCCTGGAAGGCTTTGTAATCTTTCCATTCCAAGACGATACCCATCAGGCGCAGGCTTTGGGTTAGCTACATCTTCATTGGTAATCAGCACATCAAGATACTTAGTTAAACCTGCATATTCCAACATAAACTCAGAGGTTAAGCGAATGCTGTTTGTAACAACGCCAACTTTGATACCTCTTTCCTTTAAAGAAGACAACAAGATTAAGTGAGAAGCATTTGGGAAACACATTCTTGCGGCAATTCTAAGGGTTCGATCTTGCTTAACATCAGAGATGATACTGTGCAAACCCCTTGGGAGACCGTTCTCCGCCGACAAAATTTCTAATTTGCTGCGTGTAGTCATGCCATTGAATCTACTCAGGTGTGCATCGCGTGGAATTGAGAATCCAAAGATTTCTAACGATTCATTGAGAGCTTCATAATGCCATTCTGTTGCATCAATTAGCACTCCATCCATATCAAACAAGACTGTCTTGATCATCACAATCCCAGGCTAGAGGCTAATTGAAGTGGGAAATCTGTACAGATACCGATGTTCTCTACCTCTTGAGCAAGGTTTGAGAATTCCTCCCATACGAGAAGAAATTCTCTTCCATGAAGCTCAGGTGAAACAATTATTGTAGGAGTCTCATCCATCAGTTTTCTGATTTTGGCATCCTTGATCCACCAGTCGTCGTTGAAGGTGTCTAGCCAAATGTAATCGGGGTTCCAGGGTAACTCTTTTTCGTACTCACTGATTCGAAGCGCA
>JACCDN010002584.1_pt1 | contig 10117 bp, 18 predicted proteins | sample 7441691 | NCBI WGS metagenome assembly JACCDN01 (sample SAMN15323439, study PRJNA562643) | freshwater metagenome | isolation source: river surface water | place: USA:Blue River Watershed | collected 2017-08-16
GTCTCAGCCAAGATCTGGACTGAGCGAGTACGGCCAATGCCGTAGATGTAGGTAAGTGCGATTTCGACGCGCTTCGCGTCTGGAATATCGGCTCCGGCAACACGTGCCATGGGATTTCTCCTTGTTTTTTTGAAGGTCTGCAGCAAAACTTCCGAATCTCACGATTGGGCTCCGGCCTTCTCCGGAGGTGACGGATAGTTCATCCGTTGCTTTGCCTTGTATGTATTTAGTTGTGGTGAAGAAGCTGTCGGGCTAGCCCTGGCGCTGCTTGTGACGTGGGTTCTCGCAGATCACCATGACTCGACCGTGACGACGGATGACCTTGCACTTGTCGCAGATCTTCTTGACGCTTGGGTTTACCTTCATGGGTATTACTTTCTTTATTTGTAGCGATAAATGATGCGGCCACGAGTCAGGTCATAGGTGCTCAACTCTACGATTACCTTGTCCTCGGGGAGGATTCGGATGTAGTGCTGACGCATCTTGCCCGAAATGTGAGCCAAGACCTTGTGACCATTAGTTAGCTCAACTCGAAACATTGCGTTCGGTAGAGCTTCTACTACTGTGCCTTCAATTTCGATGACACCGTCTTTGCTGGCCATAGCCTCACTTATCTACTTCAGGGTTTTAGTGGTTCGAGCGCACAACAACACCAATCTTGCGATTAGGGATTATGTGCGAAACACACCGAAGTTCAATCCTAGGGGAAAACTCAGAAATTTGGTAGTCGACATTTTCTCAGGCGAGAGCAACCGGCACTACGCCATACTTTGCCAACTTGGCGACCCCGCCGTCAGGCTCAGTCAAAACCCAGATGCCGCGATCGTGAACCGCGATTGAGTGCTCCCAGTGCGACGCATTTGACTGGTCTTTTGCAGCTACCGTCCAGCCATCACTCAAAATTTTGACCTTTGGGCTGCCATCGGTGAGCATCGGCTCGATTGCGACACATAGCCCAGGAACTACCTTTGGGCCCTTGAACTTGGTCGCGTAGTTGTAAACCGGAGGGTCTTCATGCATTGAGCGACCGATACCGTGGCCGACGTAGTCTTCGAGAATGCCGTATTTGCCGCTCTCGCGAACAAAGCGCTCGATTGCCGCCCCTACCTCATTGAGATGTTCGGCTTTTGCCAGGGCTGCGATTCCGACCCAAAGTGATTCTTCGGTGACTTCGCTGAGTTTTTGCCGCTTGGCAACCAATTCAGGATCAGCCGGCGGAAAACCATCGCCATCGGGAACAATTACCGAAATGGCACTGTCGCCATTCCACTCACCAATTTCTGCACCGCAGTCGATTGAAACTAAATCGCCAGGCTGGAGAACACGATCTCCCGGAATGCCGTGCACCACTTCGTCATTTACCGAAGCGCAAATGGTGTGAAAGTAGCCGGGTACCAACTTGAAGTTTGAGTGTCCGCCTTTGGCAATAATGGTTTGCTCTGCGATTGCATCGAGTTGGGCAGTGGTAACCCCTGGCCTTATCGCTTTTTTTACAGCAGTAAGGGCAGCGGCAGTTGCGAGGCCAGCCTGGCGCATCAAAATGATTTGCTCGTTGGTTTTAACCTCGAAGGCAGTGCGAGACATGAGCGGGCTAACTAGGCTGAGATGCCGCGTACAGCGAGACCATTGAGAATGCGCTCGGTGACTTCGTTGACCTCGCCGAGGCCGTCGATGGTGAGTACCAGATTTCTTGCCTGGTAACTGTCGATCAGTGGCGCAGTCTGCTCTTCATAAACTTCAAGGCGACGACGAATTACGTCTTCGGTGTCGTCGGCGCGACCCTGCTCGATGGCACGGTTTAGCAAACGGCGAACTACCTCGTCGGTGTCTGCGGTAAGCAAAACCACAGCATCAAGTTGAGTGCCTGAGCTGGCCAAAATGTCATCTAGCTCAGCAACTTGGTCAGCGGTTCGTGGGTAGCCGTCGAGCAAAAAACCATTGGCTGCATCTGCTTGCGACAGGCGGTCACGAACTAGGTCGTTGGTAACACTGTCGGGAACGTATTCGCCTCGGTCCATGAAGGATTTGGCAAGCTTCCCCAACTCGGTTTCGTTCTTCACGTTGTGGCGAAAAATGTCACCGGTCGAAATAGCAGGGATGCCGAATGCTTCAGCTAGGCGTTCAGCCTGAGTTCCCTTGCCGGCACCTGGAGCGCCGATCAAGAGGAGGCGGCTCACTTCAGAAGGCCTTCGTAGTTACGCTGCTGCATCTGTGCGCTGATCTGTTTGACGGTCTCAAGACCAACACCAACGATGATCAGAATCGAAGTTCCACCGAACGGGAAGTTCTGGTTTGCTCCGATTAGCGAGAATGCCACCAGAGGAATCAGTGCAATCAGCCCTAGGTAAATTGCACCCGGGAAGGTAATGCGGCTGAGCACGTACTCGAGGTACTCCGTGGTCGGGCGACCGGCACGAATACCAGGAATGAAGCCACCGTACTTCTTCATGTTGTCGCTGACCTCTTCAGGGTTGAAGGTGATAGCAACGTAGAAGTAGGTGAAACCAAGAATCAGGGCGAAGTAAAGCGCCATGTAAAGCGGGTGGTCACCTGTCGTCAGGTAGTTAGAGACCCAAGTAACCCATTCTGCAACCTGTCCGTTTTCATCTGGCTGGTTGAACTGTGCAATCAGAGCAGGAAGGTAAAGAAGTGAAGAGGCAAAGATAACTGGGACCACACCGGCCATGTTTACTTTGATTGGGATGTAGGTGCTCTGGCCGCCGTAGGTGCGCTTGCCAACCATGCGCTTTGCGTACTGAACCGGGATGCGGCGCTGAGACTGCTCGACCAAGATAACCAGGCCGACCACAACCACACCGATGGCGATAACCATGAGCAGGGTCTCGATGTCGCGGCTTTCGGCAATTCCCCATAGTGATGATGGGAAGGTTGCGGCGATTGAGGTGAAAATTAGCAATGACATACCGTTACCGACACCGCGCTCGGTAATGAGCTCGCCCAGCCACATGATTAGGCCAGTTCCCGCGGTCATGGTGATAACCATTAGGCCAACGGCCAGCGGTGATGAGTCGGTAAGGATCGGAAGCACACAGTCTGCACCGAAGAGCGCGCCCTGACGAGCGACAGCAATCAGGGTGGTTGACTGAAGCACACCTAGCGCGATGGTTAGGTAGCGGGTGTACTGGGTCAGGGTTGCTTGGCCCGACTGGCCCTCTTTGTAGAGTGCCTCAAAACGCGGAATAACCACGCGTAGCAGCTGGGTAATAATCGAGGCCGTGATGTACGGCATGATTCCGAGCGCAAAAATCGAAAGCTGAAGAAGAGCGCCACCAGAGAACAGGTTTACAAGTTCATACAAACCTGAGGTGCTCTGGGTCTGGGCTAGACACTGCTGAACGTTGCCATAGTCAACGAATGGGGCCGGAATAAACGAGCCCAGTCTGAAGATGGCAACGATCGCAAGCGTAAAGGCCAGCTTGTTGCGGAGGTCCGGGGTGCGGAACGCACGAACAATAGCGCTAATCAACTTAAAGCCTCCTGGCTGAATGGACTAGTCGGTGACTAGTCGTTTACCGAGCCACCAGCGGCGACGATCTTGGTCTTTGCAGACTCAGAGACCTTGTCGACGCTGACATTGAGTTTAACGGAGATGTCTCCGTTGCCCAGCACCTTGACGAGCTCGTTCTTGCGAACTGCTCCCTTGGCGACTAGATCTGCAACGGTAACGTTTCCGCCAGCTGGGTATAGCTCAGCTAGCTTCTCAATGTTTACAACCTGGTATTCAACACGGAATGGGTTCTTGAAACCGCGTAGTTTCGGGGTGCGCATTACTAGACGTACGCCACCACCCTCGAAGCCTGGGCGAACCTGGTAACGAGCCTTAGTACCTTTGGTACCGCGACCTGCGGTCTTACCCTTAGATGCCTCACCACGACCAACGCGGGTACGCTCGGTTTTTGAACCAGGCGCTGGGCGTAGGTGGTGTAGCTTCAAAACGCTTGACTTTTCTGCTGGAGCAGCAGCCTTTTTGGCAGCTGGCTTTGCAGCAGCCTTAGCGGAAGTCTTGGTTTCTTTTTCCTCGGCTGGCTTTGCAGCAGCCTTGGTTGCGGTCTTTGCGGCAGCAGCCTTTGGAGCAGCAGCCTTCGCAGCTGGCTTAGCCGCTGCTGGCTTAGCTGCAGCCTTCGCTGCTGGCTTCTTTTCTTCTGCCATTAGTTGATCTCCTCGACCTTTACTAGGTGGGCAACTGTGCGAACCATGCCGCGCACTGACTGAGAGTCTTCTTTGACGATGATGTCGCCAATTCGCTTCAGACCAAGGGTGCGAAGGGTTTCACGCTGGTTTGGCTTGTTGCCGACAGCACTCTTTACCTGGGTTACCTTAAGACGGTTAGCCATTAGGCACCTGCCTTCTGCTGACGAAGAAGACCTGCAGGAGCAACTTCTTCAAGCGATAGGCCACGACGAGCGGCAACTGATGCTGGCTCTTCGAGCTGGCGCAGCGCCTCAACGGTGGCGTGAACGATGTTAATGGTGTTCGATGAACCGAGCGACTTGCTCAATACGTCGTGAATACCGGCACACTCAAGAACTGCACGAACTGGACCACCGGCGATAACACCGGTACCAGCTGCAGCTGGGCGAAGCAGTACAACACCGGCAGCAGCCTCACCCTGAACTGGGTGTGGGATGGTGCTGGCTACGCGAGGAACGCGGAAGAAGTTCTTCTTAGCTTCTTCTACACCCTTAGCGATTGCGCTTGGAACTTCTTTTGATTTGCCGTAGCCAACGCCAACTAGACCGTTGCCGTCTCCGACAACAACCAGAGCGGTAAAGCTAAAGCGACGACCACCCTTGACCACCTTAGAAACACGGTTGATGGTTACAACACGCTCTAGGAATGGGCTCTTTTCGGTTTCGCGCTCGCGACGCTCGTTACGTGGGCCACGCTCGCGTGATCCGCGACGTGCTTCGCGCTCGTTGGCGTCAACGGTCGTGGTGACCGCTTCGGTTGCTTCAGTTGCCACCGTGTTCTCCTTGTTTTCAGCCATTAGAGGACCAACCCACCTTCACGTGCGCCGTCAGCAATAGCTGCTACACGACCTGCGTACTTGTTTCCACCGCGGTCGAAAACGACCTCGGCGATGCCGGCCTTCTTGGCACGTTCTGCGATTAGCAGACCGACGGCCTTTGACTTGTCTGACTTGGTGCCGTCAGCCTTACGTAGATCTGCTTCCATGGTTGATGCTGAAACCAGGGTTACACCCTTGGTGTCGTCGACAACCTGAACAAATACGTGACGTGCTGAACGGGTAACCACTAGACGTGGACGTAGCGCATCGCCCTGGATCTTCTTGCGAAGACGTAGGTGACGGCGGGTACGTGCCGCGCTCTTGCTCTTACCGCGAGACTGAGATACGAGACCCATGATTACTTACCACTCTTTCCGGCCTTGCGGCGAACGTTCTCGCCGGCGTAGCGAACACCCTTGCCCTTGTATGGCTCTGGCTTGCGTAGCTTGCGAAGGTTAGCGGCGACCTCACCAACAGCCTGCTTCGAGATGCCCGAAACTACGACCTTGTTGTTACCTTCAACGGTGAATGAGATGCCCTCTGGAGCCTTAACCAAGATTGGGTGTGAGTAACCGAGTGCAAACTCGATGTCTGAACCCTTTGCGGTGACACGGTAACCGGTACCGACAATCTCTAGGCCTTTAGTGAAACCCTGGGTAACACCCTGGATGTTGTTTGCGATTAGGGTGCGGGTTAGGCCGTGCAGTGAACGAGAGTTACGCTCGTCGTCTGGGCGGCTAACGACGAGAACGCCGTCTTCTAACGCAACCGAAATCGGTGCTGGAACCACGTGAGCCAAAGTACCCTTAGGGCCCTTTACCTCGACGTTGGTTCCGTCAATTTTTACCTCGACACCGGCTGGAACCGGAATCGGCAACTTACCAATACGTGACATGTGTGATTACCAGACGTAGGCGACTACTTCTCCGCCTACTCCCTTCTTGGCAGCCTGACGGTCAGTTAGTAGACCTGATGAGGTGGACAGGATGGCGATGCCTAGGCCGCCGAGTACGCGAGGAAGCTCGGTGCTTTTTGCGTAAACGCGAAGACCTGGCTTTGATACGCGCTTGATACCGGCGATTGAACGCTCACGGTTTGGGCCGTACTTGAGCTCAACGCTTAGGGTCTTACCGACCTCTGCGTCTTCTACCTTCACGCTGGCTACATAACCCTCTGATTTGAGGATCTCTGCGATACCAGCCTTTAGCTTGCTGTAAGGCAGGCTAATTGACTCGTGGTACGCCGAGTTAGCGTTGCGCAGCCGGGTCAGAAAGTCTGCTACCGGGTCTGTCATTGTCATGGTGATTCCATTTCCTCGGAGGTATCCAGGCCGTTTACAAGCGGCTGGACCTTACCGATTTTTTTAGTTGGTCTTGAATGGGAAACCGAGTGCCTTTAGCAGCGCGCGGCCTTCATCGTTGGTCTTGGCTGAGGTCACCACAGTGATGTCCATGCCTCGAGGGCGGTCAATCTTGTCTTGGTCGATCTCGTGGAACAGAGTCTGCTCTGAGAGACCAAAGGTGTAGTTTCCGTTGCCGTCAAACTGCTTGTCGCTCAAGCCGCGGAAGTCGCGAACACGAGGAAGAGCAAGGTTTAGTAGACGGTCAAGGAACTCCCACATGCGGTCGCCACGAAGGGTGACGTGCGCACCGATGGCCTGACCTTCGCGCAGCTTGAACTGTGCGATTGACTTGCGAGCCAAGTTAACCTGTGGCTTCTGGCCGGTGATTGCGGTTAGGTCGCGGATAGCGCCTTCGATCAGCTTGCTTTCTTTGGCAGCGTCACCAACACCCATGTTGACCACAATTTTGGTCAGGTTAGGTACCTGGTGAGGGTTGGTGAAACCAAACTCTGCAACCAAAGCGGCAGCGATGTCGGCCTTGTACTTTGCCTTTAGGCGAGGCTGAGCCTTTACAGTCTTGGTCGCCATTAGATGTCCTTACCTGACTTCTTCGCTACGCGAACACGAACAGTCTTCTTTACGCCATCCTTGGTAACGGTCTCTAGACGAGCACCGATGCGGGTTGGCTTCTTGCTTGATGGGTCAACTAGAGCAACGTTAGAGATGTGAATCGAAGCCTCGATGGTTTCGATGCCGCCGGTCTTGGCGCCCTTGTCGTTCTGACCAACCTTGGTGTGACGCTTGACTAGGTTTACACCCTCAACGATCACGCGGTTGTTCTCTTTGTCAACTGCAAGAACGGTGCCCTGCTTGCCGCGGTAGCCGCCCTTGTCTTGCTTGCGTCCGGTGATGACCTGAACTAGGTCGCCCTTTTTGATCGATGCCATGACTAGATAACCTCCGGTGCTAGCGAGATGATCTTCATGAACTTCTTGTCGCGAAGTTCACGGCCAACTGGACCGAAAATACGGGTTCCCTGTGGCTCACCATCTTTCTTGATGATGACAGCTGCGTTCTCGTCAAACTTGATGTACGAACCGTCTGGACGGCGGGTCTCTTTGACGGTGCGAACGACGACAGCCTTTACGACGTCACCCTTCTTTACGTTTCCGCCTGGGATTGCGTCTTTAACGGTGGCAACGATTAGGTCGCCTAGACCCGCATAACGACGCTTTGAACCGCCGAGTACACGGATAACCAAGAGCTCTTTGGCGCCGGTGTTGTCGGCAACCTTGAGTCTGGACTCCTGCTGAAGCATTTTTACTCCTTGTTATTTGGACATTCATTACCGACGAATGCCCAAGGGGTTTGGTTACTTGGCCTTTTCGATGATTTCGACTAGGCGCCAGTTTTTGGTGGCTGAAAGTGGACGAGTCTCGGCGATAAGCACGAGGTCACCAATGCCAGCGGTGTTGGTCTCGTCGTGAGCCTTCACCTTGGTTGAGCGGCGAATAACCTTTGCGTATAGCGGGTGCTTTACGCGGTCTTCAACCTCTACAACGATGGTCTTGTTCATCTTGTCGCTAACAACGTAGCCACGACGAGTCTTGCGGTAACCGCGAGCCTCGGTGGTTGCGTCTGCAACTGCAGTCTTCTTCTCAGCCATGGTTATGCCTCCTCGGTGGCAGCAGCCTTGTCAGCTTCTGCCTTCTTGGCCTTAGTAGCTGGCTTAGCAGCGGCAGCAGGAACTGCACGAATGCCGAGCTCACGCTCACGAATGATGGTGTAGATGCGAGCGATGTCACGCTTGACTGCACGTAGACGACCGTGGCTTTCTATTTGGCCGGTAGCCGACTGGAAGCGTAGGTTGAAAAGCTCTTCACGAGCTTTCTTTAGCTCTTCTACCAAAACTGAATCTTCGATCTTGTCGAGTTCAGCTGGGTTTAGGTTCTTTGAACCGATCGCCATTATGCGTCACCTTCTTCACGCTTGATGATGCGAGCCTTCAATGGAAGCTTGTGGATCGCACGGGTCATTGCCTCGCGAGCTAGCTGCTCGCTTACGCCTGATACTTCGAAAAGCACGCGGCCTGGCTTGACGTTAGCTACCCACCACTCTGGTGAACCCTTACCTGAACCCATGCGGGTTTCAGCAGGCTTCTTGGTTAGCGGGCGGTCAGGGAAGATGTTGATCCAGACCTTTCCACCACGCTTGATGTGACGGGTCATTGCAATACGAGCTGACTCGATCTGACGGTTGGTTACGTAGGCAGGGCTTAGCGCCTGGATGCCGTACTCACCAAATTCAACCTTGGTGCCACCTGATGCTGCACCCGAACGCTTTGGGTGGTGCTGCTTACGGTGCTTGACACGACGAGGAATCAACATGGTTATGCCTCAACCTTCTCTGCAGCTTCAGCTGCAACCTCAACAGCAGGGGCTGCTGCAACCGCAGCTGCTGGCTGGCGGCGTGGGCGGTCAGAACGGTCTGAACGCTTTGGCGCTGCTGCCTGCTGGGCTGCTAGGTCTTTGTTAGTGATGTCACCCTTGTAGATCCAGACCTTTACACCGATGCGACCGAAAACAGTCTTGGCCTCGTAGAAGCCATAGTCGATGTTGGCACGGAGGGTGTGTAGTGGAACACGGCCTTCGCGGTAGAACTCGGTGCGTGACATTTCAGCGCCACCAAGACGACCAGAGGTCTGAACACGGATACCCTTGGCACCCTGACGCAGCGCACCCTGCATACCCTTACGCATTGCGCGGCGGAAAGCCACACGAGCGTTTAGCTGCTCGGCGATACCCTGAGCAACCAACTGAGCGTCGATGTCTGGGTTCTTTACCTCAAGGATGTTTAGCTGAATCTGCTTGCTGGTTAGCTTCTCGAGCTCGGCGCGGATGGCTTCTGCCTCTGCACCGCGGCGACCGATGACCAAACCTGGACGAGCGGTGTGGATGTCAACGCGAACGCGGTCACGGGTACGCTCGATTTCAACACGAGATACACCGGCGCGGTCTAGGCGGTTGGTTAGCAGGGTACGTAGCTTGATGTCTTCAGCAACGTAGTCTGCGTAACGCTGGCCCTTCTTGGTTGAATCAGCGAACCAACGTGAAACGTGGTCGGTGGTGATTCCGAGACGGAAACCGTAAGGGTTTACTTTCTGACCCATTAGTTACCACCCTTCTTTGCTGCGCCAGCCTTCTTGTTGACTAGCTCGTCTGGAGTTGCAACCACAATGGTGATGTGGCTGGTGCGCTTCAGGATGCGGAATGCGCGTCCTTGGGCACGAGGCATAAAGCGCTTGAGGGTGGTGCCCTCATCTACATATGCCTGTGAAACGAATAGGTCATCCTCGTTGAAGTAGGTGTTGCTTGCATCGGCCTTAACCTTTGCGTTTGCAACAGCTGCCTGTACCAACTTGTAAACCGGCTGGCTTGCCTGCTGAGGTGCGAACTTCAAAATCGCTAGAGCCTCGGCGGCCTGCTTTCCGCGGATCAAGTTGACGACACGGCGAGCCTTCATTGGGGTGACGCGGATGTGACGCACGCGTGCGACTGCTTCCATAGTCTTCTCCTAGTCTTTCTCAGACGCCGCTTACTTGCGGCGGCCCTTCTTGTCGTCCTTCACGTGACCACGGAAGGTGCGGGTAGGTGCGAATTCGCCTAGCTTGTGACCAACCATGGTCTCGCTAACGAATACAGGGATGTGCTTGCGACCGTCGTGCACCGCAATGGTGTGACCAAGCA
>JACCDN010086753.1_pt1 | contig 10116 bp, 5 predicted proteins | sample 7441691 | NCBI WGS metagenome assembly JACCDN01 (sample SAMN15323439, study PRJNA562643) | freshwater metagenome | isolation source: river surface water | place: USA:Blue River Watershed | collected 2017-08-16
ACCTCGCGGTTATGGGGTTCTGACATAAAACTCATGATTGAATCAGCGACCACCGGTCCAACATCATTAACCATGAGTAGTTCATCCATTTGGGCATCCATTAAGACATGGATATCTCCAAAGTGCTTCGCCAGATCTTTAGCAGTACTTTCTCCCACATGACGAATCCCTAATCCAAAGATAAATCGGGCCAAGGTAGTTTTCTTGGATTGAACAATGGATTGCAAGAGGTTATCAGCAGATTTCTCGCCCATGCGTTCCATGTTGACTAAAGCAGTAAATCCCAGGCGATAGAGATCTGCCGGGGTTCGAACCAAGTTGAGATCAACCAACTGATCCACAATTTTGTCACCCAAGCCTTCAATATCCATCGCGCGGCGTTGTGCAAAATGCAACAGTGCTTGCTTGCGTTGTGCTGCACAAAATAGGCCACCACTACAGCGGGCAACTGCTTCGTCCGATAAGCGCTCAATATGCGACTCACACACCGGGCAGCGGGTTGGCATGAGAAAGATCTGTGCATCAGCTGGCCTGCGATCCAAAACGACGGATACCACTTCTGGGATCACATCACCCGCTCGACGAACGACTACCGTGTCACCGATGCGGACATCTTTACGTCGCACTTCATCCTCATTATGTAAGGTGGCATTGGTTACGGTGACGCCACCTACCAAATCCGGTGCTAAGCGAGCCACAGGTGTAATCGCCCCGGTTCTGCCTACTTGCACATCAATTCCAAGGACCGTGGTGATTTCTTCTTGCGCAGGATATTTGTGCGCAATGGCAAAGCGTGGTGCACGCGATACATACCCCAGTTGCGCTTGCTCAGCAAAGGAGTTCACCTTATAAACTACGCCATCAATCTCATACGGTAACTGTTGCCGCTTGGCAGCAATCTCGGTGTAGAACGTCATTAAGCCATCGAGCGAATTCACTACCCTTCGCTCTCGGCAAACAGGCAAACCAAGCGCTTCGTACTGATTGAGCAACTCACCATGGGTTGAGGGTAGCCATTGGCTTGGCTCTAAAGCACCTAGGCCATAGGCAAAGAAGCTTAAGGGCCGTTTTGCAGTGATCTTTGAATCCAGTTGACGCAAGCTTCCAGCGGCGGCATTGCGTGGGTTCGCAAACTCTTTTTCACCATTTGCTGCAGCAATTTTGTTCATCTTCTCAAAATCCGTTCGATGCATAAATACCTCGCCACGAACTTCAATCACCTTTGGAAGATTGGGCCCCAGTAAACGTAATGGGATTGCCCGAATGGTTCGGATATTACTCGTCACATCCTCGCCACTCGCCCCGTCGCCGCGGGTTGCTGCCTGGACCAAGACGCCGTTCTCATAGCGCAATGAGATTGCCAAGCCATCAAACTTCAGTTCACATGCGTACTCCACGCGATCTAAACCCAAGCCCTCACGACAACGTCGATCAAACCCAATCAGTTCAGACTCCTCAAAGGCATTGTTTAAAGAGAGCATCGGGACCGAATGCTTGATCTCCATAAATTCTTTAAGAGGAGCGCCTCCCACCCGCTGCGATAAAGAGTCGGGGGTCACCCAATCCGGGTGCTGCACCTCAAGATCCAATAACTCGCGATACAAACGGTCGTACTCAGCATCAGGAACTAAGGGCTGGTCTAAGACATAATATGCATGCTCAAGACGAGCAAGCTCTTGCTGTAAATAATGATAACGATCCGCGGCCGAGGATCTATCTTGACTCAAGATCAAGTCCTAAGAGAATAAACGGAGTGCTGTACTTGACCCTGCTGGGATGCCTGCTTTGTCAAGCTGAGCATAAAGAGAGTCAAGTTGCTGGCGAATCACATACACCGAGTTCTCGGTCAAGTGAACCCCATTGTCATCAACCAAGCGTCCTTGCAAGGCCTGCGCCACATCGGCAGCCTCATTGAGCATGAGCTCAAAGGGTCGCAAATGCTGTGCAACTATAGGTACTTCTAATAAGAAGGTGATTTGTTCAATCGGCGCCTGCCGATCAAACGCTCCCGTCCGAAATACCGGCTTACTATCCACTGCATATTCAAAGGCGTACCCCTGTGGGCTCATACGGTAGCCTCTTTGGGTGAGAGCGGACTCAATATGGGGCCAAGACCATGTTTGCTGATCAAACACAATGTTCATTCCCAACAAGATATCGCTTTGTGCAGCAAGGGCATCTAATTCTTTTGCGCTCTCAAGCATGGCATTTACCGCTGGCATATCAATTTGGGCGTCCAGAGACTCCGCCAATGCCTGAACACGAGAACAGAAGTCCGATAACTCAAGAACCCCAATGGGGCCCCGTCGACTGGCAAGCTGAACCGCAAGCTGAATCTCAAGATACGAATGATCTGCCTCAAGAGTCTCCCAGACGCCCTCGTTTGGGCCGGTTGCATGAAGCCCATCAGCCATCCATGCAATTGGAAGATCGCTCCATGATTGGAGAGCTTCCAAGATCTCTACTCCAGAAATGGCTTGGTTAAAACGTAAAGTGATCACACAATCGATCCGGGGATCAATCGTTTGAGGTGCGGGGAATTGGTTTACTGGATGAACAGAAACAGGGGAGACCTCGCTTGGCTCCTCATGAAAGACATTAGAACTTGGCTCAACACGCTCTTCTGTTGCTTTGGATTTTGCTCGAGCATTACGAACGTTATAGATCACCACCCAAACTAAGAAAAGAACCCCAACTACTCCAAGCGCCAGTTGAAGCTCAGACAAACCCAATTGAGATGCGAATTGATCAAGCGGCATTAAGCCGCCTCCACCATCGAAACAGCCGATGCAATATCAACGGCAACAATCCGCGATACGCCTTGTTCCTGCATCGTGACGCCAATTAACTGGCTAGCAATTTCCATGGTGATCTTATTGTGTGAAATAAACACGAATTGGGTTTTATCCGACATCCTTGCGACCATATCAGAATATCGCATCGTATTCGCATCATCAAGTGGTGCATCCACCTCATCGAGCAAACAGAACGGTGCTGGATTTAGCAAGAATAAGGAGAAGACTAGGGCAATCGCTGTCAAAGCCTTTTCCCCACCAGAAAGTAAATGAATCGTGCTGTTTTTCTTACCGGGCGGTTGTGCCATCACCTGGACACCCGCGTCCAAGATCTCTTCGCCGGTCATGACTAACTGCGCATGGCCACCACCAAAGAGCTCAGGGAATAATCGCCCAAAATGGGTATTTACCTGATCAAACGTGCCTTGCAATAGATCACGCGTCTCTGCATCAATCTTCGCAATCGCATCCGTCAATGTCTGGATGGCTTCATTTAAATCGGCTGATTGTGCATCCAAGAATGACTTGCGCTCACGGCTACTCGATAGTTCATCAAGGGCCGCCATATTGACCGGTCCCAATGATTGAATCTCATTATTAAGACGCGTGACCTCCCCTTGCAGACTGCTTGCACGCAGATCAGGGCTATAGCGCTCAGCAAGCGCTTGGTAATCCGCTTCATCGTCATTCAATAGGGTTGTGAACTGCTCATAGCTTAAGCGAGCCGCCTGCTCTCGTAACTGCAGATCAACCACTCGGTCGCGCATCGGCTGCAGGGTTTGCTCAAGCATTAAACGCGCTTCATCCGCCTGACGTAACTGGTGCTGCATCGCCTCTTGCTCTGTTCTTGCCTTCGCTAACGAGGCCTCGCGCTCAGAACGGGTGACCAACAAGCTTTGTAATTTGTTTTGTGCCGCCTCATCACTTAAGGTCTTTAACTCATTTTGATTAGCATCAAAGCGGTCTTGAAGCTCCATAATTTGGGTTCTGGCCGTACTTTGATCACGCTGCAGATCGTTGATGCGTTGTTGTAAGGAACGACTATTAAATGCGGCTTCTTGGGCAGTCATTTCTGCTTGACGCAAGGCAAGGCGTAATTGCTCGCGCGCGGTACTCGCTTGCTCTAAACCACTCTGAGCAGTCGTGAGCTGAGATTCCAGATCCACTTTTTGAGCGTTCGCATCACGAAGCTGCCCTTCAGTTTGAGTCTTCGCCTCTGAAATACTCCTCAACTGCTGATTAATTTCCGATAACTCAGAATCGATTTGTGCAGCCCGAGTGCTGTACTGCTCTTTAGCTTGCACCAGCTGCATTTTTTCAACCTCAAAGGCATGTGCTTCTTGAACCGCTTGTTCAGCTGCACCTCGGGATTGATCGGCGGCAGCAAGTGCGGCCTGATAGTTCGCATTGGCTTGCTCGAGCTCACTTTGCAACTCGCTCTGAATTAACTGCTGTGCCTTAAGTTGCTTCTCAAGGCTTGTCATCTCCTGTGCACGGGCCAACATTCCCGCCTGCTCAGAATCTGGCGCATACAACTGGACTCCAGCACGTGTCACCAAATGTCCTTGTGCGGTGACTAAAGCAGCGCCGCGGCCGAGTTGCGTGCGCCGCCGTAACGCATCCTCCAAGGTATCGGCAATGTAAATATTGCTCAACCACTCTTGCAAAACATTGGCAATAACACCCGATGCCTGGACACGCGAAATGAACGGCACAAATCCGGATGGAGCCTTCATCTCCCCCGACTCCAAATCATCGGTCAAGAGAATGGCCAGGCGGCTTGGCGGCGCTTCTTTAGCAAAGCTTAGGGTCTCATTCAAACTTTTGCCAGTTAATGCCGCTAGGCGTTCGCGCAATATTGACTCGAGAGCAGGTTCCCACCCTTTTTCAACTTTGAGCTCTTGCCATAAGCGTTTGCTCTCTTTTAACCCTTTGCTTTCTAACCAGGGACCAATCTTGCCTTGCGCTTGAACGCTAGCCTGTAAAGCAGTAAGTGCGCTGAGTTTGGCTTCACTTTGCTGCACATCCTGATTGGCTTTTTGAATCTGATCCAATGCGGCCTGACGCTTGGCGTCAGTTACCGGTACGTGCTCTTGGTTCTGAAGAGCCTTCGCTTTTGCCTCATCCGCTTTGCGCAAAGCCATGATGTGACGATCTGTGGCCATTTGTAAGGCTTCTTCATCTGGTTTACGCATCGTCGACAACTCATCCTGTAAACGAGTCAACCGTGAGGTGGCGTCTTCAAACTGGGCTTCACCAGCATGAATCCGTTCTTGCAAACTAACAAGTCGCTGCTCAAGGCTCGCTAATGAAGAGCGCGCCCCATCGAGTGCTTGCGTTGCCGATTGGAAACGTTCATCGTAAGAAGGTGCTTGTGATTGAAGAGCCTGAAACTCAGCTTGCAGTTTTGTTTCGTTCTCACTCGCAGACCGAAACTCCTGCTCGGCCTGACGCTGTGCCTGAGCAGCCTCTTTCTCTTGCGTGGTCCAGCGATCAAGCTGGGCCTGCAAATCAGCGACTTGCTCTTGAAGGCGTTGGCGGGATTCGTGAACATATTTAATCTCGGCTTCAACTTGACTAATTTCTGCATTGGTCTCGTACAAATCGCCCTGTGCTTTTGATACGACATCCTGCAGCGCATACTGCTGCGTGCGCATTGTTTCTAGTTCAGATTCTGCATGACGTAACTTTGCAGTTTCTTCTTCTAATTTGACCTGGGTTTCCCGAATCGAGTTAGCGTGTTTCTCTTGTTCCTTGCCCGACTCCGTTTGCTTTACAAACCAGAGCAGTTGCTGCTGGGATTTCATTTGCGTCAGCAGTTCGTTATGGCGGCTAGCCACCTCGGCCTGCGCCTCCAAGCGTGCCAGCTGCTGTTCCAGTTCCCGCAAAATGTCCTGTACGCGAACCAGGTTCTCTTGAGTATCTTCTAGGCGCGCCGCGGTTTCTTTGCGACGCTCCTTGTATTTCGAGACGCCAGCAGCCTCCTCCAAAAACACGCGCAGCTCCTCGGGCTTGGACTCCAAAATACGAGAAATCGTGCCCTGACCAATAATGGCATAAGCACGTGGACCAAGACCGGTTCCCAGAAAAATGTCTTGCACATCTTTGCGACGCACTACTTGATTATTAATGTAATAGCTCGAGTTACCGTCGCGGGTCAAGACACGCTTAACCGAGAGCTCAGCAAAACTAGACCATTGACCCTGCGCGCGACCATCGGCATTATCAAAAATGAGTTCCACACTGGCTCGACCAGATGGCTTACGTAAGCCAGAGCCATTAAAGATCACATCTTGCATCGACTCACCGCGCAACTCGCTTGCCCGTGACTCTCCGAGCACCCAACGAACCGCATCAATGATGTTTGACTTGCCACAACCATTGGGACCAACCACACCAATTAACTGGCCAGGTAACTCAAAATGGGTTGGGTCAACAAAAGATTTAAAGCCAGATAATTTGATTGATTTGAGTTGCACGGATGTTCTTCTTAGTGAGGCAAATTAGGGGAAAAATGGTCCAAACGTACTAATCCATGATGATAACAATCCCAGGACCATTTAACCCTTCCGTACAAGCCCCAATATAATGATTCATAAGCATCCAAAATTGAGTTTTTTCTAAAAATCCTTATCAATCCTATAGTTATCCACACCTTATGACGCAAGCCCTACAAAACACCATTGATCAAGCCTGGGAAAACCGTGGCAATCTATCTCCAAGCTCAGCGCCGGCCGATATCAAACAAGCGGTTAGCACTGTTTTAGAGGGTCTCAACAATGGCTCCATTCGTGTTGCTCAGAAACGAGCCGTCGGTCAATGGGACGTTAATCAATGGGTCAAAAAAGCGGTTTTGCTTTCGTTTCGCCTCGAGGATAACCAACCAATGGCTGCGGGTGGGTTTACCCAGTTTTACGACAAGGTACCCAGCAAATTTGCAAATTACTCACCCGAAGACTTTGCAAAAGGTGGATTTCGGGTGGTGCCACCCGCTTTTGCACGTCGCGGGTCATTCATTGGCAAAAACGTTGTGCTCATGCCCTCCTATGTCAACATTGGCGCCTATGTGGACGAAGGTACGATGGTCGATACCTGGGCCACGGTTGGATCGTGTGCACAAATTGGTAAAAACGTACATCTCTCTGGCGGCGTTGGCATTGGTGGTGTTCTAGAGCCCATTCAAGCGGGCCCTGTCATTATCGAAGACAACTGCTTTATTGGCGCTCGCTCCGAAGTGGTTGAAGGAGTGGTGATTGAAGAAAACAGCGTTCTTTCGATGGGTGTCTATATTGGTCAGAGCACCAAAATTTATGACCGCGAGACCGGTGAGGTTCATTACGGTCGTGTACCCGCAGGATCGGTCGTGGTTCCAGGATCGATTCCAGCGAGCAACGGCAAATACAGCTTGTATGCCGCAGTGATTGTGAAAAAAGTGGACGCTCAAACCAGGGCAAAGACCGCTATTAACGAACTCTTGCGTGACTAATTGATGACCTCGGCCCTTTCGCTTACCAAAGAGCTAATTGCATGTCGCTCGGTGACCCCTGCGGATGGTGGATGCCAAGAACTGATTGCAAAGCGCTTAGCGGCAATTGGTTTTGAGGTCGAAACCATCGTCAGCGGACCGGAGCATTTCTCGGTCACTAATCTTTGGGCGATCAAGCGAGGCTCAAACCCCCAAGGTAAGGTACTGGCGTTTGCTGGACATACGGATGTTGTTCCAACCGGACCACTCGAGCAGTGGACCAATGACCCGTTTGCCCCTACCGAGCGCGATCAATTTTTGTACGGTCGCGGCGCGGCAGATATGAAAACCTCGCTTGCCGGTTTTGTAGTGGCAAGCGAAGAATTTGTCAAAAAGCACCCCAATCACTCTGGATCGATTGCCTTTTTAATCACCAGTGATGAGGAAGGTCCTGCCCATGATGGCACCGTGATCGTATGCGACCTCCTTAAAAAGCGGGGTCAGAAACTGGATTACTGCATCATTGGTGAGCCCACCTCCGTAGAGCGCTTGGGTGACATGATCAAAAATGGGCGACGTGGATCGCTTTCAGGAAAATTAAAAGTCAAAGGGATTCAGGCGCATATCGCCTACCCTCATTTAGGTCGTAATCCAATTCATGAGATTGCTCCAGCCCTTGCAGCATTGGTCGCCAAAGAATGGGATCGCGGCAATCAATACTTTCAACCGACCAGTTTTCAGATCTCCAATATTCATGCCGGTACCGGTGCAAACAATATCATTCCGGGTGAGTTGGTGATTGACTTTAATTTCCGATTCTCAACCGAAAGTACGCCAGAACAATTAAAAGCTGGGGTCGAATCGGTCTTGCGAGACGCCAAGCTTCAGTTCAGCATTGACTGGACCTTAGGTGGCGAACCGTTCTTAACCGGCGATGGCGAATTAGCGGGCGCTATGCGCGAGGCCATTTTGGCTGAAACCCAGGTTCAGACCGAGCTCTCGACTACTGGTGGCACCAGTGATGGTCGGTTCATTGCCAAAATTTGCTCCCAGCTCATTGAGTTTGGTCCTGTGAACGCAACCAGTCACAAGATTGACGAACGCGTGGCACTTAACTCGATTGAGCCTCTAAAAAATATCTATCGTCGCGCACTCGAAAAGCTAATTGCCTAAGGATTTGCTGGGTAAGCTATTGCGCATGGACCCCACTCCCATACCAACCAATTTGCCCATGATGACAATTGATGCGTGTTGTCAACGTGTTCAGAGTCTTTTGGAATCAGCCGATCTTCATTACGGACATGGTGCGAGCAATGCAGAGGCCGAGGCATTGTGGATTGTTAGCAAGCAATTGGAGCAATCGCCCTCAGAAACTCTTGAGCATTTAGACTCGATGATTTCTGGAGAGCTTAGTCAAAAGGCTTTCAAGGTGGCTCAACAACGGATTGAGTCACGTCAGCCTCTCGCCTACCTTTTGGGCGAGGCGTGGTTAATGGGAGTGCCGTTTGACTGCACTCCGCAAAGCATCATCCCGCGCTCATTTATCGCCGAGTTAATCGCTCATGAATCCCTTGAGTCTTGGTTACCCGCGGATGGCAAGGTGCTTGATTTATGCACTGGTAATGGTTCACTGGCAGTTCTCATGGCCCTTCACTATCCTGACTTACAGGTTTTGGCAAGTGATCTCTCTTTGCCGGCTCTCGCTCTGGCTGCTCGCAATCTCGATCGCCATCACTTATGTGATCGCATTGAATTACTGCATGGCGATCTATGGGAACCGATTGCCCAACAGCATTTACGGTTTGATTTAATTGTTTGTAATCCACCCTATGTGAATGAACAATCGATGCAAGCTCTCCCTCCAGAGTACCGTGCTGAACCGCGCGAGGCACTTGCTGGTGGATCAGATGGTATGGATCTGATTCGTCAGATCATTCACTCCGCCGGCGAATATCTCCATGAACGTGGCGCATTAGTACTTGAGATCGGTAATGAATATGATCATTTTCAAAAGGCTTTTGGGCATCTTTCCCCGATTTGGATGGAGGTATCTGCTGGCGATCGGCAGGTCTGCTTGATTGAGGCAGAGGAATTACGCCGCTAGCACTTCCTAGAACAGGTCGTTGACAGCAGCAATCGCCTCATCAATTCGCTCGACTGCAATCATTTGTAAATCAGTAATTTTTGATTTTGGCAAATTAGCTTTTGGAATAATCGCAATCTTAAATCCCAATTTGGCAGCTTCCTTGAGTCTCTCCTGACCTCGCGGACATGGGCGAATTTCCCCAGCCAAACCAACTTCACCGAATACCACCAAATGTTTTGGCAGAGCACGATTGCGGATTGAGGATGTGATGGCAAGTAGAACTGCAAGATCAGCGGCGGGCTCGGTAATTTTGACCCCACCCACTGCGTTGAGGAATACATCTTGATCAAAGCAGGCAATTCCAGCATGACGGTGCAAGACGGCTAATAACATCGCTAAACGCGCTTGTTCTAAGCCAACCGCGAGGCGCCTTGGATTAGGGATATGTGCCGTATCAACCAGCGCCTGAATCTCAACCAATAGCGGCCGACTCCCCTCCTGCGTCACCAATACACAGGAACCAGGTACCGTTTGTGGATGTTGCGATAGAAAAAGAGCGGAGGGATTATTGACACCCTTGAGACCTTTCTCGGTCATGGCAAAGACGCCAAGTTCATTAACTGCGCCAAAACGGTTTTTAATCGAGCGCACCAAGCGAAATGACGAATGCGTATCGCCCTCAAAATATAAAACGGTATCGACAATGTGCTCAAGCACACGAGGACCAGCCAAATGACCATCTTTAGTCACATGGCCAACTAATAAAACAC
>JACCDN010214229.1_pt1 | contig 10112 bp, 7 predicted proteins | sample 7441691 | NCBI WGS metagenome assembly JACCDN01 (sample SAMN15323439, study PRJNA562643) | freshwater metagenome | isolation source: river surface water | place: USA:Blue River Watershed | collected 2017-08-16
AAAAGGCTTAGCCTATTTAGATACACATTCACTACCAATAGTTCTTAAAGCCGATGGCTTAGCAGCTGGTAAAGGTGTTCTTATTTGTGAATCGCGAGAAGAAGCAAAAGAAGAACTTCGATTAATGCTTGCCGAAGCAAAATTCGGAGAAGCTAGTCAGCAAGTTGTGGTTGAAGAATTTTTAAGTGGTATCGAACTTTCTGTTTTTGTGTTGAATGACAACTATCATTATTTAATACTTCCTGAAGCTAAAGATTATAAACGTATTGGCGAAGGAGATACGGGTTTAAATACCGGAGGTATGGGTTCCATTTCTCCTGTTCCTTTTGCAGATGCAACATTTATGCAAAAAGTTGAAGAAAGAATTATCATCCCTACTGTTGAAGGTTTAGCAGAAGAAGAAATCGATTATAAAGGTTTTATATTTATTGGGTTGATGAATGTAAATGGTGAACCATATGTTATTGAATACAATGTTCGTATGGGCGATCCTGAAACGGAAAGTGTTTTACCTAGAATTGAAAATGATTTAGTGGATTTATTTATTGCTGTTGCAGAAGGTCGATTAAATGAAAAGAAAATTAACATCGATCCTAGACATGCAGCAACAGTAATGCTTGTAGCTGGTGGCTATCCTGGCGATTACAAAAAAGGTGATGTCATTACTGCATTAGATAATATACATCATACTCATGTGTTTCATGCTGGAACTAAATTGGAAAATGGCAATGTGGTTACAAATGGTGGTCGAGTAATTGCTGTAACTAGTTTAGACATCGACAAGCACGAAGCTTTACGAAGATCTAATGAGTACGCTGCTCAAATACAATACGAAGGAAAATATTTCAGAAAAGATATTGGTAAAGATTTATCAGCTTAATAAAAATAATATGAAACAGGTATTAAATTATTTCTTCCGTAAGAAAGATCCAAACAGACCAACAAATTTTAATATTAAAGCCATGCACTTTATCAATAAGGCATCTATATTAATTTTTATTGTTGCACTTATTATTTATATCATTAGAAAATTGTATTAAGTATTAGGTATTATGTATTATGTATTAAGTAAAAAATAACACATTATACATCATACATTTTACTTGATACCTAATACATTTTACTTAATACATAACTCAATAATTATGAAAAAAATCATTCAAACAAAAAACGCTCCGGCTCCAATAGGCCCATATAATCAAGCAGTAATGACAGGTAATATGTTATTTATATCTGGTCAAATTGCCATCAATCCAGAAAATGAACATTTACTTGTAGGGGATATCGAAGTAGAAACACATCAAGTAATGAAAAATCTTCAAGCGATATTAACTGAAGCGGGAATGGATTTTTCTAATGTGATAAAAACTAGCATTTTTCTATCAGACATGTCGCATTTCGCTAAAGTAAATGAAATATACCATACCTATTTTGAAGGAGATTTTCCGGCAAGAGAAACAGTTGCGGTATTAGGTTTACCTAAAAGTGTGAACGTTGAAATTTCTATGATAGCATCTCTATAACTTGAACTCGCGCGCTAAATACTTTATTGCTGGTGCTTCGTCCTCTATCATTTGGGGATTCTTTTCTATTTCACTTCGATCTATAAAAGAACATCCTTCCATGCAAATATTAGTATTTCGAGTGCTTTGTTCTTTAATCATCACATTATTTATTTCTTTAGTTATTCGAAGGAATATATTTAAGCGCGATGTAGAATATTTAGAATCGCTCGATAAAAAAGTGCGCAATCAATTATTATTACGAATACTCTATTCCACTTTATTTGTAACCGCAAATTGGTTTTCGTTTATCTATGTAATAAATCACATCAGTGTGCAAGCGGGTGCATTTGCTTACATGGTATGCCCAATCATTACTGCTGTCTTCGGCTTTATCTTTTTGAAAGAAAAACTAAGTAATATTAAATGGGCATCCATAATATTATGCTTCGCCAGTATTGTGTTTTTATCCTTAGGTTTTATAAAAGAAGTTTTATATTCTATAGAAATTGCAGTATTATACGCAGCTTATTTAATGCTACAAAAAAGAATTGTTGGCTTAGATAAAATGAATGTATTATTAGTTCAACTGCTCATATCATCTGTAATTATTATTCCATTTGCTGGCATAGAACATGTGGCTTTTACAACCGATATCAACTTCTGGATTCAAATTTTAGTTATATCTATTGTCTTTACCATTATCCCTCTTTTCTTAAGCTTATACGCATTAATAGGAATGCCATCTTCAACAATGGGCATTTTAATTTACCTCAATCCTATCGTTGCCTTTCTGGTAGCATTCTTTTATTTTGATGAAATACCAACATTACAAAAAATGATTGCATATTTCATTTTGTTAATAGCTGTGATACTATTTAACTATTCGTATTTAAAAGGAATGTTTGAACTGAAAGTGAAAGCGAAGTTTATCGACTAAAAATCTAAACTTAAAGAAACGTAGTAAACAGGTTTCTCTGCTACGATATTATTTTGAACTCCCCATGCCATGTCGAAGCGTACAAAATAACCAAGTAATCTAGAACGTGCACCCCAACCAAATCCGCCGACAATCGGATATTTAGACTCAATGGCTGTTACGCTCACGGGGTCACCTTGGACTTCTATTCTGTTAAATCTGTTTTCGTAACTAAACATATTTGAGCCTAACCAAGCAGCACCTAAATCTGCGAATGGCATAAGTTGAAAATTCTTTACGAAATCTGATTTAATTGGTCTGTTTAAGAAATACGAAAACACTGGAAATCTAACTTCTGTATTGATAACCACAAAATTATTCCCGTTACGAATATTTTGTGTAAAGCCTCTCATATTAGTAGCTAATGCTTGATATTTATACTCCCTTGTTTGATCTATTTGAATATCATTATTAAAACGAGGAACAACCCAACCATCAACTCCTCCTAAATAATACATTACTTTCTGTTTAGCTAAGGAACTTGAACCTGCTATTCTACTTGCAAAAATAATTTGTCTGTGAATTCTATCGTATCTTCGATAATCGAATCCTACGTTCACCATATTTTGAGTTGGTTTCCCAAATGCTTTAAGTAAATCCGCTAAACTTTCGTTGTTAACTCCAATTTCTTTAAACTGTTCAAAATAAATTTTATATCGTGTACCGTTAAATAAATTTAATCCTTTGTTTACTGTATTATCATATACATATTCAAAGCGGTAACCAAAATTATCAGCATAGAAATTAGGAACGTTCAAACTAAAACTATCTGTCGATAAAAATATCAACTCATCTCTTCTGTATAATACAGAACCTCTTAATGAACTATGTTCATTAAATGGATATTTTGCGATGTATTTGAATTCATAACTATTCGTTTTTACGGCAGAAAAGCCGAAGAAATCATTTCCACCCTGTTTGTAAAAAATGAATTGCTTATCAAGTCTTTTCTTTAAATTTTCAAAACTGATATAATACTCTGGAATGGTTAAGTTTCCTGCTAATTTAAATCCTCCTGTAATCCTATAATCTTCCATCAAATCCGATGAACCTAGCTTTATTAAGGCATTCACATTAGAATTAATGTAGATTGGTCCTACGCCTGTAAACTGCTGGTATGTTGAATTTGAAATTAAACTATTATCAATTTGACTTACAATATAATTTGTAGAGAACTCAGGTGTATATGGTCGTGGAGAAGATTTTTTGAAATAATCTTCTAAACTTGAAATCACTGTTTTATTGTCTGTGGTTTTAGTGGTTGGGGTTTTGATATACACTATCTGATAACCTCTAGCTGTTTTTTGAGTTACTGCAGTTGTTTGATCTGATTTTTTTCGAGGAAAATCTGTTTGGAAATAATAGGTATCAAAGGCACTCGATTTATACGTACTCGTATCGAATTCATTTGTCGAAGTTTTTAATAAAGAATCTGTAATTGCAATCATTCGTAATGAATCTGCTCTTTGTACAGAATCTTGCTGACGTTTAAGTTCTATGCTCGCTAATTTTTGAGCTGTTATTTTTTGCTGTTTACGTGCAAAAGGGGTAATAATAACATCTATGGAATCTGAAATAGATTTGTTTAAAGGCTTAACAAATATTTGCATTACCCCATTATCAGAAATAATTTCAGAAAATCTTCTCGATTTTCTTGACTGATTATGGTCGATTATATTTCTTGCATAATTAGTAGCAGGGTACGAACTAAACGTATCTTTATAAACAGTGATCGTAGTATCATACCAAAATATCGTAGTATCATAACTATAAACAGCAACACTATCAAACACTAATATATTTCTATTAACTATACCCGACTCATCACTTAAATAAGCCATCTTAGCGGTATCTATGTTTATTGGCTTTAGTTCATTGATGTATGGAGTTTTAGTAACCCTAGTAAGTGCTCTTCCACGTTTATCATAATCATATAAATATAAATCGTATGAATTGATTAAAGGGAATTTCGAGTACGCCACATTTCTTAACGTATCTTCATTTCTATTCGAACTGAAAATGATTTGATCTGTACGTTCTACAAATCTAGGATTCAAATCATCATACCAATCGTTTGTAATTTGGTCATCTCTTCGAGAAGGAATATCGTAAACATATATATCCGATTGCCCATTACGCAATGCAGACAATACCCATTTTCTTCCATCTTTAGAATAATCGAAATCTAAAATCTTTTCATATTTGTACATATTTACTTGCACCGATTCCTTTTTATCGCGCAGGTTAATTATCTGTACAAATGGCATACTATTTTTTTCGTATGCTACCGATAATAAAAAACTACTCGGGTGCCATGTTAATAATGGTGTACTTCCTTGTTGTAAAAATGCAACCGATTTCATTCCGCATTGAAATACTTTTTTGGTTTTGTTATTTACCAAATCGTAAACATAAACCTTATATCTACCGTCTTTATTAATTATGTAGGCATATTGTTTTGCATCTGGAGAAACTGCAAACTGAACATAATTAAGCTTTCTGAATCTTTTTTTGTTTTTGTGTACAAAACGTTCTTTCGGATTTTGTAAAGCTTTATTAGTGTCTTCGTATTTGTATAGTTTCTGATAATACTCTAGCCATTTAGGCCCAAGCTCTTTAAAGTCTAATCCAATGATATAAGAAAAACCATTTTCCGCGTTTTTATTTACACGTGTCATGTAAACAATATTAGAAATTGAAGCAGCTCCGTAATTATCAACAACATATTTCCAAATAGAATGCCCCGCTACTACTGCATCACTTTCTGCGATTCTATTGAATTTCTTAAATCGATTATTTAAAATTCCATCTTTTAAATCGTTTTCAATTTGAATATTCCACTCTTCTGATAAGTAAGACGTTAGGCCAGGGAGAAACCAATCGGGTAAAGTTAATAATGTAGAGTTCGAAACTTTTTCTTGTATGTTACCGCCATACAACATTTCAGAAATTAGTATTTGAGCAATACCTTTTCGAATTTGCTTTTGAAGTTCTAATGTATTTCCATCAAAATATATAAACAGTTTGTTTCCCACAATCTGTGTAAGTCCACCGGTGTTTTGTTGCTGATCGGTTATAAGGCCAAGGTTTGTTTGTTTTAAATCTGAAAATTTATTGTAGGATAATATTTTTATTCGACCTTCTAATTTATAATCCAATACATCCTCTATTTGCTTTAAATTTTGTTCGGCAATTTTACCAACCATTGCACCAAGTTCTTTTCCATCTTTATAATAATAAGTATCGAAATGTGGTGAACGATAAAAGAACCATTGGAAATCTTTGTATTGAATTCTATTTTTTCCAAAATCGGTTTGAGTACCTTGAGCTTGAGCCAATACCAATACTGGTGCAAGGCTATAAAGCAGCACCAATAAATAGATATACCCGATTTTTCCTTTCAACATGAATTTCACTCAAAAAATAGAACATTAAAATTAACGAATTATTTTGCAGGATAGCCTTAGATGTATAAATTTTTATCATTTTTGTTTATGTTAAAAATTAAGACATTCACTTTTAATCCATTTCAAGAAAACACCTACTTGCTTATTAATGAGCAAAATGAGGCCATTTTAATAGATCCAGGATGTTATGAGCCATCGGAACAGCAAGAATTACAGGGTTTTCTAGAAAACAACAATATTACCCTTAAGTTATTAATTAACACGCATGCGCATATCGACCATGTGCTTGGCTTAGAATTTATTCATAGAACATTTGGGTTAACTACACAATTACATGAAACAGAGCTTCCTGTTTTTCGTGCAGTAAGTTCATATGCCTCAAATTATGGCTTTGTTTATCAAGAAGCTCCCGAACCTACCGTTTTGCTGAAAGACGGAGATATCATTCATTTTGGTAACAATCAACTTGAAGTATTATTTTGCCCAGGGCATAGTCCTGGAAGTGTAGCTTTTTATTCAAAAGAACAGCATTTTGTTATTGCTGGTGATGTTCTTTTTTACAGAAGTATAGGACGTACAGATTTACCTGGTGGTGATCATGCAACCCTTCTTCGTTCTATAAAAACAAAAATGTATACCTTACCAGACGAAACCATAGTTTACTCTGGGCATGGACCACAAACAACTATTGGTGCAGAAAAAATATATAACCCATTTGTAAATAGTTAAGAATGAAGCTATCCTATTTTTTTGCGAAGAGATACTTATTCTCAAAAAAATCTACTCAAGCCATAAATATTATTTCGATAATATCGGTAATTGGCGTGTGTGTTGGATCAGCTGCTCTATTTATTATTCTCTCTGTTTTTAATGGGTTTGAAGAACTCAACTTAATTTATTATCAGAAACTTAGTCCCGATTTAAAAATATATCGTACAAACGATTTACCTTTTCACCCTAATCAAATCGAAAATCTAAGTAATACCTTAGATACTCAAAAATATATAGGAGTTTGCGTTCTAGAAGATCAAGCCTTATTACGATATCAACAAAGTCCTTATTATACTATCGTTAAAGGCGTTTCAAATTCATTTCTAAGAATAAAGGAAAAAGATTCGGTTTTAATAGCGGGTGACTTTTTCTTTAAAGATTCATTGGCCGACTATGCTGTAATGGGTAATGGAATTACTGATGCATTAGGAATAGACATTCGACAAACTATACAACACATAGATGTGTTTGCTCCTAAAGCTGATATAGGTACTACCACCTTAGATCCTAGTACTGCTGTTCATCAAAAACATTTTTATCCCTCTGGAATATTTAGTGTTCAACAAGATCTAGATGAACGTTATATTTTCACTTCATTAAATTTCGCACAAGATTTGTTCGACAAAAATGATTCTATAAACGGATATGAAATTTATGGCTGTTCGGAAAAAGAAATGCTCAGAATTCAAAACGAATGGAAAAATAAACTACCTTCTGGTTTTGAAATAAAAAACAGATATGAATTAAACGAAACGCTCTACAAAGTACTGAATACTGAGCGTTGGGCGGTTTACTTAATACTTACTCTTATATTAACTGTAGCAATATGTAATATTATTGGCGCAGTAACCATGCTTATTATCGACAAGAAAAAAGATATCGCTTTACTAAGGGCTATGGGTATGGATAACTTTACTATTAGAAAAATATACTTTATTCAAAGTTTACTTATTTCATTTATAGGATTACTTCTGGGTTTAGTTCTAGGGATTATTTTTGTCTTTCTACAAAAAAAATACGGATTAATTAGCATCGGCGGCTCTGAAGAATTTTTAATTCAGAAATATCCTGTTAAATTTATACCTAGCGATTTGTTGTTGGTATTTATTACAGTAATGGTGTTAAGTGTAATTACTGGTTGGTTAACTTCAGCTCAAAGCAAAAAAGCAAGTGAATCCATTAAAGACAGTATTTCATAAAGCCATAAATGAAAAAACTTATACTTATTCTCTTTATTTTTATTTGTAATAATACTTTTTCACAAGATTTAATTGTTACGAATAATAACGACTCTATTAATTGTAAAATAATAGAACGAAAAGGTTCTTTCATAATTTACAAAATAAAAATTGGCGATGAGTTTCAAACAAGATCTGTAAAAGAAGAATTTGTTTTAAATACAGCACCTCAATTTTATGTTATAAATCCTTCACTTGTAAAGCAAGAAAAAGTTGCATTAAATACAGATTTTAAAAATGAATTCTATTTAACATTTGAAATTAATAGGTCATCATTAAACGAATTTGCAAAAAATACTGGCGATGCAAAAATTGATGCAATAAACGAAAATCTATCAAGTGCTATTAGTTTTAGTCCGATAATTGAAATTTGGTTATCCAAAAAAATTGGAATTGGATTAAAATATGAATACTATAAAAGTACTGCACAAGATGATAATTTTCCACTTTATTATGGTTCATTCCCAGTTTACTATAGATTGAATGAAGAAATCACAATTCATACCTTATCACCAAAATTAAATTTCAGAACACCTATTCAAAAAGATAAAAGCTATTTGGTGTTTAGTGCTATGTATAATTATAATTTCTATAATGATATATTACTATTCACCGATAAGAATTATCCTAGTCAAATAACTGCAGAACTTAGTACTAAAAAATCGGGATTCGGATTTTCTGCAGGATTTGAATACCATACACTAGAAAATATTAAAATTGGCTTTATAACAGGATATAGTTTCTGTTTACTTGATGAAATTTATTTAAATGCTACTCAAATTCAGTTGACTGCAGCTAATAAAATAAATTTAAATCGGATTAATCTGGGATTATTCATTGGATTCCATTAATCATTATTATCAAATTCAATATGAAAAAATATCTACTTTTTATATTCATTTTTATAAGTCATTCTATTCTTGCGCAGGACTTATTAATAACCAAATCCAACGATTCTTTAAACTGTAAAATAGTTTCTCAGCAAGGTGCATTTACTTTATATAAAGTATTAACTACGGGAGGGCCTCAGTCTAGAGCTATAAGCAATAAGGACATTCTAAAGATAGAGTTTAACTATTATTCTACTGTTACGACAAAGGATATTAGCAAAAGTCAATATGTTGCAGTGTCTAATTCTCCAAATGTAACAAGCTTTAATTTTGGTTTAAGCTTAACTAGCTTTTTTGATTTAATTCAAAACGATAATCCCGATTTTGAAAGTTATTATAAGGATTTGTCGAATGGTTATAATTTGCATGCAGAAATACAACAGTCATTAAAAAAAAGAATAGGATTAAGTCTTCGCTACGATTTTTTTAAGTCGGACGCTGTGAAAAATAATTATCTGTACATATCTCAATTTCAAAAATATTATGTAGATATAGAAGATGAAATTGTTATACATACATTATCGCCTGGATTATATTATAATTATCCTGTAGTTGATAATATTATGAATATAAAACTGTTCGCTTCATACGATCATAATTTCTTTGATAATTCTTCTAAAATAAATAATGATACTTACGATTTGTTTGGTAATAAATCTGGTTTCTCTTGTGGAATGGGTTACGAATATTTAATTAATGAAGATGTTGGAGTATCTTTTCAGTTAAGATACAGAGCTAGCAAACTGAATAAAGTAACCAATGTGAATAGCACAGGTAGCAGTAGTACGTATGAACTCTATGGTTTTGATAAAATTAATATTAACAGAATTTCAGTTGGGTTAAATATCTGTTTGAAATAATATTGAATAGAATTTTATTGTTTCGTAATTCCTAAAATTTCATTGATCAACAAAACTGAGTGCTGTGTTAAATTTCCTAGTGCTAATGGTATTCGCCAAGCATCTCTATTTCTACGTTCCACATAATTCGAAATACTTCTTATTTGAATACAAGGGATATTCATTTTTAAAGCTACATAGAACACTGCTGCACCTTCCATACTTTCTACTTGAGGACTGAATTGCATATTCGTCTTTAATATACTTTCATCATTACCATGTACTTTATTTACAGTAATGCCTCGAACTTGTTTCAATTGGGCCAAAGCATTCAACTCCGGAAGAATTGGAGCTTTTAACTCACCCCACTCAAACGGGAATTCATCGTGTGCTTGTAATCCTAATTGTATTAATGATAAGAAATCATCGCCATCTTCTGCACCCATTTCCGAAAAAAGTTCTTTTCTTACCCATACCACTTCACCT
>JACCDN010530426.1_pt1 | contig 10111 bp, 9 predicted proteins | sample 7441691 | NCBI WGS metagenome assembly JACCDN01 (sample SAMN15323439, study PRJNA562643) | freshwater metagenome | isolation source: river surface water | place: USA:Blue River Watershed | collected 2017-08-16
AGAGGCAATGGCCGCAGACCTGTTGCGGGCGGGCATTGCTGATAGTCTGCCCGGTGCGTTGGCATTCGCCGGAAATAAGGACATGATCAGCCGCACGCATTTTGCCCGCTTTCTGGTTGAAAGCGGCAAGGTTAAAGACATCAAAACCGCCTTCAAAAAGTATCTGGTAAAAGGCAAGCCGGGTTATGTGCCGCATCAATGGGCTGACCTTAATGATGTCGTGAACTGGATTCGCAATGCGGGTGGCCGTGCCGTGCTGGCGCATCCGGGGCGTTATCAGATTGGAAAGGCGCGGATGCAACGTTTGCTGGTCGATTTCAAGGCTGCAGGGGGTGAAGCGGTGGAAGTCGTGACATCCAACCACACGCCGGAGCACGTAATCCAGTTCACCCGTTTGGCCGCCGAATATGAGTTATTGGCGTCATGCGGCTCCGATTTTCATGGCCCCGGTGAAGGCTACGCCGACATCGGCCGTTTGCCTGACATGCCTGGCGCCTGCAAGCCCGTCTGGCATGACTGGGCTATTGTTAACTGAACCTGCCCACCTCACACTGCTGCATATGGCTCAATTTTTTGTTATTCATCCCGACAATCCGCAACCGCGACTGATTCGGGAGGCGGTCAAAATCATCCGTGATGGCGGCGTGGTGATTTATCCCACTGATTCCTGTTATGCCATCGGTTGCCATCTTGGCGACAAGGATGCGGTTGAGCGGATTCGCCGCATTCGCCAGGTAGACGACAAACATCATTTCACGCTGATGTGCCGCGACCTGTCGGATATCGCCACCTACGCCAAGGTCGACAATACCCAGTTTCGCCTGCTGAAGGCCACGACTCCTGGCAGTTATACCTTTTTGTTGCTGGCGACCAAGGAAGTGCCAAAACGCCTGCAACATCCCAAACGCAACTCAATTGGTTTGCGCGTGCCGGACAACGCGGTTGCACAGGCCTTGCTGCAGGAACTGGGCGAGCCGCTGTTGTCCAGCACACTGTTGTTGCCGGGCGAAGAATATCCGCTCAACGATCCCTACGAAATCCGCGATTTGCTGGAGCAGCAGGTAGATCTGATCATTGATGGCGGTTATTGCGGGATTGAGCCCACCACGGTGATTGATTTGCATGAAGGTGCACCAGTGCTGGTGCGCAAAGGCAATGGCGCATTGGCGCCATTCGGGCTGACAGAAGAAGAATAGGCATGGAAGACATTGTTCAAAAAGTAACCATTTATGCATTGCCGGTGTTGTTTGCCATTACTTTGCACGAGGCTGCCCGCGCCTATGCTGCGAAGCGATATGGTGATGCAACCGCATTCATGATGGGACGCATGAGTCTGAACCCTCTGAAGCACATTGACCCGGTTGGTACCATTCTGATTCCGCTTATCGCTTTGACGCTGGGCGGTTTCCTGTTCGGCTGGGCCAAACCGGTGCCAGTCAATTTCGGCAATTTGCGTAACCCCAAGAAAGACATGGTCTGGGTTGCCGCCGCAGGGCCTGCAGCCAATCTGGTGATGGCGATTGGATGGGCTTTGTTGTACAACGTAGCGGCCTTCAGCCCGGAAAGTTATTTTGCGGTGCCCTTGTCGTTGATGGCAACGGCAGGCATTCAGATCAATGTAGTGTTAATGGTGCTGAACTTATTGCCCCTTCCTCCGCTTGACGGAGGGCGTATCGCGGTTGGGTTGTTGCCGCGCAACTTGGCCTATCCGTTGGCGCAGGTGGAGCCTTATGGGATGTTCATCCTGGTGGGACTGATGATTACCGGGCTGCTGGGCGTGATACTTAAACCGTTTTATGTCGCAGCCTTGAAGCTGGTTTCAATATTTTTGTGATTTATCGGGAAGAAATAGATGTTTGTTGATCGTGTATTGTCCGGCATGCGGCCGACCGGCAGTTTGCACCTTGGCCATTATCATGGGGTGTTGAAAAACTGGGTCAAACTGCAGTCTGAATATGAATGCCTGTTTTTTGCCGCCGACTGGCATGCGCTGACGACCAATTACGACAATCCGGAAATCATCGAAAAAAGTGTCTGGGACATGGTCATCGACTGGCTGGCCGCCGGTGTCGATCCGTCGCAGGCCACGCTGTTTATTCAGTCGCGGGTGCCGGAGCATGCAGAATTGCATCTGTTGTTGTCGATGATGACCCCGCTGGGCTGGCTGGAGCGCGTGCCGACCTACAAGGAGCAGCAGGAAAAACTGTCGCAGAAAGACCTCTCGACTTACGGCTTTCTTGGCTACCCCTTGCTGCAATCGGCAGATATCCTGATCTACCGCGCCAATCTGGTGCCCGTGGGTGAAGATCAGCTGCCACACATCGAAATGACCCGCGAAGTCGCGCGGCGCTTCAATCATCTGTATGGCCGTGAACCCGGTTTCGAAGCCAAGGCGGAAGCTGCAGTGAAGAAAATGGGCAGCAAAAAGGCCAAGCTTTATGACGAATTGCGGGTGCGTTATCAGCAGGATGGTGATGCTGAAGCATTGGCTGCCGGCCGTGCCTTGCTGGAAGACACGCAAAATCTCAGTCTGGGTGATCGCGAGCGCTTGTTTGGCTATCTTGAAGGCGGTGGCAAGATGATTTTGTCCGAGCCGCGCTCCTTGTTGACTGAAGCATCAAAAATGCCGGGACTCGATGGGCAGAAAATGTCCAAATCCTACGCCAACACCATCACGCTGCGCGAAGACGTGGATTCGGTCAGCAAGAAAATCCGTACCATGCCAACCGATCCGGCGCGCATCCGTCGCACCGATGTGGGCGACCCGGACAAGTGCCCGGTGTGGCAGCTGCATCAAGTGTATTCCGATAGCCAGACCAAGGATTGGGTGCAGCGGGGATGCCGCTCTGCCGGAATTGGCTGTATCGAATGCAAGGGGCCGGTGATTGAGGCCGTCCTGGAAGAGCAGAAACCGATGCAGGAACGTGCCCGCCAGTATCTGGAAGACCCCACCTTGGTACGCAATATCATTGCCGACGGCTGCGAAAAAGCCCGCAAAATGGCGCAGGAAACCATGCGCGAAGTACGCGAGGCAATGGGGCTGTCATACTCCTGATTTTTTGTGGTCGCCAGTAAACTAGCAGGTGTCCTGCGTGAATCATCCTGAACAGTTGAAGCCTGTTCCACAGCTGTTCGGGGAGCCTCTGCGCGAACTGCCAGAGGATCTGTATATTCCTCCGGATGCGTTGCAGGTATTTCTGGAGGCCTTCGAGGGGCCACTGGATTTGTTGTTGTATCTGATTCGCAGACAGAACCTGAATGTGCTGGATATCCCCATGGCGCGAATTACTGCGCAGTACATGGAATATATCGACCTGATGCGGCACAACCGCCTGGAATTGGCGGCGGAGTATCTGCTGATGGCGGCGGTGCTGATTGAAATCAAGTCGCGTATGCTTCTGCCGCCGCCAGAAGAGGTATTTGACGACTACGATAGTTATGATCCCCGTGCTGAGCTGGTACAACGACTGCTCGAATACGAACAGATAAAACTGGCAGCGGCGCAACTGGACCAATTGCCGCAGGCGGAGCGTGATTTCTGCTGGGCATCTGCGCAGGCAGAGGGCAGGCTGGAATTGCCCTTGCCACAGATTGAGCTGGAGTTGATTCGCGACGCTTGGCTGACCATCATTGCGCGAGCCAAGGCCCATATGCATCATCGGGTGACTCGCGAGGAGTTGTCGGTGCGCGAGCACATGTCGCGTATACTGCGGCTATTGGCCGATGGCCGCTTTGTCGAATTTCGCCAGCTGTTCCTGGATTCATCGGTTCGGGCCGTGCTGGTGGTCAATTTCCTGGCTGTGCTGGAGTTGGTCAAGGAAAGTCTGTTGACTGTATCGCAGTTGCAGCCGTTTGATCCCGTCTATATACGATTGAGTGATGTGTCCGAATCCAGCAGAGCTGAAGCGAGTCGTTGAAGCTGCATTGTTTGCCGCGCAAGAACCGCTGCCGATGCAAGAGCTGAAAAAGCTGTTTGGGGATGAGGTGGCGACGGAGTCCATACGTTCAGCAATAGATGAACTACAATCGGATTGGCAAGAACGCGCAATCGAGCTGATTAAATTGGCTTCCGGCTGGCGCTTTCGGGTACGGCCGCAATACATGGTTTATCTGGAACGGCTGACGCCGGAAAAGGCGCCACGCTACTCACGTGCAGTGATGGAAACATTGGCCATCATTGCTTACCGTCAGCCAGTTACACGCGGTGATATCGAACAGATTCGCGGTGTGTCCGTTTCCAGCAATGTCATCAAAACGCTTGAAGGCCGTGGCTGGGTGGATGTAGTAGGGCACCGCGATGTGCCGGGGCGCCCCGGTCTGTATGCCACAACCCGCAAATTCTTGGACGACCTTGGCCTGTCGTCACTGAAAGACCTGCCGCCGCTGGAACAGTTGGGGCAATTGGTCATACCCGATCCGGGTGAATAAACGGCGCTCCAGGCGTCACTGATAGCAGGATTTACTCATGGCAAGATTCAATTCACGCCCTCCGCGTAACACACAGCAATTTCACCGCGATACGTCTGCCACTGACCGGTCTGTAGCCGGGCAGGCACGACGCAAGGGCAGTACACAAAAAACGGCAACCGGCCCCATGGCGCCGCGTAGTCGCGATGACTGGCGTAACGACCAGATCATGGAAGGGCGTCGCCGTCTACGTGATACTCCGCTGGAAGAAGGCTCGGCAGGTGGGCAGCAGCGCCGCAATGAACGCAACAAGCCACAGGCGCAGACAGACGGCCAACCGCGCCAGCAGGCGCCGCGCGCGCGCGGCGCCAATACAGTGGTGGCCAAGGATCGGGGTGAAACGGTTGTAGTGGCTCGCGCCAAAAAAATGCGCGAACGGCAGGGGTCACAAAAGGAAAGGGATCGTGCCGATCATTTGCGGGAAAAGCGGGTTGACCCCAAATCGCTGGACGATATGCGTTTGCAGAAGATCCTCGCTCTGACTGGCTTAGGATCGCGCCGGGATATGGAAGAAGCGATCTCCGCAGGCCGTGTTGAAGTCAATGGCAAGGTTGCCGCATTGGGTGACAAGGTTGCCTATGGCGATCGCGTGCGTCTGGATGGCAAAAACGTGGCACTGAAATGGCCTGATCGTTTGCCTCGTGTCATTTTGTATCACAAACAAGAGGGCGAGATCGTCAGCCGTGATGATCCGGAAGGCCGCGTCAGCGTGTTTGCTCGGCTGCCCAAAGTCAGCAGTAGTCGTTGGATCGCAATTGGCCGCCTGGATTTCAATACCAGCGGTCTATTGATCTTTACCACTTCCGGCGAGTTGGCCAATGTCATGATGCATCCGCGGTTTGAAGTCGAGCGTGAGTATGCTGTGCGTGTTTTGGGTGAATTAACCGACGAACAAATGAAGCTGCTGACCAAGGGTATTGAGCTTGAAGACGGTGTTGCTCAGTTCAACTACATCTCGGATGAGGGCGGTGAGGGCAGTAATCGCTGGTACAGGGTGATTTTGCGCGAAGGCCGCAATCGCGAAGTACGGCGCATGTTTGAGCATTTTGGCCTGACGGTCAGCCGTCTGATGCGTGTACGTTTTGGCCCGGTCAGTTTGCCGGGGCGTTTGAAACGTGGTAACTGGACGGAACTGGAGCCTCAGGATGTCCAGAAATTGCTGCGCTGGGCCAAAGTCGAAAGCTGACGCTCTGTTCTCTCAATGGGTTAGCGGGGAAGCCATCGCTTGAGTGCCGCGAGCGAGGTTTCCCCCTTGTGATCATAGGGGAGCTGCAGATTGGCGCCGGGGGCTGCTATCTCGCCGTGGATCCGGTAAGTAACCTTGTCTTTATCTCCGATATTCCGTAATTGTTTGATCCATGCCTGCAAGTTGGTTTTGGCATCAACTTCCACTATCGCATCACTCTTCGCCGCTAGCGTCACTTCGTCCAGATTGCCGCCGTGGGCAAACTCTTGGCCATTGACCTCCAGTTGATAACGCAGGCCACGAATCGGCAGTGCATAATCGTTGGGATTGCTTAACTGCAGCTTCAATATAAAAGTCTGTTCCAGAAGATTGGCTTGGGTGAGGCTGATGCCTGCCAGCTTCACTGTTGGTGGCTCAGGTTTGCTGATTAGCGCGGCGCAGCCAGCCAGGCCAAGCATAATCATCAATACCGCTGAATAGTGTTTCATAGCCTGTCTTTCAGAAGCGCTGAATGGCCGTCAGTTTATCCTGCTTCACGATGAGCGGGCATGTTAAGGTTGTGGGTAACTATTGTTTTTTAATTGACTCATATTTTCTGGTGGCCTGTCGATATCCCGGACGATATGTGTAATGTCATGAAAATATGAGGAAAATATAACGATCAGTTGATTTTTATAATCGGTAATTAATAAGATACTTATATGCCGTCGTCAAAATGTAGTATATACTTGGGCTAAGAGTACCAATAGATGTCTATGTTCAATCTCTTGCATGGGCAAACTCATCGAAAGGTGAGGGCGCAAAGTTTCCGGTCTAAGGGACGTGGGTCCTACGATAGCGGGATTGCACTACGTGACGGCTCAGGCTTGATTCCTCCTCGCCAATGATGCATCGTTAACGTATTCCACAATTCCCCATTTGCGCCACACCCGAGATATTCTGCGAATAGCGGCTACGCTCAATGGTTATGGGTTACGGTTATGAACAATACAGTGCCAAACAAGGTAGTTTCCTTAAGTGACTACGATCGCGCCAAGCGGCCGGAAGGTAGCGGGCTGCTGGTTGAATGTCGGGATATGGCGGCGGATTTGCTGAGCAAATCGTTAACCAAGATGCTGGATCGCGTTGACGAGTCGTTGTTTGAACTGGCCGAAAATGCATTGAGCACCGAAGTGCGAATGTTGTATCTGGATGCGCGATCCAAAGCGCTGGCCCATCGTGCCAGCATTGAGTCGGAGTTCCGCAAGAATTTCGTGTCAGGATTCAATCGCAGCCTTACCAGCGCCGATGCGGGTATTTCTTATGGTCGCAGCAGCGGCCTGTCGCTGGAGCTGAGCCTGGTTGACGAAGACGACCTGGAGGCGTCGATTGCTGCAACCGACATCGCCAAAAAAATGAAGGCTAAAACCGGGGATGAATTGTCTGCACTTGATTGCCGTATCGGGGAGCTGCTGCACAATCCGGATCTTAAAGAGGAAGACAATCCGCTCGGACCGCAGTCAATTATCAATGCTTTCAAGGACGCTTGTAACCAGCTGGAAAGCAACGTCAATATCAAGCTGATCATTCTCAAGCAATTTGATTCGTTGGTGACGGATGATATTTCTTCGGTATACCAGAGTCTCAACAAGCACCTGGTTAATCGTAACGTATTGCCCACCATCCCTCCCGAATTGCTGCGCAGGCGTGGTGCCAACGCGCCTGCCAGTACTCGTGCCCAAAGTGAGCCAAAAGAGGAAACCGCAGAAGCTCCTAGCCCTGCTCCCGACGTGAGCGTTAATGCTGAGGCCGAGTTGTTCACCACTTTGCAGCAGTTAATGTCACAGAATCAGAGGGAAGCGCCGCGGGCTGGTGGATTTGCTGCGGCTACGGGGGGGGCATTCCCTGAGTTGAATGTTGGTGTGATGGATATGCTCACCAATCTGCAGCGAGGTGACACCGCCGCGCTGGAGGTTGAAGGAAGCAGCTTCGATCCCGAAGTGCTTTCCAGTGGTCAGGTCAACGTGCTGCATCAGCTGAGGCAATCTCACGTTGGCCAGGCTGCCAACCAGATGGACGCCATGACGATCGACATCGTCGCCATGTTGTTTGATTACATTTTTGATGATCGCCATATCCCGGATTCACTCAAGGCACTGATAGGTCGCTTGCAGATCCCTGTGCTGAAGGTGGCGATGCTGGACAAGAAGTTCTTTTCCAAGAAGTCGCACCCGGCTCGACGTTTGCTTGATACCTTGGCTCATGCTGCCTTGGGCTGGGCTGCACATGCAGACGAGCATGATCGTCTTCAGGCCAAGGTTGAAGAGTTGGTTCATCGTATCCTGACCAGCTTTGAGGAAGATTTTTCCGTTTTTGAAGAAGCTCAGTTGCAGCTGGATGCCTTTCTTAAAGAAGAGGAGAGGCTTGCGCAGGAGCGTGCGGAGAACTCTGCACAGGTTATTTATGATCGTGAGTGGTTGGAGGTTGCGCAGTCAGTTGCTGAGGATGAAATCAGGAGACGCCTCGAAAGTAATGAGATGCCACTGGTTATTCGAGAGTTCATCTCTGCGCACTGGTCCAATTTCCTGCTGTCAACCTATGTAAAAAACGGCGCTGACAGTGATGCCTGGCAAGCTGCGTTACAGACGATGGATGACCTGATCTGGAGTGTGGCGCCGAAAAAAGCAGCAGAAGAGCGGATGCGTCTGGTTAACATGTTGCCCGGCATGCTCAAGCGTCTGGAGCATGCTCTGGAGTCCAATGCAACGGCAAAAGATGTGCGTGAACGTTTCTTTTCAGAGCTGGTGCATTGTCATGCAACTGCAATCAAGTCGGGTAACCTTCCACCAAAACCAGTCGATACGATCGTTCCGGAAAAAGTGGAGGTGCGCTTTGATATTTCCACCCATACTGCCAGCGAGATAGAGCAACGCTTGCTTGGTGAGCTGGTTCCGGTTGAGACGCTCGCAGAAGAAAAGCCGGCGAGTGCAACCAATTTTGAGTTGGATCTGATTGCCTCCGTTAATCAGCGTAAACCTGATGAGAAGGTGGCAGAAATCCAGTCGCTACTTGCGGAAAAGAAGCTCGCTAAGCAAGACGGAGATATTTTTGATCAAAATGCGGCAGGCCTGCAGCGTGGTTCTTGGGTTGAGTTCCTGATGGAAAATGGGCAGTCAATCAAGGCCAAACTGGCCTGGATCAGCCCGTTGAAAAACATGTATTTGTTTACCAATCGGCAGGGGTTGAACGCAATGTCGATCAAATTGTCAGGGCTGGCAGCCAAGTTTCGTAACCACAGCGCGCGAATTGTTGAAGATGAAGCATTGGTGGATCGTGCGGTCAGCAATATGCTGGACAATCTGAAAAATACTATTCGTCGCTAGGAAGACGCTGATTTATTGACTGCGCGGGCGAATTGCTGCGTCGCGCGGTGCTCGAAAGCTCGCCTATCTTCATGATATGTCTCGCTTTCTGCGCGCCGGGCTCCTTGCACTTCATCCAGCTCGCCGAATAAATCAGCACTTCGCTAGCAGCCTGCTGGACTTGAGTGGTCGGTGCGAGCCGAGTGGGAAACGAGACCGGATTTACCTGTTTTCGAGGCACATAGCGGGCCTATATGCAACGAGAAAGCAGATAAAGGTGGGCCGTTTCTCCCGTTAACGCAGCAGAGCAGCCTCAAGTCAGACAGGCTGAGCTTGGAATCCCCCGGTCAAGCCGGGGGATTGTCTTGGTGCGCCCGGCAGGGCGCACCTACTTGGAGGTGAAAGTCCTCTACCAGCCCGGCAAGGGGAATGGTTAGCCAAAGGCAAGGGTTCCGCGGGTGACTGCGGGTCTGAAGGAAGCCCGATGGCAAAGCGCTGGCCTGACGAACAGGAAGCGGATACGAGGCGATGCACTGCGGGTGAGGTGGCCAAGATCACTGAAGCCCTGTACTTGCACAGAGCGGTGCGTCGTAGATCCGACAGGCATAAGCGTGAAGGTGGGTGCGCAATACCCGGGGAGATCTGAGCGTGTGCCCGAAGGGGCTACCGGCGTCGAGAGGCGACGGGATGCGCGCTCAGAAGTCAGCAGAAGCCATAGTAGGTGCCGGTACGGACCGAAGGGCTGAACGAGTAAGACCGAGAGTAGGACGATCGATCTTGAAGCCTATCGTTGAAGCAGAAGCTACCCTGGGATGTTTTCCTGGGCAGGCCGAGCGCGAAGCAGCTGGACGGAATCCGGGGAGTGCGCGCGACGGTGCGGAGGTGGGCGCAGCGACGAGCGGGCGAACGAAATCGGAGGGCCACCGGCTCATGGAGCAGGTGGTCGAGCGCAGCAACATGCAAAAGGCGTACAGCCAGGTCATGAGGAATCGCGGGGCGCCCGGCGTTGACGGGTTGCGATGCGAAGACCTCAAGGCGTGGCTGCAAAGCCATTGGCAAAGTGTGAAGGCGGCGCTGCTGGCCGGCACGTACCTACCGTGCGCGGTACGCCGAGTGG
>JACCDN010600673.1_pt1 | contig 10104 bp, 6 predicted proteins | sample 7441691 | NCBI WGS metagenome assembly JACCDN01 (sample SAMN15323439, study PRJNA562643) | freshwater metagenome | isolation source: river surface water | place: USA:Blue River Watershed | collected 2017-08-16
GTCCCACCACGAGTACCGCTTTATCTGCGGTACGAGTCTTCGTCTAATTCTCTATCTTACCTAATTCTCATCCCTTCTTTCCTGTACTCGTGGAAGACTGAGACGTAGATTCAGACTAAGGAAAGAATGAAATACGAGGATTAACTAAGGTTTATTTTGTCTTAGCCAAGACACCGTAGTTGAAGCCTTGTCTTATTAAAGATGCGATTGCTTCATTGGACTGGCCTTCGACATTGATTACGTTGCCACCGGAAAGGAGATATTTCACATGGTAACTATCTTGGTATTTTTGTTGAGTCATGCCCCAGTACATATCTAATCCATCCGTGATCCAGGCAGAAATGAGATCTGGCTTCTTAGCCAAAATGTAGTCAGGGTCAAATTTATTGTGACCGACGATGAAAGCTACATTGCTCGCATCTTTTTTGGCGATATGTTTATCATTAAGTCCCAACATGTCAGTTGTATACAGTTCGGAGAAAAAGGGGATTTTGCCAGCAGCATCTACAGCCAAAGTTGAATGAGGTTCATGTTCTTTGAGGTACTGTCCCAAAGTGATCCACATATCATACTGAGGACCATTGGTGGCATACATTAAATGTTCATTATCGCCAATAGTATTCAAGCCAAAAACAACAAAGACTAAAGTAGTAATTACAGCAAAAACCGTATTGGTATACTTTTGTAACAATGCCACCAACAAAAAGATACCTAGGGGATAGAGAAGTAATAAAAACCGTTCGTGAAAAACATCTCCACCGATAAAAATCCAATACGCAATCAGACAAAGAGCGCCTACAATTGGAAAGGGCCACACTAGTGACTTCCGCTTTATTGCTGAAGCTGACCGATAATACCCTAAAATAGTCAGAACAATAGTTAAACCAAAGACAATGACATAAGGCCAAATGCCTGAATGAAAAACAATAGTAATGAAATCCTGAAGCCCGTGTTGCAAACGAGTGAGAAGAGTCCCAGAAACCTTGGCGTAATAAGCATTATTTAAAACATCGCCATAATATGCGTAGCGCAGAGCGATATACATACTTTCTACGACAACTGTAGTTAAGAAAGTAAATAAAGCCGTCCAGTACTCACGTCTAAAAAACAGTAAGTAAAATACTAAAATACCAGCAAAGATAAATCCATCTACTCTGGTAACCAAAAGCAGGACGATACTAGTTAATAAAAAGTAGAGATGTTTTTTAGTAGTTTTATTCTCTAAGTATCGCTCCATTGACGTCCATCCAATCAGTTGCCAAAGAAGCACCAAAATACTTTCCAAACCAGTATTGATGTGCAACCACAAGATAGGATTGGCACTAAAGAGCAAACCACCCAATAAAGCATGGCGCTGACCATATCGATGAACAATAAAACCACAAAATACTAACAAAGCAGCTAAACCAAAAAGAATATTTAATGAAAATGAATAACTATAAACAAATGCCTTACCAATAAAAAATGCCGGTACCATCAATAAGGTATAAAGCAAGTTAGAATAGCCTTCGACGCGTTCACCAGGATTAAAAACTAATCCATGCCCCTTGAAAAAGTTTTCAGCATAACGATAGCTAATGAAAGCATCATCACTGCCCACAATATCAATAAAAAAAGTGTTGTACCGTAGATGGATGAAGGCTCCCGCAATTAAGATTAATCCAGCAAGGGCAAGACCGAGGAACAAATGTAGCTTTTTCATGGTAGTGATAATGACAAACTGTGTATCTACCGGATCCTTCGACTCCACTGCATTGCGCTCAGGATGAATTTATGGGTATTTCTTCGATAGCAAAACTTTTCCAAAAGGGACCCCTTCGGGGCAACTTTCCACTCTCAACTTTTTTGTGCAAGCCACTTTTCACAATCGAGAGCAGCTCTACAGCCATCGGCTGCTGCTGTGATTGCTTGTCTATAGGTAAAATCTTCGACATCACCAGCTACGAATATGCCTGGCACATTAGACATACTGCGTTCTTTGGGGATCAGATAACCATTGTCCAACATATCTAGCTTGCCCTTAACGAAAGCAGTATTCGGATCATTACCAATTGCTACGAATACACCATTAATCTCAAGCTCTTTCTTCTCTTGGGTATTCACATCTTGCACAATTACCTTTTCTACCTTTTTTTCTCCAATAAACTCTACAATCTGTGAATTCCAAAGCACCGTAATCTTAGGATCATGCAAAACTCGGTCCTGCATAATCTTACTAGCTCTAAAAGTATCCCGACGATGAATAAGCAAGACTGAAGCGGCCATCTTAGCCAAATGATGAGCTTCTTCCATAGCACTATCACCACCACCAACGACAATCACATTTTTATTACGATAGAAAAACCCATCACAAGTAGCACACGTGTGATACCCACGCCCCACATAACGCATTTCATTAGGCACTCCCAAGTAACGAGCAGAAGCACCTGTAGCCACAATGACAGCATCTACCGTATAAGTCGTAACATCACTAGTCACCACAAAGGGGCGTTTCTCCATCTCAATACCAACAGCTGACTCATAAACAATCTTTGCGCCAAACTTTTCAGCTTGTTTTTGCATATTACTCATAAGCTCTGGGCCCAAGATACCTTCAGGAAAGCCGGGAAAATTTTCTACAAGGGTAGTAGTAGTCAATTGACCACCTGGTTGGGGTCCAGCCAAAACAGTTACATCAAAAGCCGCCCGAGCAGCATATAGTGCAGCAGTAAATCCAGCTGGTCCGGCGCCAATTACCAATACTTTTGGTTTGTCCATAAAATCCTAATAAAGTACTCTTTTTATACACATTTTTGAATCAACGGCCAAGGTGGAAGTACAACTGGATCAGTGACAAAAGTTCAGAAATTCTTTATCTTGGGAAAGAACTTTTGCTAATCATGACTGATCAAAACGCAGGCCAATCAGGATTATTCATAGCTGTCAGCATCGCTGTAATCGGACTACTTAGTTTCGGTGGTTTCTTCATGTATCACACAACTCAAGCGATATTTCAAGGAATTAGAGATCCAATCACCATTATTGAAAAACTACCCGGCAATGTGACTGAAAAAGATGAGCATGGCTGTAGTCATATCTTGCTAATGGGTGGTGGTGGCAAAGATTATGACGATGGTTCCGAACTCGTAGATAGTATTATGGTTGCTTCTGTCTGTAATGGACCGGACCAGGTAATCTTTACTTCTATCCCTCGAGATTTAGTACTGAAAGTCGACAAATTTGGCTATCGCAAGATCAATACCCTTTATATCTTAGCTAAGCATCAATTAGGTGAAGAGCATAGCGCAGATCTTATGTTAGCGGCAGTCAAAGAAATAACTGGATTACCGGTAAATTATTATGCTTACGTTGATTTCAAAGGTTTCGTCAATATTTTTGATGCCTTGGCTGGTCCAGAAGGATTAGACGTTGATGTCAATCCTGGCTTCATCGATCGTGAATTCCCTGGTCCAAATTATTCTTATATCACCGTCAAATTCGAGGAAGGAATGCAAAAAATGGATGGAAAAAAAGCCCTTCAATATGTACGCTCACGTCATGGAGTAAACTTAACGACCGGTGAAAATGTGGCCTCAGATTTCGACAGATCTCGCCGCCAACAACAAATCATCGCATTACTAAAAGACCGCATCAAAGATGTGTTGTTGGGTAACGATATGACCCCTTTAGTAAATACCGCAAACGCTCTTCAAGAAAGCTATGAAACCAATATCCCAGTACGAGATATGCTTGATTTGGCAGCTCGCTGGAAAAAGGTAGACCAAAGTCATGTCTACGAAATAGTGCTCAAAGAAGGTCCCGGTGAACTCCTCTATATTCCATCTCCAGAATTCCGCCAAAGTTTAGTGGGCAATATGTGGTTCCTTTTCCCAGTAGGGGATGATTTCACTGCTATTCAAAAATATGTAGCTCGAGTACAAGCTAATCCAGCACGAGCACTCAGCGGCACCTCTCCTATTGAAATCCTCAATGGTACCAAGGTAAAGGGTTTGGCTGGCGAAGTAAGTGAAAGATTCCTCCAAGAAGGTATTACTATTCTTTCTCAATATGGTATTCGTAACACCTACAACAAGAAGCAATATGAAAAGACTTTGATTATCGATAATAGCGGAGGAGGCAACATAGAATTAGTCAAAGACATCCAACGACTCCTTGGGACTGGTGAAATTGTAGCTGAGAATCCAGAACCCAGACTCTACAGCAGCGTGGGAATTACCGTTATCCTTGGTGCTGACATCGTGCCTAGTGATGATCCAAGTATTGCCCCTGGAAGTGTCAATTTAGAAAACTACACCAGTACTCTTCAATAGCATGCTATCCAAGCTCTGGAGCATCATCAGAATCCAGTTAAGTGTCAATCTCGCTTATCGAGGCAATATTCTCTTTTGGTTGCTCATTCACTTAGTAGGATTTATCGTTTTGTATTGTTTCTGGACTGCTATTTACAGTGATCGCGAACTAGTGCAAGGAATTGGTTTTTCACAGATGATCAGCTACCTCTTAGCAGTAAGCATGATCCGTGAGTTTGTCTTGGTAGCTCCTGAATATGAAATCAACAGCACGATCAAAAGTGGTAAACTTTCATCATACTTAGTAAGACCATTTGCTTATCCCATACATGTTCTTCTTTCCAGTAGCATGTGGCATATGATCGAGACTGGTATCGGTATTGTTATTTATTTAGTAATTGCTTATTTCCTTATCCCTGACATGCAGTGGCATTGGTCTTGGGCCATTTTACCTTTGATTATTCTGGGGCATATCATTAGTAGCTTACTCTCTCTCTGCTTGGGAACATTGGCATTCTGGCTCACTGAAGCTTCAGCATTTTACTACTACAAAGAGATCTTGGTTTTCTTAGTAGGAGGCATTCTCTTTCCGTACCAGCTTATGCCTACCTGGGTTCAACAAATAATGAATATACTACCTTTTTATGGCAGTATGGGATTACCGGCTGAATTATTAACCAATCCGAGCACTGCCCCTAATACAAGCTACTGGTTTCTAAACTTGATCATTTGGACTTTAGTGCTCCTTATTGCCAGTAGTTTATTGTGGAAAAGGGGGGTGAGACACTATGAAGCTATTGGAGGTTAGGCTCTTGATTCATAAACCTCTTTTTCGACAATTTTATCCTGTACATTGTGCTCGACTTGAGCAGCTATTGAAGAAAAGCCACCAAATACGGAGTCAGGGAAAAGCTCTTTAAATCCTTCGCCTTCAACTGCCTGCTTAAGACGATAACGTTTGTGTGATGCTGGACCCGATTTATTTTCAGCTTTAAGCTTCATCTCCAGAGTTTTGAACTGCACTTCAACAGGAACCTGTACTCCATCAACTAAATGGAAAAATATTACTTTCTCATTAATAAACTTCTTAGAGGTAGAAACATTACTATTTGAAGCAGCAGCGGGATCAGTAATTCCCGTATAATCTTCCACAAAGGAAGTCACGCCCCATACATCCTTTATATATGCCTTTAATTCCAAAATAACACGACATAAGGTTTCATGGTCCATTTCTCTACTATCAATAACAAAATCAAAACCAAGAAGATCAGTTATTTCATTAATGTTACCTTTGTTAAGCAGTTTAAGCAGAGTAGACGAAGCTGTTTTGCATCGACTATCAATACCAACTTGTTGACCATTGGCAAATAAAGTAACTGCACCAGCTGTGGTAGCGATTACTCTTGGCAATAATTTAAACTCACGCACACCTTCACCATCATAAAGAGAACAAAATCGATCATCCTGAACCAAAGATTTATTACCATCTTTATCAATATATACATGAGGAACTCGGCGCCCCTCTCTACCTTCCAATGCCAAATTTAAATCATCATGCAACTTACGTGCTGACTCGATTTTGGCCTTAAATGGAGGATAGCGTTCTATGTATTGATAAATCAAAGTAAGCACTAATATTTGCTGAGCAACATAACGTCGCTGTGCACCAATGGGATATTTGTTGGGATAAAACAATAATTCAGCGATATCTGATAACCTTTTGAACGCGATATCCTTTGGCTTATGCGCAGATAAAATCGCTGGTGGCGTACTTGATCTTGCATTGTGATCCATATCATACCATTCAGCCAATCTATGCCTTTGAAATTCCTCAGCTGCTTGATGAACCTGTTCCAAAAAAGCAACCGCTTCCATCTGATGTCTATCAATACGATCACTCAGATCACTATCTGATTCTCCTGGTAATCGAAGCCCCAACTTATGCAGCAAAGCGACATTTACTCCTTTAAAAATTTTTTGAAACTCCAAAATTGCAAAACGTTCAAATTGCTGGGACACCAAAGGATTATTAGAAATCACCTCAGGACGTAATTTTGATACTTCACTAATAAAAGCTACTCTATTTTGAGCAATATAATCTCTGAAGTCTTCGGTAGCAAATAGCTCCCCTGACCTAATCTTATCAATTACCTCATCAGGGAGCCTCACTGGTGAATGTTGTGTACTAGCCGTCCGAACATATTCATCTAACAAACCCGCAACTACCGTTTTATAAGACTCTCGAATCTTTACTAAAGACAATGATGTACCAGGAATGTCCCTATTATATTCATTATCAAGAGCCGCTGCTAACTTATTACGGACATCAGTGGCAATTGGACCACTAATAGCATCTGTAACATCTTCATCTGCTAACTGCAAAGTCCTACTAATAACTAACCTCACCACTCCCTGTAACTCCTGTTCCAATATTGAAGTACCCTCCTTAGTGAGGTACGGGACTAATCCACCTAGGATTGGCCTTGCACCTGAAGCATTAGCATCCACTAAACGATCAACCAAAGATCGACGACCGTTACCATTCCGGGTAGTATTACCTTGATCAGTTACAGTTGTAAGAGCCATAAATCAATGAAAAAGTTAGTATCACTTTTAAAACTCAGCCTTACCAGAGATATTATGTATCGGACTAATTTCTGGACTACTATCGTGTCTAGAATTGGGTTCCTGATCATCACAATACTGTGGTTTACTATTATGTACGACACCCTGCTTCACGTCAAGGATTGGGGCTATAGTCAGACTCTGTTCTTTTTAGCGACTTTTCAACTGATTGAAACCATTACTGTCGCTTTTTTTGGTAATAGCTTTGCTAGCTGGCATGAGCATATTCGTAGTGGTTCTTTAGATACATTGATTACTAAACCATTAGACATCCAGTTAACGCTTTCATTGCAGGCAATTTCATTACCCAATCTCTTAACCATTTTTGCCCCATTGGTACTAATTGTCAGCTTAAACACTCAAGCACATTTAATTACAAATTTAGGAACCTTGGTACTTTATATCGTTAGTATCTTTTTAGGAGTAACCATCTTTTATAGCGTATGGTTGGCCCTCATGACCATTCTGTTCTGGTTCATTGGGGTCGAACATTGGTCCAATATTTTTCATAGCCTGACAGGATTTATGCAGGTACCACCAATTATTTACGAAGGCATTATTAAGGTACTCTTTTATTACATTTTACCTATCTTTGCTGCCGTGCTTTTACCAGTACAATTTATTTTCACTCAAGACATCACAAACCTAGGCTATTTAGCAATCATTTCTATAGTAAGTCTAGTACTTTCCCGAGTATTCTTTTTGTTTGGCCTGAAGTCCTATAGCAGCGCTAGTAGCTAAATGGTATAATTGGTGGAATACAAAACAAAAATACATGTCCAAGTGGGTGACCAGAATAGTAATTGCCTTACTCAGTCTAGAGTGCATTGTCAGCAGTGGTGCTGACCAGTACCATGCCCGATTGGCTTTAGCTGAAGCTGCTTTGACTACAGATCATGTAGCTCAAGAGCTTTTGATTAGTATGGCTGCCAGCGATGCTGTGACTCTTAAAAATACTTTAAAAAGCCTCAAAGCCAATTACCATGCCACTGCAGTAGAAAGACTCCCCACCAGCGAAGATCAATTTCGAGTGCAATTCGCTAGTTCACTAGACTTGGCAGCAATTATGGCTAGTCAGGATCCTGATTTGAAGATAGAGCCAAATTACATTATGTCGGCAACCAGCCTGCCTCCTGACACCTACTATGCTAGTGAACAATGGTATCTGAACAATACTGGCCAAAGCTTCCACCGGACTGCAAATATTAGCCAGGCAGGGACAGCCGGTATCGATATTGATTGGGAACCAGTATTTAATCAAACCAATTTAAGAGGGGACAACACTATCGTAGCTATTTTAGATAGTGGCTTAAATGCAAATCATCCGGACATCCTTCCCAATCTCTGGACCAATCCATTAGAACCAAGCATTGATGGTCTAGACAACGACGCAAATAACTTTGTTGATGATGTTCATGGTTGGAACTTTATTAACAATACCAACCAGTTCGGTGATGACCTCGGTCACGGCACCTTCGCTGCGGGATTGATTGGATCGGTAAGCGACAATCACGGAATTGTGGGCATCGCCCCCCAAACTAGTATTATGCCGCTTAAAGTACTCAATGCTCAAGGTAATGGCAGTACTACTAATGTCATTCGGGCAATCAATTATGCAGTGGCCCATGGAGCCAATGTCATCAATATGAGCTTCGGTGGAGCAAATGCTTCCACTGCCCCACTCATTACAGCTTGTAATGATGCCAAACAAGCAGGTGTGGTATTGGTTGCTGCGGCAGGTAATACCAATGAAAGTATTGAAGATAATGATTTCTCACCAGCAAATATTGAAAGTGTCATTGCAGTTGGTAGTATCGATAGCAATGGAAACAAAGCGACTTTTTCAAATACCGGAAATAAGCTCTCCATAGTGACTCCGGGTGTTTTCTTATTAGGCACTCGAGCGCACACCCCACAAGAAAGTAGCACTATGGTCTTGAATGATGGGGCTATCGCACCGGACGGTTACATTGTCGCTTCAGGAACTAGTTTTTCTACCCCAATGGTCAGTGCAGCCGCGCTACTACTAAAAGAACAAAATGCCAATTGGCCAGCTAGCCTGATTCAAACCAGATTAGAATCCACAGCACGAGACTTGGGAAGTCCCGGCAAAGACAATATCTATGGTTACGGATTACTCGATATCCAAGCTGCTTTAGGCATACCAGAAGATGCTCCACCTATTAATTTACCACCACAAATCACAAGCATTACCAACACACCTAATACCATCATTAACGATAATCAAAATAGTACCACCATCACCGTAATCACCACAGATCCTGAAAATGCAGCACTCGCCGTAACTGGTAGCGGGAGCAGCTTAAATCAACCAACCATTAGCTTCACACTCACTAGCACTAATACTTATACATCTGAACCAATCCACACCACTGCAATCGCCGGCAGCTATAATGTCAGTATCAATGTCAGCGATGGTTTTCAAACAGTGAGTGAAAATACAGCCATTCAAGTCACCCAAGCTCCGGTAGGACTAACTATCACGACCCCAACTACAGATAGTCATTACGTCACCACGGCTGAAACAGTCACTTTAGGTGGAAATACTACTGGACCGGTACAAGAAATCGTCATCAATAGCACTCCAGTTGCTAGCTATATTCCTGGCCAACCTCAGTGGAGTAGCAACTATAGTCTCAATTTAGGCAATAACACGATTAACGTCGACAGCTACACATTTGATCATCGACTAATAGCATCAAACAGCCTGACAATTATTCGAAACCCAGTTGCAATTGAACCAATTCCAACTACCTCACCAATACCTACAGTTTCACCCACACCTGAAACTAGCCCCACTCCGACAGCCAGTCCCACATCAACTATCGAACCAACCATTATCCCCACTACTACACCAACACCAGAAGCATCAGAGAATGATAGTCCCAGCAGACGATCTAAGCGTCGCCGTCTCAGTGAAGTAGTCGTTCCAGCATCACTAGCTAACTTTTATGACATCGCTACCAATCACTTTGCCTACAATCAAATCAATGATCTCCGAGCAAGGGGGGGAGTACAAGGTGTAAATGGCTTTTTCTTCCCCAATAATAGTATTTCCAAAAGCGAATTCTTAAAAATTGCATTACGAGATGCCGGTTTAGTAAATAGCACTTGTAGTCTCATCAGCTCACCATACCCATTGATAGAAAGCAGTAGCATGAATCAAGAA
>JACCDN010273098.1_pt1 | contig 10103 bp, 7 predicted proteins | sample 7441691 | NCBI WGS metagenome assembly JACCDN01 (sample SAMN15323439, study PRJNA562643) | freshwater metagenome | isolation source: river surface water | place: USA:Blue River Watershed | collected 2017-08-16
AAGAAAATTACAAAGAAGTTCTTAATCATAATGCAATAGCTTGGGAAGAGGAAACGCATACAGAATCTTTGATTTTGAATGCCGATGTGGTGATGAAAAGCCCTGGAATTCCGGATAAATCACCCATTGTGAAAAAGCTAATCGAAAAAGGAATCAAGGTAATTTCAGAAATTGAGTTTGCCGCTCCTTTTACTAAAGCGGTTACGATAGGAATTACAGGAAGTAACGGTAAAACGACCACCACGATGTTGACCTATCATTTGCTTAAATCAGCAGGATTGAATGTAGGATTGGGCGGAAACATCGGAAAAAGTTTTGCTTGGCAGGTAGCGGATAATGATTTTGATTCCTATGTCTTAGAGTTGAGTAGTTTTCAGTTGGACGGAATTATTAATTACAAGCCGCACATCGCCATCATAACGAATATTAGTCCCGATCATTTGGATCGTTACGATTACAAGTATGAAAATTACATCGATTCCAAGTTTAGAATCACAATGAATCAAACCGAAGAAGATTATTTGATTTATGATGCCGAAGACGAAGCTATAGCCAATTGGTTAACAAAGAATATAACAAAAGCAAAATTAATTCCTTTTTCATTGAACCAAGTTGTCACTGAAGGGGCCTTTATAAAAAATAATAAAATGGAAGTAAAGATGATGAATCACGAAGAATTTTCAATGGAAACAGAATCAATTGCATTAGAAGGAAAGCACAATATGAAGAATGCTATGGCGGCAACTTCTGTGGCCAAATTAATGCAAATTAGAAACGCAACCATTAGAGAAAGCTTGTCTAATTTCCAAGGTGTAGAACACCGTTTAGAAAAAGTTTTGAAAATCCAGAATGTGCAATACATCAACGATTCTAAAGCCACTAATGTGAATGCTTCTTTCTTTGCTTTGGATAGTATGACTACGCCAACAGTTTGGATTGTTGGGGGTGTTGATAAAGGAAATGATTACAACGAATTGATGTCTTTGGTTCACGAAAAAGTAAAAGGAATTATCTGTCTTGGTGTGGATAATAAAAAAATCATTGATGCTTTTGGGAATGTAGTTGATGTAATGATAGAAGTGGACAATATGACTGACGCAGTTCGTATGGCACAACGCATGACCGAAAAAGGAGATACTGTTTTATTGTCGCCAGCTTGTGCAAGTTTCGATTTATTTGAAAACTACGAAGACAGAGGAAGACAATTCAAACAAGCAGTGTATAATTTATAAAAGTACAGCTAACAATTAGACTTTAGGCGATATGAAAATGAAACAGCTATTAAGCAATCTAAAAGGAGATAAGGTAATTTGGTCGTTCTTGGCTTTATTGGCTTTGTTTTCCTTTATGCCTGTTTTTAGCGCCAGTACTAATTTAGCTTTTGGTCGTGGTGGAGATGGAAATACGTTAGGCTATTTAGTAAAACATTTGGCGCATTTAGGAATGGGTTTCATGATTATTTACTTAGTTCACAAAGTGCCGTTTCACTATTTTAGAGTTATTTCCCGAATCGGATTGCCTTTTGTTTGGGGACTGTTAGCGCTCACCCTTTTTAAAGGAACACATATTGGAGGAGCTAATGCTAGTCGCTGGTTGCAAGTGCCGTTCATCGGAATTTCATTCCAAACTTCGTCTATTGCCTCCATCATATTGTATATTTATGTAGCGCGTTATTTGTCCAAATCCAGAGAAACACCAATAACATTTCAGGCTTCTTTATTAGAACTGTGGCTCCCTGTATTTATTACATTGGCTTTAATATTACCAGCCAACTTTTCAACTACCGCCTTGATGTTTGCTATGGTGGTGATGGTGGCTTTCATTGGTAAATACCAACTAAAATATATCGGTTTTATTATTGGAATGGCAATAATAGGTTTAGCAATTTTCTACGTATTAGCAAAAACATTTCCGGATTCAAAATTCTTTAGTAGGGTAGATACATGGATTAGTAGAATTGAGAATTTCAGTTCAGATAAACCCGGCGAAGATGAATATCAAATTAATGCGGCAAAAACCGCAATTGCATCTGGGAATCTTACAGGAGTAGGTCCTGGAAAAAGCGTACAAAGACACTTTTTACCCCAGTCTTCTTCCGATTTTATTTTCGCCATTATTATTGAAGAATATGGACTGATAGGAGGGCTTGGAGTTTTAGGCTTGTATCTTTTATTACTCTTCCGATTTGTAATTGCAGCACATAAAGCCAATACCCTCTTTGGAAAACTCGTCGTCATTAGTTTAGGGTTTCCATTGATATTTCAGGCCTTAATTAATATGGCAGTGGCAGTGGATTTATTACCAGTTACAGGACAAACTTTACCTCTGATAAGTAGTGGAGGTAGTTCCATTTGGATGACTTGTTTTGCACTTGGAATTATTATCAATGTGACCAAGAAAGAAGAAGAAATCGAACAAGAACAAAAAGAAGCTGCCAAACGTGAGGAAGCACTTCAAAAATTAATAGACCAACAATTAGAAGCAGACGAACAGCATACAGAAACAGGCAATTACTCCATTCAAGATAGTTCAAGAAATCCGATGGATGCCGTTATAAATAAATAGCAAATTTACCATGAGAACATATAAATTCATATTAAGCGGAGGAGGAACAGGAGGGCATATTTATCCAGCAATTGCTATCGCTAATGAATTGAAATCTCGTTTTCCTGATGCTGACATTCTTTTCGTTGGTGCGCAGGATAAAATGGAAATGCAAAAAGTGCCTCAGGCAGGGTATCCAATAAAAGGACTTTGGATTGCAGGCTTGCAAAGACGACTGACTTTTGACAATGCGTTGTTCCCAGTAAAACTATTGAGCAGTTTGTTGAAATCAAGACAAATTATAAAACAATTCAAACCAGATGTGGTAATTGGTACAGGAGGTTTTGCGAGCGGCCCTTTATTGCAAATGGCCAATAGTGCAGGCATACCTACTGTAATCCAAGAGCAAAATTCCTATCCAGGAATTACTAATAAATTATTGAGCAAAAAAGCGAATGCAATTTGTGTTGCTTACGAAAAATTAGAGCGCTTTTTTCCTAAAGAGAAAATTGTTTTAACAGGCAATCCGGTGCGTCAAGACTTGATTGCAATTGATGGTAAAAGAGCCGAAGGAATATCCCATTTTAATTTAGACCCCAATAAAAAGACCATTTTAATTTTGGGTGGAAGCTTGGGTGCGCGTCGCGTGAATCAGTTGATTGAAAAAGAATTGGAATTTTTCGCTTCGCAAAAAGTACAATTGCTTTGGCAATGCGGAAAATTGTATTTTGAAGAGTACCAAAAATACAATTCAGAAAACGTACAAGTGATGGCGTTTATTGAACGAATGGATTTGGTTTATGCTGCGGCAGATATTGTGATTTCGAGAGCGGGAGCTTCTTCTGTTTCGGAATTGTGCATTGTGGGTAAACCGGTGATTTTTATTCCGTCTCCTAATGTAGCTGAAGACCATCAAACTAAAAATGCTCAATCAGTTGCCGATAAAAATGGGGCTATTTTGATACGCGAAAGCGAGTTGGATACTACTTTTGAATCGACTTTTTCGGATTTAGTTGCCAATGAAAGTAAGCAAGATGAATTGAGTCGAAACATCAAAAACTTGGCGTTGCCAAATGCAACCAAAGCCATTGTAGAAGAGATACTAAAACTAATAAAATAACAATTTCAATTTCAAAAATCAATGATAAAAGTTGAGTTTTGAAATTGAAATTGAATTTTGAAATTGATATTTAAAATGAACTTAAATCAAATACATAACGTCTTTTTTATAGGGATCGGAGGAATCGGGATGAGTGCTTTGGCGCGTTATTTTAAAACCATCGGAAAAAATGTTTCGGGTTACGATAAAACGCCTTCGATGTTGACCGATGAATTAATAGCAAGCGGAATCGATATTCATTTTGAAGACCGTATTGATTTAATTTCGAAAGACTATTATGTAGAAAACACCTTGGTGATTATTACGCCAGCCGTTCCAGTAACACACTCGCAATGGAATTATTTTTTAGAGCGCGATTACGAAGTGAAAAAACGTGCCGAAGTTTTAGGAATCATTACTAAAGATACCTTTTGTTTTGCAGTAGCCGGAACACATGGTAAAACGACTACCTCAAGTATTTTAGGTCATATCTTATTTGAAAGTGGTGCTGATGTCACTGCTTTTGTGGGTGGAATAGTAGAAAATTATAATTCTAATCTGATTGGAACTGGAAAAACCGTTACGGTAGTTGAAGCGGATGAATTTGATCGTTCGTTCTTGCATTTGTATCCCAATATTGCTTGTGTCACTTCTATGGATGCTGATCATTTGGATATTTATGGAACAAGTGAAGAAATCGAAGCGTCGTTTGTAGAGTTTGCCAATAAAGTGGAAGATAAAAGTCAATTGTTTATTACGAATGAATTGCCAATTGAAGGAGTGACTTGTGCGGTAAATGAGGAAGCGGTGTATAAAGCCTTTAATGTGAGAGTTGGAAATGGCAGTTATGTTTTTGACGTACAGACACCAACAGAAACGATTCGTGATATTGCTTTTGGATTGCCAGGCAGACACAATTTAATGAATGCGTTGATGGCTTTGGCTATGGCCAAAACCTTTGGGACTTCGTCAGAAGCGATTGCAAAAGCGTTGGCTTCATTTAAAGGAATTAGAAGACGTTTTTCGTATCAGATCAAAACGCCAAATTTGGTTTATATTGATGATTATGCACATCATCCAACAGAAATTAATGCCGTACATCAAGCAGTTCGCGAATTGTATCCTAACCAAAAAGTGATGGCTATTTTTCAACCGCATTTATTTAGTAGAACAAAAGATTTTGCAGATGATTTTGCGAAAAGTTTATCCAATTTTGATGAAGTGGTGTTGTTGGATATTTATCCAGCACGCGAATTACCAATGGAAGGAATTACTTCGCAATGGTTGATGAACAAAATGACAAGTGAAGATAAAAAATTGGTATCCAAAGAAGATTTGATTCCGACAATTTTAGCAACGGATGCTCGAATTATTGTAACCATTGGAGCGGGAGATTTAGGGGAAATGGTACCGTCAATAAAAAATGCATTGTATGAAACGATTTAATTGGATAACTATTCGGTTGCTACTCATGTTTGGGTTAGTGATTTTCTTGTTTTCGTTTACTTCAAATCGAAATGGAAATCGGAAATTGACTAATTCTAAAGTCATTTTTGTTGGAGAAAACGAGCCATTTCTTAAACAGGAAACGGTTAATAAATTGTTAATAGAAAATAATCGAGACGCTTCAGCTATCCGAAAAGATAAATTAGATTTGAATAAATTAGAAAAAGCCGTTAATTCAAATCAGATGGTTGAAAAATCAGATGTTTTTGTAACGATTGACGGAGTGCTAAAAGCAGTAGTAAAACAGAAAACTCCAGTAGCAAGAGTTTTTGATGGTCATCGTTCTTTTTATATTGATTACAAGGGAAATACAATGCCGTTGTCGGCCAATTATACTGCCAGAGTTCCCCTCGTTTTGGGAGTGATAAATAAAAAAAATAGCGAGGCTTTAGCTGAATTATTTCGAAAAATTTATGACGATGCGTTTTTGAAAAAAAACATCATTGCCATTCAAATTATGCCCAATGGTAGCTTAAAAATGCTCAATAGGAATTTTGATTTTCAAATTGATTTTGGAGGAACCATCAATGTGGATCGAAAAATTAGAAATTATAAAGCATTTTTTCAAAAGGCAATTGTAGATAGTTCGTTGTATAAATATAAAAAAATTGATCTGCGTTTTACGGAACAAGTAGTTTGCACAAAATAAGAGGTAATGGAAAAAGAGAATATTGCAGTAGGACTAGACATTGGGACAACTAAAATTGTCGCTATGATAGGCAAAAAAAATGAGTACGGAAAACTAGAAATTTTGGGTGTTGGAAAATCCAAAAGTTTAGGTGTGGCTAGAGGTGTTGTGAATAATATTACACAAACAATTCAGTCTATCCAACACGCTGTACAAGAAGCTGAAAATAACTCAGGTTATAAAATTAAAGATTGCGTAGTAGGTATTGCGGGTCAACACATTCGCAGTATTCAGCATACTGATTACATCAGCAGAAGCAATCCCGAAGAAGTGATTGGAGGGAATGATATTCAATTGTTGATTGATCAAGTAAATAAATTAGCGATGCTTCCTGGTGAAGAAATTATTCACGTATTGCCTCAAGAATTTAAAATTGACGGACAAGCCGAAATAAAAGAACCAATCGGGATGTATGGTGGACGTTTAGAGTCAAGTTTTCACGTAGTAGTGGGACAGGCTTCGTCAATCAGAAACGTGGGACGTTGTATTCACGATTCTGGAATTGAATTGTCTGGTTTGACATTAGAGCCGTTGGCTTCATCTGACGCTGTTTTGAGCCAAGAAGAAAAAGAAGCAGGAGTGGCGCTGATTGATATTGGTGGTGGAACAACGGATTTGGCTATTTTTAAAGATGGTATTATTCGTCACACCGCAGTAATTCCTTTCGGAGGAAATGTAATTACAGACGATATTAAAGAAGGTTGTTCGATTATTGAAAAACAAGCCGAATTATTAAAAGTAAAATTTGGTTCTGCTTGGCCAGGAGAAAATAGAGAAAATGAAATTGTTTCTATTCCAGGATTGAGAGGAAGAGAGCCAAAAGAGATTTCGTTAAAGAATTTGTCTAAAATAATTCACGCTCGTGTAGTAGAGATTATTGAACAAGTTTTTGTTGAAATCAAAGCCTACGGTCATGAAGACCCAAGAAAAAAATTAATCGCAGGAATTGTACTTACAGGTGGAGGTTCGCAATTGCAACACATCAAGCAATTAGTGGAATACATCACCGGAATGGATACTAGAATAGGCTATCCAAACGAACACCTAGCAGGTAATTCAAGCGAAGAAATATCAAGTCCCTTATACGCAACGGCTGTTGGTTTAGTGATGAATAGCATCGAAAACCAAACGCAAAGTGCCGTTAAAATGAATCAACAGACAGAAGCCCCAAGTATGCCTGTTTACAAAGCTCCAGAAGCGGTAGCTGATGTAGAAGTACAAGACGAAATTGTTGCAGAAAAACCGTCTACTGTAGAAGAATCAAAAGATAAATCTACAGGTACTCAAATTAGAGAATCATTCTTTGATAAGTACGTTACTAAAATCAAAGATTTCTTAGATAATGCAGAATAGAGGCCTTGCCTTTGACAATATTAAATTAATAACAAATAGCAAAAACCAAATAAAATGATGAGCAACTCAGAATTTGGAAGTATTTCATTTGATTTACCAAAGAACCAATCAAATGTAATCAAAGTAATTGGTGTTGGAGGCGGCGGAAGCAACGCCATCAACCACATGTTTAAACAAGGAATCAAAGGGGTAGATTTTATTGTTTGTAATACTGATTCACAAGCCTTACAAAACAGTGCTGTGCCTAACAAAATTCAGTTGGGTGTCAACTTAACTGAAGGATTGGGAGCTGGAGCAAATCCAGATGTAGGACAACAATCAGCTATTGAAAGTATTTCTGACATTGAAAAAATGTTAGATCAAAATACTAAAATGGTATTTATCACTGCTGGTATGGGAGGTGGTACTGGAACTGGTGCTGCACCTGTCATTGCTCAATTGGCTAAAGAACGTGAAATTCTTACTGTAGGTATTGTAACTCTTCCTTTCGTTTTTGAAGGTAAAGTACGTCAAGAACAAGCCTTAATTGGTATTGAAAAATTACGCAAACAAGTCGATTCGTTAATTGTTATTAATAATAACAAATTGAGAGAAGTGTATGGAAACTTAGGTTTCAAAGCGGGTTTCTCAAAAGCAGACGAAGTATTGGCAACTGCCTCAAGAGGTATTGCCGAAGTAATTACACACCACTACACTCAAAATATCGATTTACGTGATGCTAAAACGGTATTGTCTGATAGTGGAACAGCTATTATGGGTTCTGCAATAGCTGAGGGTGAAACTAGAGCGAAGGATGCTATTATTTCTGCTTTGGATTCTCCATTATTGAATGACAATAAAATCACAGGTGCCAAAAACGTATTGTTGCTTATCGTTTCTGGAACTAACGAAATCACTTTGGATGAAATTGGTGAAATCAATGACCACATCCAATCAGAAGCTGGTTTCAATGCGAATATTATCATGGGAGTTGGTGAAGACGAAACTCTTGGTGATGCTATTGCAGTAACTGTTATTGCTACAGGTTTTGACTTGGAGCAACAAAATGAAATTGTAAACACAGAGCCTCAAAAAATTATCCACGCTTTAGAGGATGAGCAAAAAATCACTCACAATTTATCAAACACTCCTGTGGCTACATTTGATTTGGATGTGCCAACTCCTGTAGCTGCTACAGAAGAACGTATTGTTTTTGAATTGTTAGAGGAAGAAGAGCCAGTTGCCGAAGTAGTGGCTGAGCCAGTGGTTGCTGCTTACGAACCAATTACCAATGAAAATGATTTAATCGTAATGTCTGAATTCATCAAAAATTTAGATGTGACTTTTGAAATTGTTTCACCAATTAACGACATCGATTTTACTTTTACAACGCCTGAGGCACATGCTATCGAAACAGCACAGCCAAAAGCCGTTCAAAGAGAAGAACAAGCTACGTTTTCATTCGATTTACCTTTGTTCAAATCAGAGCCAGCGGTAGAAGAAAACAAAGTAGTTTTTGAATTGACTAACAATGAAATCAACGATATCAAAGTAGTAGATCCAGTTCAATTTGTACCCGTAACTGAAGTGGCTGAAAACGGAGTAATTCGTCACTCGTTAGAAGAGTACATGGAAGTAGAGCAAGAAGTTGTAGCTACTAAAACTATTGAAAAAGTTGCCGAAGTGGTTCCAGAAGAATTGAACATCACGATGAAGAAAATAGACGAATCAACTATTGCTGCTTCAGAGTTTGAATCAATTTCTCCAATGGAAATGACTATCGAGGAAACCTTACGCGCCCGTGCTGACGAAAGAAGAAGAAAGTTGAAAGAATTCAATTATAAGTTTCACAACAACGTGTCTAAAATAGACGAGTACGAAAAAGAGCCTGCTTACAAAAGATTAGGAGTAGAGCTTTCTACGAATCAACCGAATACTACTAATTCGAGAATATCGGTAGGAACAGACAGCAACAATGACTTGCAGTTGCGTTCTAATAACTCGTATTTACACGATAATGTAGACTAACAAACCAAACTAACCAAAACCAAGATAACCCGAAATTCAACCGATTTTCGGGTTATTTTTTTATCCTATTGTCGTTGCAATCAATCTTTTGTTAGTTCGGGTAAATTGTGTTAAATTTGCGAGCCTTAGTCCAGCTGTCGTTACAAGCTTTTTCTCGAAAATGCTTTTTTCTAAGGAGGTAAAAGAGCTCCTAAAGTCGCTTTTTAACTCCAAGAAAAAAATACATTTTCTCCTAAAAAGGCTTTCCACTACCATCTGGGGCAAAAAAATCAAACACACAAAAAACAGAAAATATGAGTTTAGCCACACAAATCATGGACGAAATTAAAAACGCCATGAGAGCCAAAGATACCGTAGCATTAGAATCATTGCGTGCAGTGAAATCAGCCTTGCTTTTAGCACAAACGGAGAGCGGTGCCAAAGAAGAAATCAGTGCCGAGGAGGAAATTAAATTGTTGCAACGTTTGGTCAAACAACGTAAAGACAGTGCTAATATCTACACCGAACAAGGACGTCCTGATTTAGCAGCGCCTGAATTAGAGCAAGCAGCCGTAATTGAGAAATTCTTACCAGCTCAATTATCAGAAGCCGAAGTAGAAGCGGTTGTAGTTAAAATCATTGCCGACAATAGCGCTTCAGGAATGGCAGCTATGGGAAAAGTAATGGGCTTAGCCTCGGCTGAATTAGCCGGAAAAGCGGATGGAAAAACCATTTCGACTATAGTTAAAAAATTATTATCTTAGGATACAATTGATTTCGTACTTCGTAAATCGACCCGAGGCGAAGCCGAACGGAGCGAAGCTAATATCGTAAATCGTACCTCGTATATCGTAAATAAGACTGCGTAGTTCAACTGGATAGAATATCAGATTTCGGCTCTGAGGGTTGCAGGTTCGAACCCTGCCG
>JACCDN010412548.1_pt1 | contig 10100 bp, 7 predicted proteins | sample 7441691 | NCBI WGS metagenome assembly JACCDN01 (sample SAMN15323439, study PRJNA562643) | freshwater metagenome | isolation source: river surface water | place: USA:Blue River Watershed | collected 2017-08-16
CTTCAAGTAAAGCCTTAAACTGTTTGGCATCAACGCTACCAACCAGACCTAATTCTTCTGCCCCTTTACCAAACCACACATTATTTTCAACGCTATCACCTTTAATGTAATAGTCACCTTGTTCATAGTATTGTGCAGCTTGGCTTGCGGATTTTAAGGTGTAAACACTAAGCATAATCTGCTTTACTCATTATAAAATTTCTATTTCTGGCTCAATTTCATTTATCTCTAATTGTTCTGTTTTTTTTGTTTGTGCTGGTGGCTCTAATTGCTGCAATTTAATTGCAGTTTCAAACTCAGATATTTCGCTTTGTATTGCACAAATATCAATATCTTCTCGTGGCTCTATAACCTTTGCGTCTCCAAAATCTTGTCTATAAGGGAACTTGATCAACGCTCTTGGCCACGGGCCTGGCAACCTTATATATGCTTGCATATCTGGTAGGGATGTAAATTCGGCATCCAAAACTATAGGCTCGATACGACGTTCGTCCCCCAAGGTAACTCCATCTCTGATTTCATTAGCACCCATTGACACAGACTCGCGACGCTCAATTACTTCTTGCTTGCCAAGCAAACCTGACATCCACTTTGCAGTATCTTCGGAGTTGGTTCTAAATAGCACATTGGTATTAAATAATGACAAAATAGTACTAGAGCAATTAACTCCATAACGCTCAACTAGTTGGGCTTTATCAAGTAGGGACATAACATTACAAGCACCATATTCGCGACCTTCAGAGAGAACCATCTCAAGTGATGGCAATTTATGCGCAGACCCTAGTTCATCGTAATATAACCAGATTCTTCTATCGCGGTTCAGTGGCAAAGTTAAAAGCGAACGCGCTGCCACATCTAGCCATACACTAATTAATGGGCGCAACATAGGCATCTTCAAATTATCAACCACGCTAAAGAATAACCAGCTATCTTCATCTTTGTTATTCATCCAATCTCTAATTGAAAATATTGGCTCGTTTTTCTCATCCAAGCCACGCAAAAACATCAGTGACTTACAGTAAGTAGATAAAGTTGCTTTAATTGATAATGCAGTTTTATCAATTTTCTCTGACACTAAAGTTTCTGCAATTGTGCCCTTAAGTAAGGTAGATAATGATTCGGCAGATTCAGGATCTGTAAATATTGGCTCAAGGAGGGCAGCCATAGTACACATTTTGCGTTTCTTTAATTGCTGGCATACTGCTGCAAATATTGTTCGCGCAGCGGAGGTCCAAAATGGATCACTATTGGACTGATGCTCGGGTATTAGAGCTTGAGCCATAGTTTCAAAGTCAGCGCCATCTTTACAATCTGCCCAAATGTTCCAAGCAGGTGATCTAGCATCTAAGGGGTTTAGAATTATGTCTCTACCGGGACGATAGAACTGTTGTACAAAGCAACCTTTTTTATCATAGACAACAGCTTTTTGACCCTTTGCACGAGTTTGCTGCATAAGCTCGATCATAGCTGTTGTTTTACCAACACCCGTTGTACCGATAATTGAAATATTTTGAGTTTCTGAATTTTTCTTTAACGGCACATTGGCTAATAAAATATCAGATGCCTCACCTGCACGCTTTAATTGTTTGGTTAGCTCTTGGGGAGATTTGAGGGTTACACCGCGAATATCTCTTTTAGCACGGTTAGATCTACCACGATACTTAAAAACACTGATCAATAAAATTAAACTTGCTAATCCGCTATATGCGCAAATTTTTACACAACTCTCAAATGCTGTATTTAAACGAAATAATGCTGCATGCGCATCTTTATGGTTATAAAATCTTTTAAGAGGCAACATAGCTCTGCGGCCATTTGCTAATTTAAAGTAAAACGGTGTTTTATCATCACTAACTATTAATTCAGCTTTAGCTATTAGATATTGCACCCCTATATAGCGATCATAGCTTTCGGTTTTATATGACATCAAGGTCACAAAGATCGCTGTAAATACAACGAGTGCTAAGATCATTATGTAGCGAATTGACTGAGTAAACATCCGAATTGCATGCATAGAGGTTTGACCACCTCTGGTAAAGTCCTTAAACCCCGAGTGCTGCATAATATTCTCCTAGAACTTTTTGACCTATAATGATCTTTTGGCTAAAAATACTGTAGATATCTTGGTTTAACTGGCTAAAATTTGTTAAACTTAGTGTTGGGACGATAAGTTTTACTAATTTTTGGACACTTAAATGAGCGAACAAGGACAACCACAAAAAAATACCAAAGCGCAAGTAATTATGTCGCATGCATTTTTCTTGTTCTGGGCCGGAGCCTTTGTTACTGTTGTATGCAAAGACTTTGGAATTCTCCCCAATCATTGGTTGATATATTTGGCTATCTTGAGCGTTGTTTTGGTGGCATGGTTCAAGCTTAATGATTTTAGACTTTCTAGCCAGAATCAAGTAACAACTGCGGAAAATCCTGCGGGAGAATTCTCCGATAAGCTTACTAATGACATATGCACTGGCATTGCGCCACATGGTTATTGGTGGGATAACAATAGCACCACAGCACCTACGCATGATCCATATATTAGCACCACTACATATAATTCCTACGACAGAGACAGGTAACATTTACTTATCCTTCATTTGATGAGAATCATCGAATTTTGCTTTCTTTTCCTCAAGCTGTCGCGCCCTTTCATTAATTGCTTTAGCCTTACTATTAAATTGCACATTGTTTGAGTCATATTGAGCCTCCGCTTTATCTTTAATTTCAGTATTGACAGGTTTGTCTAGCCCATGACTGGTTTTTGCGCTCATAACTTGTGCCGACATTTGAGCATACTTGTTTGCTATATCTTGCTCATCTTTTGTTCCAGCCTGCGAGTTTTGATATGCAGCTTTTATACTTGACTCATCATTAAGTTTATTGTTGTTATATTTCTGCCAAATCTCGTGTTTACGAGATTCCATATACCCTTGTATTAATTGCTCTCTGCGTTCTGGATCATTCAAGGCATCACTAACACCATCTACACCCATAACATGGCCATTCTGGCCTGGCTGCGCTCCAGCATATTTTACAAAATCTTGACTCATATCATTTGAGACCCCAACACTAGACGAGCTCACATGATTAGCAGATTGTTGCCATGCAGCACTTTCAGTTAGGCTGTTTTGAACATCACGCCTATGCGTATCTGCTTGCGACAACTTACTATTAAGCCCATCAGAAAAGTTTGCAGCTTCACTGCTACTGTTACGTAAACTATCATTTTGAAATACACGATTAACCTTATCCATGCCTTTAGAAAACTTTTGTGCTAGCTGTAACTGCTCATTTGATGTTGTGTTAAGATTATCTATATCAGAAGATGTGCCTTGTCTTCTGTACTCTGCGCCTGCAGAGACATCGACACCCACCTTATCTTTAAATATTTTCGGTAACGGAAGAGATAGCTTGCCGCCTAGTGAAAGCACTCCTATTTGATCAAGAGCTTTACGCTCATCAACCCCCATTAACCTAGAATAAGACGCAACTGTATCTTTAACTTCTTGAATTGATTCATTGGCGCTTAGTGCAACATCAGTGCCAATATTAGAATCATTAGCCAAGTTATTGCCTCTTGAATTGCTAAAGTTTTTCATGAGGTCATAAGCTGCACCGGTGGTTTCGCTATAACCAATTTGTGAAGCATGAGCATTTGTTAATAATCTGGATGACATCTCATTCATGCTAGATGCAACTTCGTGCTTGTCGGTTAAGCTTGTGCCAAGTTTGGACATGTTAGACACTTTATCAAGAACTTGCTCCCCACCTGAGGTAAGAGTAATGTTTGAGCCATCTTGTTTTTGGTAAGAAGTGCTCCCGCTTCTTACGCTCGCATTTTCATCTTGCTTAAAGCTGTTAACATTGTTTCTGGATGTTGAATCAAAGTTTCTAACACCAAAGGACATATTGCCGCTGGTAACTTCCTGTGCTGCCATGCCAGATGCTGACTGTATTGGTTGCCCAATATAAGATGACATTTGAGCAAGTGCGCCACCGCCGTACTTAAATAAACCCCAAGATAGGAATGGCACTGACATCATTGCGTATCCTGCATATCTAGCAACTGATACACCAGCAGCCCCCAATGCTGGAATTGTATCAAAGGTTAGAGCTTGGTCTGCCAAGGTGGATGTAGCCGCAAATGTACTATTTCTGCAATAGACATGGATTATCATGTTTATCAATGAATAAAGTGGTGCCCAACTTTGTAGCCAAATCAACCCTGTAAAATAAGTCTTTAATATGTTGATACCACCTGGCAGCATTAACATAATTGCAACAAAGGGAAACATGCCATAGAAAATAATCTCAATTACTATTTTCATATAAGCAACTGCGGTCGAAGCCACGCCACCTTGAATGGCGTAGACTGAGTCTTGGTATGCTGTCGCACGGGCCACTGCATAGCTTTGAATACTAGCTGTTGCACCATCCTCTTGAGCACGGGCCATAAAGCCATCTTGGATTGCGTTGCTCATAATATTTTGTTGCATTAGCTCATCAGCGCTCTTTGATATGCCTGTTAGATACGAGTATGCATCCACTAGGTTTTTACGAAATTCGTTCTCCGAGGTATTTGCCGGACCGCCACCATAGGGAAATAGTTTTTTGCCATAATGTTGATAAGCACGCCTTAGCTCCCCTGACCAGTCTTGTTGGATTTTAAGAGCTGCTTCCTGGCAAGTTAAAAATTCGTGATTAGTAGGCACAGTATCTGGTGTCTGATATATAACACCTCCAAGCTCAGATGCATTTGCGCTTATAAACTCCCAGAGATTGGGAGCTTTTCTTAACTCTTCTACCCTATACCTTCCAAGGGCTATATCGTAATAAACGCACTCTTTAACATACTCGCGTACGTTATTGGCCATATCATGACTTACAAAATTAAAATGCGAAGCATTGGCGATTAACTTGGCATTCATTGCAGCGCCATTATGTCTGGCAGTTATCACATCTCTAAATGTAACAGGTGTGTTAGCAGGTGCTGGCACCTCTAAGACTCTATCAATTTGCTTGGCAAGCACATCCCCGATTTGGCTAACATAACCTGCGGGTACTGCAAAAAGCCATGGCACATTGGATACTATTGCATGAAAGCCGGTCACTCTATCAATAATACTCACGTTCGATGTTGGTATGGTTAGGGCAACAGTTAACATCGTGTTTACCAACAACCATTGCACAGGCGTGATTAGATTTTGCTCCATCACCATTTTATATGCAGCAAAGGCAGCACCAGCAAGGCTTGCAATAACCATAATTGAACCAATATATGAGTGTTTGCCACCATTAAACAGTGACGCCATTGCATTTAAGCAATAATAAATTCCCTCGCCAGCACCATTCGTTATTAAATCTACAGATGTTGCCATTATTCACTCCCTAGAATTTTATTTAATGCCATTACTTGGCTTGAAACATTAGCTGTTAGCTGGTGTTGCATGGTCTGCGCTCGTATGCGCATCTCCCCCCGAATCATTGCTTTTTTAGATGACAATAGTCGTACGCTTTGTAAATGGTGCCGAGCCGTATTCATCATGTTGTTAAATTTAGTGCTGTAATGCTCTGGCAATTGGTTATTAGCAAATGCCTGGGATACATCGGTTATACATTTATCTAAGTATTGATACAGTAAGTCCATCGCAATTATATCGGCATACTCGTTGACAAAAGTTGAAACGGCGTTGCGGCTAAAGGCGGTTTGAATTTTAATTAGCTTATAGATTTCAAAGTCAGTTTTGGCGATAAAGTCTTTTTCGGCAACACTCAATGCCTTAGAGTCTTTAACCTTTTGAGCAATGCTATGCAGTAGCTCCTGCACTTGGCCATAAATAGTACTTTTGGCATTTAGCACAATCTCTCGCTCTACAATCTGTAGACACTTGTTGTGCTCATTGTCTTTGCAAGTGTATAGCTTGATTTTGCTCTGTTTAGATATGGCATCAAGCAAGGCTGAGGTATCACTATCTAGCTTTGATGGATACGCAGTTTCAGTCTGAGCATTAGCGCCATCTGGCTGAGATATAATTACAGTGCCAGTTAAGCTCATTAGAAAATACTTAGTTTCGATATCGAAGCTATTTAAAGTTGGATTATTAATAATTGCGTGCCATGCAATATTTTTATTAACCAAGGTTTGCTCTTTTAGTTGTGGGTCCTCTGATGCTTGCTTGGCTAAGTTGTTAGCGATCTCTGGTTCATTACACTTATCTTTAGCCCGAATTGGGTCGCCGTGGTAATTACTTTCTGGCATTAACCCTTTGGTTTGACAGCTTTTATTGGCAGAGCTACGAATAACATCAATACCGCTATTTACAAAGTATTTTGCAGATTCGCATGAATCAATATTGTGCTGATTTATTTTATTAGCCATCTCTTGCAGGGCTTCAATTTGATTCATGATTTGTGGCTGGATTTGCTTTAAGGCAAGGGAAAATAAATATGCAGCAGATGCGGTTCCTATGTTACGAGCCATATCAACAAACTTTTGCGCATTTAAAAACCCAAATCCACCGGCCCAAAGGTCCATATCGCAATCCCCAACTCTCCAGCCAGGTGGCTGATACCATGCAGGTTGTATATTGTCGTGCTTAGTGCGCATAAAGGCACTCCCTCCAAAGGCAAAGGAGCCTTCTTGGCCTTTGTAGATATCAGTTGCGGTAATATTGGTGGCAATACCTATTCTGTTAAAGGAGCGGTTTAAATCATCTGACAATGTGGCATGAGCTGCATTGCCAAGACAGAGCGTTGCAATCACCATTAATTTAATTAAGAATTTCATATTTCACCTGGCCCGTTAAATGCCGATAGTTGTAATCTAGTTTTTGGGCAAGTTCTGCAACGCTCACATTGCCATAGCTCAAGAGTATTGATTGTTGGGGGCCGTTCTTGGGGTCAATTGCAAACACGGCTGGCAAGGATTTAACACCTAGTTTTTCTGCCTGACCGCTGTTTTTCTTAAAGTTTGGAAACTCTGGTAGTTGTGAGCCATCTAAGGAGATGGCAATTACCTCAAAGCCGAATTGCTTGGCAAAGAGCTTAATGGTTGGAGCAAAGGCTCTACAATGTGCACAGCTGCCTGCATAAAAGAAGAATAAGCCATGCGTTTTACTCAAACTCTTAATACGCGCGTCCCGTTCTTTTCCATCTAAATTATTTTGTAATTTAATGGCTGCATCGTCCGTTGGGTGACGCAACATATAATTAATGGCAGGGGTTGCGGAGATTACCATTTGCGCCCGCTCTTGATACCTTTGCGCCATATCCATATAAATCACCGACAACATACGCTCATGCAAAATATTCTGTGCTGTTGGTTTTAGAATGCTGGTGTTTAGTGCTTCTTCATGCATGGCTTTAAGAGCTTTCATGATTTGCGTGCTGCTAACTGGAGCTTGCGATTTTTCATCTTTTTGTGTTTCTTGCTCTTTATTTTCATCCAAAGTTTTAAATTCGTAATAATCTGGGCCGCATCTGTTGGCTGCTTGCAGACAAGGAGCACATAGAATTAAAAATATTAATAAATACCTCATAGCTTAGGCTCCGCGCTAGCTGTGTTACGCTCATAATAAGCACCGATTCTTTCTTGCAGACTTTTAACCTTTTCGCTTAAATCGCCATTGTTAGATAATCTTGCATTCGCGTTATTGGCATATTTTTGAGCGTTAACGGATACCTCATCTACTAGCTCTTTTAGAAGATTACGCGCAAATGGATCATCAAAATTAAGTCTGCCAAAAGTGCTTGGATCTAAGGGCCCACAATTAGGTTGTTCTGGTGTACCCCAAGATATACCTAGCTGATGGTGTGCTATTTGCTGAAATATGCGAGCAAGTCTACTCTGGTAGCAGCAAAATGATTTACGCTTAACGCCTTTGCTAACGCGATACCAACCACCTTTAGCGCCCGATCCCCCAACTTGAACACAGCGCCTGTCTCTAACTACAGCTGGGGCTAAAATCTCTACCGTCTCTTTTGAGCATTTGTGCCCAATTATGTTTTTAAGCACACCTTTAAAATTGCAACAGTTTTTAATATCAGAGGCAATAAATTTATCGCAAGTTAACCTGTCGCCTTTAAACAATAAGACATTGCCATCTCCCTCTCGAACTATATTTTTGCGCAGCTCTTCAACCATGCTAAGTTGCGCTACCGCATTGCCAAAGTCCTCCACCTCAAAGCCATCATTTGCCCCGATGTTTTGCTCAGCACTCAGTGACATCCTAGTGCCATCAAACTTTATGTTCGAATTAATACTACTATTGCCGCAATTAAAGGTTTGTAAATATTCAACATTGTATGAGCCGCTGTTTTTAATACGTTCAGATTTAATCTGGGTACATCCAGCAGCTCGCAAGCTTTCACACTCATTTAAATCACTGCCGCCACCGCAAGAGTAAATATATTCTTCTTGCCAGTGGGGTCTGGTAACAGGGGTTGGGTAACCTGGAATCGATTTACTAACATCAACTTCCAATAGATTTTTTATTGGTCCAACACAAAGCAACTTTTGCTTATCTTTTTCGTATTTTGCGCAATCACCTTCATCCCAAGATTCAACTAACATTGGCGCAGGACGGGCCACCACTTCCCAGCGCTCAACTCTGCCGCGATATTTGTCGCCATTTCGTCGACGATTCTTTTTACTGCCCATTGAACCTTGTTCGATAGAATTTTTATAGATATATTCGTTGGCAGCGCTTGGGTGCGTCACTTGACTATGGGTATCATGCGTATGTACTCCAGCTTCAAACCACCACCTGCTTTCTATATGACGTATCGAGATGATTTGCGCATCTTTTGCTGCTACATCAAATGAATTCTCAACACGAGAAGATGAGTGTGCTGAATTTGCGTTATTGTATGCGATTTTTCCTGTTTTTAGGTCAACATGCGTATAGTGGCCAGCATAGCTATTAGCCGCAAAATATAATTTGGTTTCAAATCTTATATCCTCTGGCTGGTGGGCTGTAACAACTAGTGTGCGGTAGCACTTTTTTATTATCTCTTCCCCTGATTCACGACAAGTTACAATTTTATCCTTAATATGCACAGACTCTGATACCATGCTCTCTGGAATTACAATGTCACCTTTCACAATGTTAGTTTTTGACTCTATATCTTGAGACACCATTAGTAATTTATCGTTTTTTGATATTTTAAATTTCGCACGCTCAGTTGAGTTTTTATCTGTAATTTTTCTAATGTCTTGCGCAATAGATGCGTTGCCGTGGTTTGGATTAAAATTACTCAACCCAGACTTTAATGGATCATGGTGCCCAGTAAGTGTTGTTGCATCAATTTGCGCCTTATAATTTGCCTCGATTTGCGCCAATTGTGCATCCATATCAGCATTACCAACGGGCTTTAGCTCAGCTGATTTTGCAGTGATATCACCCTCATTGCCTTTAGAAATATCGCGCGCATTCCCTGCATTTGCTATGGCAGCTAATGCATCCTCTAGCTCACCTGCAACACATACGTTAGCTGTGATAGCAAAGACTAAAACAAGTGGTAGAAAATTATATTTTAGAGAGATAATTTTGCACCTCCCTTGCATTCTCGCCGCTTTTTTGTATAATTTTTAGTGCTTCAATTAACCCAATATCACCTTGCACTAAATCAACCTTGCCGCCCACATCTAAGACAACGGCAGGCACCACCTGGATGTCATAGGATTTAAACTTTAGGGGGTCAACATTAAAGCCACCGACATTATCTTTTGCAAACAACTCTTGAGCCAGTAACACTGTGTCTTTAAAACTGTTATTAATAAAGCCACGAATCACTAATTCTGCACCTAATAAATCAGCTTGCACCGCCCATTGCTTAATGCTCGTTTTTGACATGCTGGTGGATATAAATACTATTAGTTGCGCACTCTTTGCTTGCACCTGCTGCTCTTGTTGTGCACTCTCTTGCAATAAAGGATGAATCGGTACGCTCTTATTTACATCTTTGGCAAATTTTTGCACCTCTAATAAAAGCTCGGCGTGCTCTGTGTTATTAATTGCAAAGACCGGTTGTGAAAAAATCTATCAAGATCAAATATCAGGGACTAAAGCCAATCGTCCAGGTTTGGATTTGGCTCTTGA
>JACCDN010531572.1_pt1 | contig 10100 bp, 8 predicted proteins | sample 7441691 | NCBI WGS metagenome assembly JACCDN01 (sample SAMN15323439, study PRJNA562643) | freshwater metagenome | isolation source: river surface water | place: USA:Blue River Watershed | collected 2017-08-16
CGACGGTGTCGCCCACCTTCTTGAGCCAGCGGGTAACGGTGCCCTCGGTTACGCTCTCGCCAAGAGCTGGAAGCTTTACTGATTCACTCATTTTCTTTGAGGCTCCTTGTTTGCCTATGCGTGTGCGTGTAGCGGTTTTCCGGCCAAGGCTAGGTGCGCCTCACCGATGGCTTCGTTCATGGTCGGGTGTGCGTGAACGAGGGCTGCAACATCCTCAGGGTGCGCCTCCCAGTTCACGATTAGCTGTGCCTCACCGATTTGCTCGCCAACGCGAGAACCAATCATGTGAACACCGATAACTGGGCCATTGTTTCTGCGAATCAGCTTGATGAAGCCTGCAGTGCCCAAGATTTGGCTCTTGCCGTTTCCGCCGAGGTTGTACTCGTAGGTCGAGATGTTCTCTGCTCCGTACTTCTCGGCTGCCTTTGCCTCTGACAGGCCAACCGAAGCAATCTCTGGCTCGCAGTAGGTGACCTTCGGGATGCCAATTTCGTCGATCGCAACTGGGTTCAGGCCTGCGATTTCCTCGGCGATGAAGATACCCTGCTGGAATCCGCGGTGGGCGAGTTGAAGGCCAGGAACGATGTCACCGGCTGCATATACGCCTGGCACGCTGGTCTGCAGGCGCTCGTTGGTTAGAACGTAGCCGCGATCCATCGCGATGCCATTTTCTTCGTAACCGAGTCCAGCGGTGAATGGGCCACGACCGACAGCTACCAGCATCAGGTCTGCTTCGAACTTCTCGCCATTTTCGAGCGAAACAATCACGCCGTTTTCACGCTGCTCGACGCCTGAGAACCGAACGCCCAACTTGAAGTCGATGCCGCGCTTACGGAAGGCGCGCTCGAGTCCCTTGCTGACTGCTTCATCCTCGTTTGGAACCAGGTGGTTTAGGCCCTCGATGATGGTGACCTCAGCGCCGAAAGAGCGCCAGATGGACGCGAACTCGACACCGATTACGCCACCGCCAAGAACGATGACCTTGTTTGGAACGTAATCGAGGGCAAGCGCGTGCTCTGAAGTGATCACACGACCACCGATCTCGAGACCAGGCAGGCTGCGGCTGTAGGAACCGGAAGCCAGAATGAGGTTGGTTCCGGTGTAGGTGTCTTCGCCGACCTGAATGGTCTTTGCGCCGACCATCTTTCCCATGCCCGAAACAAGCGTTACTTGCTTCGACGCAACTAGGCCGCTGAGTCCTTTATAGAGACGCTCAATGATCGAGTCGCGGTACTTGTTGACCACTGGCATGTTGATCGCACCGAAAGTTGCATCGACTCCGTAGTGAGCCGATTCGCGAACCACGTCGGCCACCTCGGCGCTGTGCAGCAGGGCCTTGGTTGGAATACAGCCCTTGTGGAGGCAGGTGCCACCGAGCTTGTCTTTCTCAATTAGTGCAACAGACTTACCAAGTTGTGCCGAGCGCAGGGCCGCGGCGTAACCGCCACTTCCACCGCCGAGGATTACTACATCGAAATTGTGGTTAGCCACGTGATTTTGCTCCAAACAATTAGGGCGAATAGCCTCTAAAACTTTACTACTCTTCGAGGAACTCGAACTAAATCATGGATTCGGCAAGTGCAACGAGGGTTGAAACATACGAGCCGCTTGCTCCCTTGCCGATGTAGCCATAAGCCGCAACGTCGTTATTCGCCGGACCGGCGATGTCGAGGTGGGCCCATTCGAGAATGTCCTCTGGATCGTTTGATCCCTTCTTGGCTCCGACGAACTCCTGAAGGAACAGGCCGCCCACGAGCATTCCACCGGCCGGGTTGCCCAGCTTGGCGTTGATTAGGTCTGCGGTCTCGCCCTCAAGGTTTTTCTTGAGTTCGGGCGCGAGAGGCATGTGCCAGACCAACTCGCCGGCAGTCGCGGCTGCATCCTTGACGGCTTCTACCGCTGTCCCGGTGCCCATGAGTCCCGCGTAACGGTTGCCGAGAGCTACGGTGGCGGCGCCCGTAAGGGTGGCCACATCAACAATCAAATCGGGTTGCTCGGCAGAAGCCGAGATCAGTCCGTCTGCTAGAACAAGGCGCCCTTCGGCATCGGTGTTGGTGATTTCAACGGTCTTGCCATTGCGGTAGCGGATGATGTCATTAGGCCTAGTTGCTGAGCCTGAAGGTAGGTTCTCGGCGAGGCACAGCCAAGCTGTCACCTTCACCGGTAGGCCAAGTTTGGCGATAGCCAACACTGTCTGCATTACGGTGGCAGCGCCGGTCATGTCGTACTTCATGCCGATCATCGAGGTTGGTGGCTTGAGCGATAGGCCGCCGCTGTCGAAGGTGATTCCCTTGCCGACAAGAGCGAGCTTCTTCTTCGCACCCTTCGGCGCGTACTCAACCTTTACGAGTCTTGGGCCACGAACTGACCCCGCACCCACGGCCAAAATTCCGACCATGTTATCGGCCTGAAGCTTCTTTTCGTCCCAGACAGTGACCTTGACGGGTAGGTCCTTCGCTTGCTTCATGGCAACGGATGCGACCGCGGCAGGAAACAGGTCATTCGGTGGAGTGTTGACGAGATCACGGGTCTGGTGAACCGCCTGGCTCAGCACGAGAATGCGGTCCGCCTCGACCTTAAGCAGTTTGAGTGACGTCAGCGCCGAGATCTCGGTGGTTGCGCGCTTTGGTTTGGTGTCACCCTTGAACTGAACGAACTCGTAGTTCGCAACCGCCGCGCCCTCGAGCGACGCGACCAGCGCGCTCTGATGCGCGAAGTCGAGCGCCAAGTGGACGCGAGAAAAGCTGCCTAGTTGGCGCACCGCTGCACCCGCTAGCGCGCGATAGTCATCGACAGTCAGGGCGCGCTTCCCAAGACCGATCAGTGCTACCGCGACGCCCGATGGCGTGACGTATCGAGTCAGGCTCTCGAGTGCCGAGGATGCGCCCAACGCTGAGAGGTTCAACTGAGACACGACGGCCGCCAGGTCACTAGCCTCGAGAACGGTCGGAACGACCGCAATCGGGTTGCCTTTGGCGTCGGGCTTGACGCCGACGACAAGCGCATCCTTATCGCTGAATTTAGGGAGCTTGGTCGAGGTTGTGAGCTTTAGCGGGTTCATACTCCCCATGCTAATCAACAAGTCACGAGTTAGGATTCAGACATGGCTTTCGATGGATCTCTCGTGCGGCATGAAGGCGATCTCAGCGCCGTTCCAAGCGGGCTGCCCCTGATCATCTCGCTCAGTGGTTTTGCCGATGCGGGTTCTGTCATCTCACAGGTTCGAGAAGTGCTGACCGAAGATAGTGATTCGGTTCGATTGGTGACTTTTGCCAACGACGAATTGCTCGATTATCGCTCGCGCAGACCAGTTATGCAGTTCAGTCGCGATCACGTCGCCGACTATCAGCCACTCGAGTTATCACTCGACCTGATGAAAGATTCTGTCGGCCGTCAATTTCTTTTGCTGCACGGTTACGAACCGGATTTCAGGTGGGAGCAGTTCACTGCCACGGTTATCGGTTACTTGGAACGCCTGGGAGTCTCAGGTTCGAGTTGGGTGCATTCGATTCCGTTCCCGATTCCGCACACCAGAAACTTGGGCCTTGCGATTAGCGGCAACCAACCCGAGATAGCCGAGCGCAAGGCTGAGTGGCGTCCGCAGACTCAGGTCCCCGGAAACCTTCTTCACCTGCTCGAGTTTGAGTTGACCAAGATCAACCGGCCAATTACCGGATACGTCCTTCTGGTGCCGCACTACCTCTCCGATAGTGAGTTTCCGAGCGCCTGCGTCTTTGCGATGGAGCAGCTGATGGCGCACAACGGCTTGGTTTTTGAGATGGATCACGTTCGTGATGCAGCGGTTGAGTTCAATCGAAAGCTTCAAGAGCAACTCGGAACCAATGACGAACTTGCCCAAATGGTTGCCAATCTAGAGTCTGGTTATGCCACAGTGGCTGGGCGTTCGGACAGCGATTTCAGCACCAAGCAATTCAACGAACCCGACGCAAATCAGTTGGCTGATCAGTTAGAGAACTTTCTTGCCGCCCAGAATCGTGACGAACAGGACGAGTCAAACTAGAAACTCATCCGATTGGCCACTTAGCCGAGTACTCAGCTGCCAGATGTCGCGGCGAAAACTCGGCTCGGCAGCCCGGTCTGGGACTTGCGCAAGGACTGGCTTACCCCAGAGTTCAAAGAATCTTGGGCCTAGGTATTCGAAACTGTCACGGAATTGCGCGGTAGCGGCAAGAACAATGGGCGTAGCCCCAAGCGCAGAGCTCTGAGCGAATAGGTACTCGGCCGGACGAACGTAGGCTTTGCCGTATTTCGATGCTCTGGTGAAGCCAGGATGCGCCGCGTTCGAGGACATGCTCCTGAGTTTCTCGTTCGAGCTCGAACGAAGTCTCTCGTTCAACTCGATAGCGAACGCAAGATTCAAGAGCTTGCTTCTGGAGTAAAGGTCGCTGACATCCAGCTCTTCGGCGAACAGGTCTGCAGGCGCCGAGATTCTTGCCACGATTGATGCGACCGTCGTAACCCGAGCCCCGCGACTAGCCATCGGAAGAGCGGCCAGTGTCAGCGCGAAAGGGGCCAAGTGGTTTATGCCGAGATGCCATTCGTGACCCTGTGCGGTCAGTGGAGCGCTCTCAACCACTTTTACCCCAGCGTTATTGATCAACGCATCCCAACCGGTTGGCAGAAGTTTCGCACCTGCTTTGACCTGTTCGAGATCCGAAAAGTCGAGGACTTGGTGGGTGACTTGAGCACCCCTGTGACGTTTGGTTAGTTCAAGTGCTGCTGTCGAGAGCCGTGCTTCGCTAGAGCTGACGAGGTGCACCCCCCAATTCTTGCTGAGTAGTTGCTCAGCGACCGCGAAACCGATTCCGCGGCTTCCGCCCGTTACTATTGCCAAGTTCGACATTCCCTGATTCTAGGCTCGTATGGTCACTCAGATCTCTTCAAGCGCAAGGCTTGCGATTGGTATCGCCACTTTTGCCTACTTCGTTGCGGTAACTCAGCGAAGCAGTTTGGGAGCTGTCTCGAATCAAGCGATTGAACGTTTCTCGGTTCTGGCCGTAGAGCTTTCGTCTCTGGCGGTGATGCAACTTATGGCCTATGCGCTGATGCAGATTCCCGCGGGCTTCATCATCGATAGATTCGGCATCCGCGGGTCAATGGCCTTTGGGTTGGGCCTTATCTCAATCGGGCAGGTACAGGTTGCCCTCGCCGAATTGTATTGGGTTGCCGCAGGCGGCCGTCTTCTGCTTGGCATCGGGGATGCCTTCATCTTCATCTCTCTCGTGAGGCTGATTCAGTCGAATCTCTCGGGTCGAGAAGCTGCCACATGGCAACAACTTCTCACCAACATCGGCCAGCTGGGGCAGGTTGCCAGCGCGGTTCCCTTTGCTTGGTTCTTAGGGCTTCAGGGTTGGAGCAGTGCTTTCCTTGGACTCGCGGCTCTGGCGGCCGCAAGCGCATCCTTGGTGGTAATCGGTGTGAGATCAGCACCCCGCGCTCTAGTTGATTCCAATCGGGAATGGCAACTCAGAACAAGGATTCGGGAAACGCGACAGGATCCTGCAGCCAGGGCCGCATTCTGGGCTCACTTCACTCTGCAGAGCAGCGGTTCGACTTTTGTGTTGTTGTGGGGTCGTACATATCTCGGACAGGTATTCAAGGTGTCGGATGCGCAAGCGGGGCTTTTGCTTAGCAGTTTTGTGTTTTTCGCCTTCTTGCTCGGTCCCGTGATTGCGCGAGTGAGCACTCGATCTCAAATCTCACGCCGGCGCACGGTAACCGGCATCGGAATTTGGATTGTTTTCGCGTGGCTTAGCACGGAGATCCTTTCGAGCAGCCTGGGAGTTCTGTCGATCTGGCTGGTCATGCCAGCCCTTGCAGCTGGTGGCGCCGGAAGCATGATCGCATTCCAAATCACGCAGGCGCACTGCCCAGAATCGAGACTTGGTGTCGCAAATGGTTTTGCAAACATTGGTGGATTCTTGGCCACCCTGATCATGATGGCTCTCGTTGGGTTCGTGGTTGACCTGTGGTTCGAACTTGGATTCAGTCAAGAGCGCTATAGCGAAGCAGGGCTTCAGGCGGGCTTTATTGCCCATCTCGGAATTCTTCTGTTCGGATTGTGGAGATTCAGGAAGAATCACGCGAAACTTTCGGTTTAAACGACGTATCCTGTGTGATACTTATCAGACGACCCATTCTTGGCGCAGTTTTTGCGACTTGACATGGGTCTAAATAATGCCCGGATTAGATTCACACCAAGCGCGACTCATGCGGGGAAGTCGAAAGGCAAAAGATGGCTAAGAAGGATTCAGGCACAGGCGAAAAGAAGCGCAGCTTTCTCGATCGACTGCTCCACCCAAACCAGGCTTCCAACCAGGCTAGCCAAGAGCAACAAAAGGATACAGAAACCATTTCCCCTGCAAAGCCAAAGACCAGCACTACTGAAGCACCAAGAACCGGCGCAAGATCCAAAACCAAAACAGCACCTAAGGCACCTGAATCAAAGGCGCTTGCCAAAGCAACTGCTAAAGCGCCTGCCAAGGTAGCCGACAAGGCTGAGACCAAATCGAAGTCAGCTCCTAAGGGAGCATCCGCAAAGGCCGGCACCGCCTCAGCCAAGCCGACCAAGTCCACTCCGGAAAAGGCGCCCGCCGTCAAGGGTGCCGACGCTAAAACGAAGCCTGCTGACGCTAAAGCTAAGCCAGCGAAGACCGAAAAGGCCGCAACCAAGCCTGAGGCCGTGAAACCTTCTTCGCAGAAGAAGGCCAACAAGAAGGACAAAGCCACTGAGCCGAAGGCACCAAAAGCCAAATCCTCAGACTCCAAGCCGGCCAAGCCAAAAGCAAAGGGCGCCGTTGAGCTTGCCGAGACAGAGGCAGAGGTTGAGTCGGTAAAGGCCGCAAAGCCAGCGAAGACCGAAAAGTTGGCAAAGCCGGCCAAGGCACCAAAGGCTGCAAAGCTTCCGAAGGGCATGGTTGAAGACCCGGACGAGGAGCTTGATGAGGACGACGAGGATCTTCCTCCTTTAGGTGAGAACCTAGTCGAGCTCGAAGCCGTTCCAGAGGTTGTGGCCGAGGCTCCGATTGCTGAAGACAGCGTCGAGGATTTGCTGCACCCTGACGAGTCGAAGTTGCTTGAAGCTCTCGACAACAAGGGTGGACTTGTGCTCAGCCACCGCGAGGATGAAGACATCCCGGTGCAGAGCACAACCATTACCGGTGCGACCGCTGACCCGGTGAAGGATTACCTCAAGCAAATCGGTAAGGTTGCGCTTCTAAACGCTGAGCTCGAAGTCGAGTTGGCGAAGCGTATCGAGGCCGGTCTCTTTGCCGAGGAAAAGCTAAACACCGAGGGCGAGAAGCTCAGCGAAGAGCTCAAGCGTGATTTGCGTTGGGTTGTCAAAGATGGGCAGCGCGCAAAAAGCCACCTACTCGAAGCGAACCTTCGCCTGGTTGTCAGCCTTGCAAAGCGCTACACCGGTCGAGGCATGCAGTTCCTAGACCTAATTCAAGAAGGAAACCTAGGCCTGATTCGTGCCGTCGAAAAGTTCGACTACACCAAGGGTTATAAGTTCTCGACTTACGCAACCTGGTGGATTCGTCAGGCAATCACTCGAGCCATGGCCGACCAGGCCCGCACAATCCGTATCCCGGTTCACATGGTCGAAGTGATCAACAAGCTCGCTCGCGTTCAGCGCCAGCTGCTTCAGGATCTCGGTCGCGAACCAACGCCTGAAGAGATCGCTCGCGAACTGGACATGACCCCTGAAAAGGTTGTCGAGGTGCAGAAATACGGTCGCGAACCAATTTCTCTATCGACACCTCTTGGCGAGGACGGCGATAGCGAGTTCGGTGACCTAATCGAAGACACCGAGGCCGTTGTTCCTGCTGACGCCGTAGGTTTCACAATGCTGCAGCGTGAGCTCGAACGCATCCTCGATTCACTTCACCCGCGTGAAGCCGGGGTAATTCGCTCGCGATTCGGCCTGGGCGACGGCGTTCAAAAGACTCTTGACCAGATCGGTGAAGAGTTCGGGGTCACTCGAGAGCGCATCCGCCAGATTGAGCAGAAGACAATGTCGAAGCTGCGTCACCCGTCACGCTCGCAGATGCTGCGCGACTACCTCGATAACTAGCATGAGCTTTCTCGCAATTTCGCTAGGGCGCATTATTCGCGCAGTGGTGAGATTGGTCAGGCCAGGCGGGGGTAGTGCACTTCCAGGGCTCGTGGTTTCGAAGCTCGCACCAAAGCTGCTGTACCGCTTTCTTGGCAAGCTTCCCTTTGGTGTTTTCGTTGTTACGGGATCCGCGGGCAAGTCAACCACCACAAAGATGCTGGTTGCTATCGCTCGCGCTCACGGGTTGCGGGTCTTCACAAATCCGAGCACCGCGAACATTCTTCAGGGTTACTACTCGACCATCATCGAGAAAAGCAACTTCTGGGGAAGAACGGATGATCAAATCGCCATTCTCGAGATGGATGAGGGCCATGCGGCAGAGTTCTCTCGGCGGTTTCCACCCCGCTTCAGCGCAGTATTGAACGTTTTTGAAGATCAGCTTGACCGGTTTGTGGATCCCGCTCTGGTCAGAGAGAAACTTCTCGAAGTGGCAAGTCAAACGGTCGAAAGTGTCGTGCTTAATGCCGACGATCAGAACACGCTTTTGATCGCACGCTCCCTAGAGGCCAAGGGCTCCGGCCCCTATAAAAACGTAAATTGGTTCGGTCTCTCTGACCAGCTATTTGCGTCGGCCCAGTACGGTTACGCTTCTACTTATCTCGCTGAGCTGCCGCGGGCAACCGCTGAGGTGTCTGTAACTAGCCTTCAAGATAAATCAGTCGAGTTGAAGTTCGACAATCGCGGCTTCGGATTTGACCTTCCAAATCGCGGGATGCACTTTGCGATGGACGCCGCTGCGGCGTTAGCGTGCGCGAAGACACTTCTGAAAGATGATTTCAATCCGGATCTCGCAGTCGAAACCCTTGCTGGTCTTCCGCCAGTATTTGCACGTGGTGAAATTGCCAACGTAAGGGGAGAGGACGTCGAGTTCATCCTCGTGCAGAATCCGATTAGCTTTCAGTTGAATCTAGACAACCTCACCACCAATCCCGAGCAAATCATGGTTGCAATTGGCCGTGACGTTCATGATCCGTCTTGGCTATGGACCGTTGACTTCAGTTCACTGAGCCACGCAGATGTCGTATCTGGATTCAATTCGGCTGAAATCGCACTGAGATTGATGTACGACGAAGTTCCATTGGGCCTTGTAACAGACGATCTTGAACTCGCTATCGAGAGATTCCTCGCCTTGCCCAAGCCGGCACATGGCCACAAGACTGTCATCTTCTCGGCCGACGCCATGCGAAGGATGCGTCGCTACCTGGGTCTAACCAACCCAGAAGAGGTGAATCGATAATGCGCGAGTTTGAGATAGCAGCACTCTTTCCTTGGCACCTCAATTTGAATGGTGACTTAGCTAATGCTGGCGTTCTCGCAAAGCGCCTTGGCTGGTACGGCTATGGCTCTAACGTGTCGCTGGTCGACCTCAAAGATGCTGCGCCCGATCGAGTCGACTTGGTAGTACTTGGCCACGGTTCGCCCGGTGCCTGGTCAGAGATCTTGAAAGACGGTAGCGAAGCTTTGGCCTGGCTTGAGCGAGCAATCGATTCCGGCGTACTAGTGATTGCGATTGGTTCGGGTTTCGAACACCTATCGGCTCGCGGGTTCTTCGGGGAGCAACTGAAAATTGCGGGCGCCTCTCGTGGCGTTCGACGCAGTGAGTTCGCTGCGTCGACCACAAGGGTGTTCGGTGAGCAACTTGAGGTGCTGGGATACGTCAATTCGGATTCCGGTTTGCCGCTGATCGCGAATTCGGACCGCTTGGTTGGTTCACTCCTGCACGGCCCACTACTCGCAAAGAACCCAAAGCTGGCCGATGCGATTATTCAACAGCTAATTGAGGGTCAGCCCTCTGCGCAATCAGAAACGTCAGCCGGTGTGCTTTCCAGGATCGATTCCGTCGTGAACGAGATTTGGAAGCTCGAGAAGCCTGACTAACGCTTTAGTAGTTTTTCGCTCTCGTCGTGCCAGACAAGAGCAACAGCTTCGAGCCGAGTCTTTGCCTCAGCCGCGTGGTGAG
>JACCDN010474774.1_pt1 | contig 10099 bp, 9 predicted proteins | sample 7441691 | NCBI WGS metagenome assembly JACCDN01 (sample SAMN15323439, study PRJNA562643) | freshwater metagenome | isolation source: river surface water | place: USA:Blue River Watershed | collected 2017-08-16
GCATGCACAATTTTATATGCCAGAAAGTATATAAATAATGAAACACCTTTATTAATTGCCAATTCTGATCAATTGGTTGATATTTCAATTTCAGATTTTATCAATGATTGTTTAAATAGAGGTTTAGATGGGTCAATTTTAACTTTTGAGGATTTAGAATTTAATCCAAAATGGTCTTTTGCGAAATTAGGTAATAATGGCTTAGTAATTGAAGTAAAAGAAAAAGAAGCAATTTCCGAATTTGCTACTGTTGGCATTTATTTTTTTAACAAAGGTGCCGAATTTGTAAATTCAGCAATTGATATGATAATAGAAAACGATCGTGTTAAAAATGAGTTTTATACTTGTCCTGTTTATAATTATTTAATAAAAAATAATGGAAAAATTGGAATATATAATATTGATTTTAAAGCCATGCATGGTATCGGAACTCCAGATGATTTGAAATTATATTTAGAAAATCTGAAGTCATGAAAAACAATGATTTTTCAATAATTATTCAAGGTCCAACGCAATATTATAAAGAGATAATAGATACATACAAAAGTGTAGATAATGTTTTGTGGTGTACTTGGGATGATGAACCATTAGAAGTCATTAATTCAATAAAGGAAGCTGGTATATGTATCCATTTAATTAGTAAACCTCAATATGCTGGTTATTGGAACATAAATCTTCAATGTAAAAGCACATATGAAGGCTTGTTAAAATGTAAAGAAATTTATAATAGTAAATTTTATCTTAAAATAAGGTCAGACTTTAAGATAACAAATGTTAATCTGCTTTTAAAGAGATTTAGCATAAAAAACGAAAAAATCAACTTTTTGGGATGGGCCAATATGCTTCAAGGTTTTTTTTTAGATTATATAGTTTTTGGAGATTTTGAAAGCATGAAAAAATACTGGAATATTCAAGACGACATAAATAATGGTCATCCTTGTCCAGAAATATTTTTAATGAACAATTTTTTTGGAAGTGAATGTGGTTTAGAGGGCTTTAAAAAAGAATACATCCCTAAATTACCATTACTTGATGGAATTAATTTTTATTGGATATCAAGAGGAATCAATATTCGCGATTTTTCTCCTGAATTAGAGTTTCATTATACTGAAAAGAAGCTTTTTTATTATTTTAAATTTAAGATTAAAGGTGTAGTATTGAAAATAAAAATAATAATTAAAAAATTATTCATTGAGTAGTTTCAAAAACTATCTTTTTAGCCTTAGTATTCAGTTTATGAATATATTGGCTCCGTTAATTACTCTTCCTTTAGTTGTAAGAGCTTTAGGTAGAGATGGTATGGGTAAAATAGCAGTAGCAAGTAGTTTGCTTTCCTATTTTATGATATTGGGTTCAAACGGACTTACATCATTCGGTAATAAAGTAATTGCAAGATATAATGAAAAACAAAGCTTAATAAATTCTTTTAATAGAGTATTAAGTTTACAGATTTTATATACAACTATTTCTGTTATTGCTTATCTGTTGTACGTTTTGTTTTTTGGATTTAATTTAAAATCAATTTTATTAATTTTATTATTACAGCTATTATCGACATATTTTGATTTAACATGGTTTTTTTATGGGATTAATAAAATTAAAGTACTTGCAGTAAGAAATTTTATTATTAGACTTTCTGGGATTTGTTTAATTTATTTTTTTGTTAAAACACCTAATGACATTGATAAATATCTTTGGATACTTGGTGCTTCAAATTTATTTGCAAACTTGTCAGTAATTATAGTTGTCAAAAAGTATATAGGTATTGAAAATATCAAATTTAACTTAATACCAATCAAAATAGATCTATCGTCTTCACTATTTATTATTTTGCCATTATTTGTGATGGCTATATATTCCAATATTGATCGAATCATTATTTTTAGTTATTTGAATAATTTTAGTAGTGTTGGTCTTTATGATGTTGGCATTAAATTTATTTCAATTTTTGCAGTATTAATAGTCTCTTTAAGACCCATTATGATTTCAAAAATATCTAATAATTTCGGGAATATAGATAAAATAGAAGAATTGGTTTCTAAGTCTATTTCTTTAGTTTTTTATATTTCAATACCTGTATGTTTTCTGCTTTTTTTAAATATTGAGAAATTTATACAACTGTTTCTTGGAGAAAATTTTGCAGAATCAGCATTTATTGTCCAAATTTTAACTGTTCAAATTATCCTTACTGGAATTGGAGATATATTTGTTAATCAAATACTTATTTCTATCGGACAAGAAAAAAAGGTTTTAATCATAATAAGTGTATTATGCTTTTTATTGATAGGATTATATATTATTTTGGTCCCTTTGTTGGGAATTTATGGTGCAGCAATTAGTAGCGTATTAGCACACTTTTTAATACTTTTTTTAGAATTATATTACGTTAATAATTTTATTAAGGTTAAAATCAAAATCATCGAATTTTTTAAGAATATATTTGCTGGAATTATCTCAGGAATTATAGTTTATGTCATAAAGAATTTCTTAAACATTAACTCTTATTTTGGGCTGGCTTTAATCTCATTATTTGGAATTATTTTGTATATTTTTTTATGTGTTATAGTTAATTTAAATTTTCAAAAGTTAATTTTTAAAAATTTATTAAAAACAAGCAAGAGTGAAGTCCAGTAAAGCTGATTCAAAAGGGTTTTTCGCTATGTGCTATTATTTGTAATTAAAAAGAAATGAAAAAATTAATTAATACTACAATAAAGAAAATATTAAGATTACCATTGACTTTTTTGAATTACTTTAAAGCTTTTACTAGACATTATATACCCAATCATATTATTTCTAGAATCCCTTTTTATGGAATTCGAAATTTTTATTATAAATTAATTTTAGGTGTAAAGTTGGGAGAGGGAAGCAGCATCCATATGGGTGCTTTTTTTGTTGAAGGCAATTTGAGTATGGGTCTAAATAGTGTTATTAATCGAAATTGCCATTTGGATTGTCGTGGCAGTATATTTGTGGGTGACAACGTTTCAATTTCTCCTGATTGTAGTTTAATTACAGCAAGTCATATTGTAAATTCCTCTGATTTTAAATATATCGAAGGCCGAATAATTATTAATAATTATGTTTGGATTGGTACAAGAGCAATGATTTTACCTAATGTTGAATTAGGAGAGGGTGCTGTAGTCTGTGCTGGAGCAGTAGTTTCAAAGGATGTACCACCATATACAGTTGTTGGAGGCGTCCCTGCAAGAGAAATTAGCAAACGTTCTAAAGATCTAAATTATTCATGTAACTATTTAATACCTTTTGATTAGTTATGTATAATTTCAATTTGTTAAAGTAGTTTTATGATTAAAATTAGAATGGTTGATTCAACATGTTTTGGTAATTGGCATTTACACTTTAATTCCCAATTGTTAGTTATATTAAGTAATATAGCCTCGGTAGTTGAATACAGGGGTGTTCAAAAAATAGGAGAGCACGAATCCAATATTCATAAGAAAAAAATTTTAGTTATTAGCAGAAGTGGACGTTGGGCTATACCATTTCGTTTCATTCTCTCTTTTTTTAATGAAATTTGGCAGTTGGTTGTAACTCCTAAAGAAGAAATTTTAGTTTATAGCTTTGATAATACAGTTTCATTGAGAGCATTGAATGCTTTAAATAAAATATTCGGTAAGAAAGTTATATTATTTCGTCATGGTAGCATGGAAATGCTGAACACTCAACCAAACGGCAAAGGATTTTATTATTGGTTAGAAAACATTTTAGCAAGAAATTTTTTTTTAAATCAGAAATTAAAAATTTGTAATACTACTCATTTTTTTGTTTTAGGAGATGTAATTTTAAAAAATGTATTTTGTTTGATTGATCAGGATAAAAAAAAACATTTTCATTCAATTGATCATCCATATAATTTTGATAAAAATGTAAATGATTTAATTTTGAACGAATACAAAAGTCTAAAAATTGGAACTGTAGGAGTATTAAATGAATTTAAAGGCGGTAAAAGTTTAATTTCTCTCTCAGAAATTCTAGAAAGAAAAGGCGCTATAAATATAGAAATTTCAATTACAGGGAAAATTGATTTTGATGTATCAATTTTTAAAAAGTCAGGAATTAAACTACCAAATAATAGCGGTAAAAAAATGCTTAACATTGATGAATATAATAATAGCATAGATGAGTTAGATTTTATATTATTCTTGTATCCACATGAAACGTATAAGTATACCGCCAGCGGGGCAATATTTGATGCGATTAATAGAAAAAAACCCATAATAGCTATCAAGAACGACTATTTTGATTACATATTTCAAAAAGCTGGTGTATTTGGATATTTAGTTGATAATATAGAAGAAATGGCAGATTTGGTTCACAATATTTCATTGGGTACTGAAAAGTTTAAAAAATATGATTTTGAAAGAATTCAAAACTCAATTTCTATTGAAGAAATAACAAAAGATTTTAAAAATAAATTGCAAGAAATTGGTTTTGTAAATTAAATAACTGATTTGTGTATCAAATTCAAGAGTAAATGAAAGTAACAATTTTTGGAAGTAAAAATTATGATAGTTTAGAATATCATTTGAGTGATACATATTCATTTTTAGGTCATAATGTTTTTCATTTAGATATAAACGATGTAGTTTCTATACCGTACAAGTATAATTATTTTGCATCAAAATATGTGTCTTTTTATGATGAAATATTATTTAAAAAAGCAGCAAAATTAATAATTGACTCTGATCCCGAATTGGTTGTTTGTACATATCGATTTATAAATCCTATTTGCATTAAGATAATAAAAGATACTTTACCAAATGTAAAGGTTATACATATAAATCCTGATCAATTAACAACATTGGAATATCAACAAATATTTCTTTCAAATTATGATGCTTTTTTTACTAAAGATCATTATATGTTTGATTTCATGAAAAATAAGTTAAATTTAAATGTGTTTTATTTACCCGAAGCATTCAATAAAAGGGTTCATAAACCACTAGAAATAAATAGATATGAATTAGAGTTGCAAACAGATATCGATGTAATTGCATTTGGTACAATCTATCCTTATAGGTCTAAAATGCTAGTTGAACTTATAAAAAAAGGTATAAACATTTCTATCTATGGCACTCCAGACAAAAGATTTTCATGCAATGAGATACGCTCTAACTTTAAAAATGAATTTATTACCGGAGCAAGAAAAGCAGAGTTGTTATTAGGATCTAAAATTGTTTTTAATAATTTTCATTTTGCAGAAATAGAATCGGTAAATGTTAAATTTTTTGAAATTACAGGAATAGGAGCCTTTCAGATATGTGACTATAGACCAGTTATCAAAGAATATACAAATATTGATTTAGAAAAGTTTACATTTAAAAATATACATGAGGCGTATGATTTATTAAGTTATTATATTGACAAACCTAATTTGCGTCATGAATTAGCAGAATCGCAAAGAAAATATTTTCTTGAAAATCACACATATGAGCATAGAATTAAGAAAATATTTGAATTGATTAATTGATTTGAAAAATATTAGAATTGTATATTTAGGTTTTAATAAATTCACACATCATAAACGTGGTGTTGAGAATGTTATTGATTTTCAAAGATTAGCGAGCCCCAGTAGAATTAATTATTATTTTTATTGGGATAAGGCTAATATTATTACTCATTATGACAATTTAGTTTGCATAGGTATAAAAAAAAATTTACTCTGGCTTGTATATTTAAATTATTTTTTATTTAAAATTAAATTTAGAAATAAATATTTATTTATTCATTCTCACAATGCATTAATGAGTGTTATGAGTTTTTTTAAGACCAACATTTTTACTGTACATGATGGTCTTTATTATCATACTAGTGTAGGCGGCCATAGATTAAGAATGTTTTTTTGGATATTGGAGAAGTTGCTCTATATAAAGTGCAATTTTGTTCACTTCATATCGGAATATTCTAAAAAAATGAGTCTATATGGTAAATCAAAAAATTTTACAATAATTCCCAATACATCCCATTTTGAATCCCCAAAAAATCTAGAAAACAATTTAAATTCTAAATTTAATGAAAACTCTTTCAAAGTTTTCACGGTAAGAAGTATTGAAGATAGAGCCTTAATCAATTTAATTATTGATATGGCTTTTAAATTAAGAAAAGAAAATATCCAGTTTTTAGTTGCTGGAAAAGGGCCGTTATTGAGTTATTATGAATCTATTGTCAATAAATTAAATTTAGATAATATTTTTTTATTAGGTTATATATCAGATTCGGATCTAATTAATCTTTATAAAAAATGCGATATAGTTTTGGTAACCGCAGCATATGGTGAAGGATTTGGTTTGCCAATTATTGAAGGATACTTATTTAACAAGCCTGTTATCGCTTCTAATGTGTGTGCCATTCCAGAAGTAATATTTTCAGATGAATATTTATTTAAGAATGATGTTAATGATATGATTTCAAAACTTTATAATGTTAAAAATGTGAAAGAATTTGACTTTTATAAATACTACAATCAGAAATTTTCTAATGAAATAGTGATATCTAAAATGATTAATTTGTATCAAAAATTAATGTAGTGGAAATTTATATTATCACATTATTTTTAATATTTATTTTTGGAATACTTGATTTAAATATTAGACTAACTGAAATACAACGAAATTCGATAATAATATTTTTGTGTATTTTTATTGTTGTACAAATTGGATTACGTTGGGAAACTGGTACAGACTGGAAGCCTTATTTAGAAAATTTTGATAAAACAGAAGACTTTTCAATTCTTTTAATCAATGCTGTAACGGGAATTGAAATCGGTTATGGTTTTTTTGTTTTATCAATCAAAACAATTTTTAATAATTACAGTTTTTTTTTATTTATACATGCCATTATTTTTTATTCGACAATTTTTATTTTTGCAAAAAAATACAGTCCAAATATTTTTGCAACTATTATAATTTTTTATTCCACTACCTTAGGTTTGGTAGGATCAAATCGCCAGTTACTCGCTCTAGTATTTTGTTTGTTAAGTTTAATTTTCGTTTTTAAGAAAAAATTGTTGCCTTTTTTTTTATTGGTGATAATTGCATCCTTATTTCATACAACTGCAATTATTTTTGGAATATACTATTTTTTAAATAGGAATTTTAAGAAACTTCATATACTATTAATTTTACTTATTTGCTTTATCGTCGGCAATACGAATTTACCTTTCATGTTTTTTTCAAAATTTGGAGGTATTTTTGGAGAACTTGCTACGAGTAAAACTATGGCATATACTGAGGGAGCGAAAAATAATTTAGAGGAAAGTAGTTTGAGTGTTTTTGGTTTAATTAAACGCTTAATTTTTATTCTTCTTTTTACATTAAACTATTCATTCTTGTCTAAAAAATTATTTTACTATAAAGTATTTTACAATGGATATGTTTTTGGATTAGTATTGTATTTTTTGTTTTCAAGCTCTTTGTTAATTCTTGTAAATCGTGGTAGTTTGTATTTTAATATAATGGAAAGCTTCTTAATTTCTTGTCAATTTTTACTTTTTTATAAATCAACTGATAAAACGATATTATATTTCATCCTATTTTTAATATCCATAATTCTCATTTTTCAATCAATATCGGCTTATCCTGATTTATTTAACCCATATAAATCTTTATTTTATAATACGGATTTTAATAGGGCATTGTATTAATCTTTAGATTTTATTTAATGGCGTTAATATTTATATCCGGAGCAAATATTACAATTGGCGGGCCCTTAGAAATTTATCATAAGGTATTAAATACATTAAGTGACAAATATCCTAATCACCAAGTTGTTGCGATAGTTAGCGAAAAAAAATTGTTTTTTAAATATAATAATGTTCATTACGTTGAATGTAAGAAATACAAAAAATTTATTTTACTAAAGTTTTATTATGAATATGTTAGATTTTTTTTCTTATCAAAAAAGTATAATGTTGATTTATGGTTGTCATTAAATGACTGTACACCTACTGTAAAGGCTAAGGTAAGAGCTGTATACTGTCATAATGCAACGCCTTTTTATAAAAGAACCTATAAAGATTATTTAAAACCTAGTAGACCTTTCCTACAAAGTTTTTATTATATAATTTTTTATCGAATTAACTTAAAGTTTAACAATTACATTATAGTTCAACAAAGCTGGATAAAGGATTTCTTTGTTCAAAAACTCAAAGTACCGAAATCAAAAGTTATAATAAACAGGGTTGAAAACAATCATTTTGTTAAAAACACTTTTCATTCTAATGAAAAGCATTTTCCATATACATTTATTTATCCTACTAAATCTCAATCTTATAAAAACATTGAAGTTATTTTAGAGGCTGCTGATATATTAACAAAGATGAATGTTTTAAATTTTAGAATTTTATTGACTATTAGTAACAATGAAAATTTATACTCTAATAGTTTGAGTTTAAAATATAAACACTTAAAAAACGTTTTCTGGATAGGATTTTTAACAAAATCCGATTTAAATGATTTATATGCTAATGGTGACTGTCTTATATTTAGTTCAAAAATGGAAACTTGGGGTTTGCCAATATCTGAATTTAAAAATTATAAAAAACCAATTTTGGCTTCTAATTTACCTTATGCTCATGAAACAGTAGGAGATTTTAATTTGTGTAAATTTTTTAATCCAAATGACCCTACAGAGCTATCAAATTATATGAATAAGCTTATTAATAATGATAATTTACAGTTTGATAAATCTAATTTTATTAATGATAATTTGGATGTAACTAATAATTTCAATGACTTATTTGATATATTAATCCATAACTAATTGATTATATTAGTAATGTATCAATTTCAAAATGCTATTCTTTTATAAATTTTAAATATCAATTTTTTAAACTGAAAAATGAAAAAATTTATAACTGGTTGTATTGTACTTTATAAAAATGATGAACTACAATTAAAAAAACTCTTAAGATCTTTTTCTAATTGTAAATTAGATGTTCATATTTTTTTAATTGATAATTCACCTACAAATAAATTAAAAATATTTGCCAACAAATCTAATATATCATATATACACAATCCATCCAATCCTGGATTTGGTGCTGCTCATAATATAGCTATTAATATGGCTGTAAAACAAGGTTCAGAGTATCATTGTATAATAAATCCTGATATTTTTTTTGATGAAGATGTAATAGGTCCAATGGTTAATTACATGAAACACGATGATACAATTGGAATGCTTATGCCTCAAATATTAAATACCGATGGTAGTATTCAACAATTACCTAAATTGTTACCTAGCCCCTTTAGCATTTTAATGCGTAAACTTAAATGGCCGCCACTTTTTTTTAAGAAATTTATAAATATCTATGAATTTAGAGAGGTTCCAAGTAAACAAATATATAATTCACCGGTTCTTTCTGGATGTTTTACTTTACTTAATCTAAAAGTTATAGAAGAAATTGGTATGTACGATGATCAATTTTTTATGTATTTTGAAGATTGGGATTTATCCCGAAGAATCCATAGAAAATTTAAAACAATTTATTTTCCTTTAGTATCTGTTTACCATGGATATGAATCTGGAGCTAATAAAAGTTTTAAATTATTTATAATATTTCTAATATCTACATTTAAATATTTTAGTAAGTGGGGGTGGTTTTTTGATTTAGAAAGAAAAAAAATTAATTCATCAGCACTAGCACAATTTAAAAAATGAGTTTTGTTATTACTGGTTCTAAGGGTTTTGTAGGTCAAAATCTTCAAAAATATCTTCAAATTTCTGATCAATCTCAGTTTCTTCAACTTCGTTATGTTCCATATCAAAAAGTTGAAATAAAAGGAGATATAGTAATTCATTTGGCAGGTAAAGCCCATGATTTAAAGAAAGTTTCAAAGCCACAAGACTTTTATGATTCAAATTATAATTTGAGTAAACAAATATTTGATGCATTTTTAATTTCGGAAGCAAAAGTTTTCATTTTCTTAAGTTCTGTTAAAGCAGTTGCAGATAAAGTTGAAGGTATCTTGTTTGAGGATACTCCAGCTAATCCCATTACTCATTATGGCAAAAGTAAACTACTTGCAGAAGAGTATATTTTAAGTAAAAAAATTCCAAAAGAGAAAGGAATATA
>JACCDN010351424.1_pt1 | contig 10098 bp, 6 predicted proteins | sample 7441691 | NCBI WGS metagenome assembly JACCDN01 (sample SAMN15323439, study PRJNA562643) | freshwater metagenome | isolation source: river surface water | place: USA:Blue River Watershed | collected 2017-08-16
CATCAACCAAATTAGGGGGGTGGGGGGTGGGTGGGGGGGCAGGTATTCTGGAAATCACAAGCCCTCCCCCCTATGCTTGGATTACTTCACTACCAAGCCCTGGCTAAGCGGCGCACCATCCGCATACTGGGTAATTGACTTTAGTAGCTTTCAGGCTACAATTTGCAAATGTATGAATTACTGCATTACCAAGATGAAGATGGCACAGACCTCTTCGCCAAGTGGCTAGATGGTTTAGCCGACAGGCGTGCACAAGCCTTTATTGCGGCCCGTTTAGTGCGACTTGAGAACGGCAACTTTGGCGATTGCAAGCCTGTTGGCGAAGGTGTCTGGGAACTTAAAACTGACTGGGGTCCGGGCTACAGGGTTTACTACGCAATGCACAGTAAGCGCGTGATATTGCTCTGTGAAGGTGGTGATAAGAGAAAACAAAATGCCGACATCAAACGGGCAATCAAACGCTGGAATGAATGGCAGACAAGGGGAAAGAAATGAGTACGATCAAGCACAACGACTGGTTATTTGAGCAATTAAAGGATGCAGAGTTTGCAGCCGAGTACCTCAACGCCGCCAGTGAAGACGATGACCCAAAGACTTATCTCACGGCTTTAAGAAAAGTTGTAGAAGCTCGAGGCGGAATGGCCTCTGTTGCGCAAAAGACAGCCCTGTCACGCGAGACGCTTTACCGCACGTTGTCATCCCGTGGCAACCCCACCATTCGAACACTTAGCGCCGTGCTAAAGGCAACTGGTCTTAAGTTTGGCGTATCTGCTCACTGAATCAACTGCACCTGTACCGAAGGGCTGGTTGACACCATTGGCACAAACAGGTGCCCAACAGCGCGAGTGACAGCATTAGAGGCATCCAGCAGGGTGTCCTTCGTTAAGTGGCTGTATCTTTGAGTGGTTTTGACTTGGGTGTGGCCCAACAGGTGCTGTACTTCGTAAAGCGATCGGCCAGCGTTGACCAAGAATGACGCAAAGCTGTGACGTAGGTCGTGCATACGTATATCTTTCAAGCCAGCAGCTTTTCGTGCTGTGTTCCAAGAATAAAAAATAGACACATAAGGCTTGAGCGTTTTGGGGTTTGGGAACGCCCAAGGGCAATCATCAAACCGTTTCATTGAATGCAACAATGCAACTGCGCCATCACTTAGAGGGACATGGCGTGGGCGACCAAGCTTGGTGGTGTGAATACGCCATGAACGGCGCTCAAAATCAAAATCCTCCCACCGTGCATCCAAGACTTCACGCTTCCTAGCGCCGGTCAGAATCAGCATTGGCACGATGTATTGAAGCATGATGTTGTCGGACAGCTTTAACTTTTCATACAAGACTTCAGCCTCTTCACTGGTCAAGAAGCGTTCTTGCTTGTTGTCTTCTTTCATAAGTGGATGGCCACTCATTGGGTTCTTCGTAATGCCGACATCCCCATTTTTAATGGCGGTATTGAACAAGTAGCGCAGCAAAATTGTCAGTCGATTGCAACTTCCAGGTGCATGAGTTTTGCGGTGGTTAGCCAAGAGGGAAATCAGGTCACTCTTTGTGATCTGGTCAAGGTAACGTTTGCCCCAGACAGGCTCAACATGGTTTTTTAACAAACCACGATCGCATTTCCAGCTCTTTTTGTACCCTTCAACGTAGGGCAGGTAAACCTTATGGATAAATTCTGAAACGGTTGGAATCTTCTTTAGGTTCGCCTTTGCCACTCTTGGATCGTGCCCCATAGCGATTTCGTTGCGCTTCTTGTCTGCCTGCTGCTTTGCTTGGCCAAGTGTTATGTCTCGAGCATCCCCCAATTTAAGTTGGCGGCTTTTCCCGCGCTCATCTGTAAAACGCAGATAATAAGTGCGACCACCTGATTCACGGACTTCCAAAATAAGCCCCTTGCAGGTTGAGTCAAAGTAGACAATCTTCTTGCTGCCCGAGGGGCAGGTCAGGGTTTTGATGGTCTGTTGGTTTAAGTTAATGATGGGCATTTCACACCTCTAACAATATCAGTTGCAACCGTTAATGTGACTAATAATAGCAGAACTGCAAATAATGTCAAACACAGAATTGCTTGAAAGTGGGAAAATTGCTGTTGCTTTACGCACCGCAAGAGCAGCCGTTGGGTGGAACCAAGAAGAATTTGCGCAGCTGATGGGCGTGGCAAAAACCACGGTTGCCAGAATCGAGACGTTAGAGATGTCGGCTAGGGCAGAGTACCTGAGCAAGGCAATCCGGTTGTTTCGGGAAGTGGGCGTTGAAGTGGATCTGTCAGAACTTGACGCAGTTCCAATTAGAGTATCCATGCTGGCTGTAGCAAAGGCTGTTGGTGATCTGCAAGACGTCAACAAACGCCGCAAAGATCGCCGAACAGGTATTTCTTCGTTGTTACCAGACAAAGAGGTTTAAGACCAAACCTGCGTTTGTTGGCAGGCGTTGGGTGCGTTAGGCCGGCTGATATAAATAAGTTGTTGTCGGCATTAGGCTTTTTGATGCAGGCCAACATTTAAGTATTAAGTAAATTCTTGGCATCGTGGGTATAAATTGGGTAAATTGCAATATTGCTATTATTAGTATCAATATTGCTTATAAATCAACAGCTTATAAAAGCATGACTTAGGTCGCTCACTACTAGTGTGGACGCTGTGTCTGGTGGTGCTGGTGACGACACAATCTCCGGTTTGATCGGCGTAAGCGGTACTTATTCAGTTGGTGACAACATCAACGGAGGCGCCGGAACAGATACTTTGAACCTGATTGATGCTGGTTCAGCAACAGCAGCTTCGTTGGTTTCCTTGAGTGGCGTGGAGACTGTCAACGTACGTATGCTGACTGCAGGAACAACAATCGTTAATGCTAATGATTGGAATGGCGTGACTAAGGTTGGTAATGCAAGTTCAATGGCAGGTTCTACGCTCAATGTGACTGGTTTGACGACTACGACGCAAATCGCAGTTTATGGCAATACAGATGTAAATGTCGCATTTGCCAATACAACTACAGCCGCAGCTGCAATGTCCGTTTCCTTGACCAGTGTTGGTCTTGATGCAACAGCTACCACAATGGGTTCTGCCTCAGCTGCTGCTACTGCCAATATTGATTTGGATTACGGCACTGCTGGTACGGGCTTAGGATTAATGACAGCTATCAGCGTTGATATTTCTGGCTCCAAGAACTTGGTGAATATCGAAGCAGGTAGCAATGTTAAAACCTACACAATTACTGGCACAGGTAATGCTTTCATCTCCACAAACGACACGATCACAAGTTTCGATGCTTCTGCAGCTCAAGGCAACATTGAATTGACTTTGTCAGGCGTTTCTGATGTGGCAGTCAAAGGTGGTGCAGGTAATGATACAGCTCGTTTTGGTACGACTTATAACAACAGCGATAGCTTCAATGGTGGTGCTGGTACAGATACTGTTGCTGCGACCTTTGGTGGATTCAACCGCAACTTGAACACTACAGACGTTGAAGTCGCCTCTTTGACTTTCAATGATGACGCTGGTGGAACAGTTAACGCTACGGCATCAACCGTTTCAACTTACAACCTGATTGCTGGCAGTGCTGGTGCAGATGCGAATGTTGCAGGTATTGCAGATGCAGCTGTTGTTAATATCGGCTCAAATAACTTGGACGATGTTTCAATTGGTTACGCCTCAGGTGCAGCTACATCAACTGTCAATTTGGGTTCTGCTAGTGGGACCGTTGGTATTGATGCATTTGCAGTTAGTGGTGTTTCATCAGTAACAGTTAACGCCAATGGCGGTACGGCAGGTGCTGGTGCTTTCGGCGTTGCAACCTTTGGCGGCGTGAAAACACTTGCAATCAATACTGTTGGTGGCGAGTCTGATGTTTCCTTTACAGATGTAATTGCAAATGCCGCAACCGCTGTAACAATTACTTCTAACGGTTCTGCTGGAATCACACTAACATCAGCTTTGGATGCATCTACAGCCCTTGCTTCTTTGGTTGTTTCTGCTAATGGCTCAGATGCTGCTGATATCTCATTAGGCGCACTGGGTGCATCTGCTACAGCTGATAAACTTTCAACAATTTCATTGTCTGGTGTTTCTGGTGCTGATGTAACTATTAGCACGATTCGTTTGGGTAACGGAGCAACTGCAGCAGCAGCAGGTTCAGTCTCTATGGTTGCTGGAAATGGTTCTACAGTTGGTGCCAGCGGTGCAAACATCACAACTACTGGCGCATACACCCTAACTTTGGATCTTTCCGCACAAGCTAGCGGAACTGTTTTAGTGGGTGATATTCAGATGCAAGTTGGTACAGCTGCGACAGCCGCATCGACTGCAATTAGTCTTGTCGTTAACCCAGTAACAGTTGGAGATGCAGGCCGAGTAGCAATTGATGCCATTGGTATGACTGGAGCGACTGCCGGTGCTCAAGTCACTTTCGGCTCAATTGTTTTGGGTACAAGTGCAGGTTTCTTGGTGTCTGGTATTGATGCAGGTACTGCAGCAACAGGTCGTGCAGATGTAGATGTCTCTGACATCAATATTACTTTAGGCGCTGACGCATCAGCCACATTCGAAACCATTTTGACGACTGGCGGTGCAGTAGGTGCAATTACAATTGCTGGCGCTGACAGTGCATCTGCCTCATTTGCGGCTGTAAACGCCTCATCAATTGGTGCGATCACTGTGACAGTTGCTGGCGATGCAGAAGCTGACTTTGCAGGTTTAACTGCGGTTAGTAATATTGACAATATTACTTTATCTATTGCTGGCGAAGCTGATGTAACTATTGCTGCGATTTCTGCTGGTGGTGATGTTGGTAACATTTCAATTGGTATCGGTGCAAGTGGAACTGCTAATTTCGACACAATAGATGCAAGTAGCTTAGGAAGTATTACGATTTCTGGTGCTGGTTTTGTTGATTTCGGTGCAGTGACTGCTACACGAGTAGGTACTGTTGATGCTTCACAGATGACATCTGGTGGTACTTTCACCATTGACTTATCTGGCATTACTAATGCCGCTGAAGTTGTTCTAGGTCAAGCCACCAATACAGTTACATCAGGCAAAGGCAATGATGTAATTACTTTACTTTCAGGTAGAACAGCGGTTGCTGGTAATGACACTGTGATTTATGCGTCTTCAACAGATGGAGTTGACAGCATTTCTAATTTTACAAAAGGAAATGCTGGATCGGGTGGCGATGTGATCGCTCTTGGAACTGCAATTCTGGTGCTTGACGCAGGTTCGGCAACTAAAACAGATACTACCACTGTGCTTTTGACAACTGCCTCTGCGAATGGAGCGATTGCTATAGCTAACGGATCTGGCGAATCTCTTGCACACGTTGTGATTATTACATCCACTGCATTTGCTTCTACAGCTGCCTTTGCATCAGCAATTGGTTCAGGCGGTTCGTTGGAAATTGGAGCTGGAACAGGTGAATCAACAGCAGGAGCCATTGTGGTAGTTTGGACCGATGGGTTTGACTCATACGTTACTTTGGCAACAGCTGCTGCTGGTAGATCAGGTGCAGACGCTATTATTACCGGAACGTTGGAGACTGTTGCTGTTTTGACTGGTGTCACACCAGGTGGACTAGTAGCTACCAACTTCGATTTCGTCTAATCAACGAGTCGCTATCCCAAGACTTAGGTCTTGGGACTTTCTCCAGCCTCGCAGGTCACAAGCCTGCGGGGCTTTTTCTTTGCTTAACTCCGAACTGGCAACAAACATGCAGACCTTCTTAAATGTTGACTTTGACAAAATAAGCTTGATTAAATGGACTAACTTCATAAGCTACTCCATGTTTTAATGAGAACTCTTTCACAGCTTTTTCAGCTCCGCTCCAATTGAAGTCATCGCAAAGCATGATGCCTCCCGGCAAAATCTTAGGCCAGAAATATTCAAATGAATCCAGCGTCGGTTGGTATAGGTCTACGTCAACATGGACAAACCTGTATTTATTAGTATTTTCTGATGGAAAAGAATGGGGAATCCAACCCTTAAAGTATTGAATGTTTGGGAACTCACTTAAATTAGCTCTTACCCTTTCCAGATCTACAGCAAAGTTACCTTCTTTCATAATTTCAGAAGGAGGCCGATCGTTATGTGATGAAGTGGCAATATCACAGTCTTCATCTTGAAGCTTACTGAGCCCTTCAAAAGAGTCAAATATCTGAAATCCTTCGCCTTTGAAAGTTGATATTTTTGACTTTATTGTCTTGCACATTAAGTGTGAAGACAGGCCTTTAAAGCATCCACATTCTGCGACAACACCCGGTAGAGATAAGGTTTCTTTGAACTTACTTATTAGAAAACGGAAACGATCTCTTCGTTTTAATGGATCTACAGTTGTTTTTGTCGCAATCAAAGAATGACAGTAATCGTTATCAAATTCTGTATCTGGTTGTCTCCACAAATCCTTTGAATATTTTTGAAAGCAGTCAAGCGTTTCATCTTTTTTGTCTGTGTAAAGAAGTGCGTTAAGAAGGCCAATTTTTGAATCATTCTGATCCATTTGCAATTTAATTGCATTTGTAAAACTGTCGATCGCATCCTCATATTTTTTGAGCTTATGAAGAACGATTCCCCTATTGTGATATGCGTTTGCAAAATTGGGCTGCAAAATTATAGCTTTGTCGTAGCTTGATACAGCTTCAACTAACAAGTTAAGTTTATTTAATGCAATGCCTCTATTCGAATAATAAATTGCAGATTTCGGATTGATCTGTATAGCTTTGTCGATTAAGTTAATTGATACCTCGTTATTGCCTAACTGATGCGCCAGAACTCCTAGCAAATGAATGGCATCGGAATTATGTGGATTTTCTTTTATTATTTTTTTATACAAGTTACTTGCCTCCGCCAATTTTCCTTGTTTATGCTTTGAAACGGCGGCTTGGAAATCAGTAATTTGGGGCATGATTTGTGGGTTTGTATTGCTATTATTAGTTTTATACATCTTCACTGATAAATGAATTTCTAACAATTTTTATATGATTTCTTATCACTTAAATGATCTAATAAAAAACCCCGCAGTTTTTAGACTGCGGGGTTTGATTAACTTCAATTTAAATGGTGTTAAATGCCATAGAACTTGAAGTCAGCTACAGCAAGAGCTCCAGCCGTCACGTTACTTAAAACGACTATGTCTTGATACTTTGTTGCTGCAGCATCATCGTCGATTGTGGTCGCACCGACAGCGCTAGCAGAGTACAGTGTCACGTGTGAGTCGTTACCATCACTCCATACGATAATCATATTTGTATCAACAGATGCTGAGCCAAGTGTAATTTCAGCTTGTCCGCCTGATCCGATATCAGCAAGAACTGCAGCGAAGTTAGCAAAATTAGCATATGACACAACGATCATTGTTTCACCGGCGCCGTGAGCTGTTGCTGCTGCTGCAGTTCCAGAGATCAATGAGAACACTGCTGCAGTTGCATTTGCAATGCCGTTGCCCCCAGCAATCGCAATCACCTCACCGGCACCGTCGGTCAAGTCAAATGCTGTTGCAGCAATGTAGATGGTGTCATCAGCAGTACCAGCTTCGAATCTATAAACTGTATCAGTACCCTGCGCAGTTGAGCTATAGATCAAGGATTCTGCACCCAAACCAGTCTTCAAATAAAACTCGTCATTACCTTTACCGGATGTGATGAGAGTTGTACCTTGACCGCCATCAACAACTACACCATTCACCACGCCGCTTAAGTCAAGTACAGCAGTTCCTGCAGTAAGTTGACCGCGCAAGTCAATGCCGCCAACTGTAGTTGCAGTAGATATTGACAGGTCAATCCAACCGGCGCCACTCACCTTGATAGTGCCAATCCTATCAGCTGCGACATCACCGAAATCAGCTGATCCAGATGCACCAACAGTAACGGTTATGTCACCAACTGTTCCACCGCTCATGGTGATGTTTCCGAAATCTGCCGATCCCTCACCGGCGATCACAATAGAGACAGTGTCCATCGCTGATCCGGAAATTGTAGAAAAATCTACGTTACCAGTTCCAATGTTTAGATCAATTGCACCAATCTTTGTATCGCCACCACTAATTGCTGCGAAAGTAGCACTACCACCACTTACTGCGCTTACTGTTACACCTGCGATGCTTCCATGAATCGCTCCAAACGAAGCAGTAGCTGCTTCATTGAGAGTTACATTCAGTGACTTAACTGCACCGGTGGCAGCACCAATCGTAAAGCCACCAGAACTACCGACAATCACTGAACCTAGGGTAATACCACTGGCAGCTACAGCTCCGGCAGTAAATTTACCACTTGCACCAACTGTGATCGCTCCTAAGCTGATATCTCCACCCGTAGCCAAAATGCCACCTGAAACAGCAAATAGGCCTGAAGAACCCACAACAGTCTCGCTGAATGTGATTGTTTGACCAGAACCACTAACAGCACCCAAAGTAACGGATGCATCTTGCGCTACGTCTGCGTTGATTAAGATAGACGTTTCTGCAGTAGCGCTAGCATTTTGAATATCACCAGCAATACCTATCAGGGCGATATCACCACTCTGAGCAGCATTCAAGTTGTATGTTGCTGCAAGTCCATCAATTGCATCAGCAGCGCTCCATGTTATATCTGAGCCATTTCCTGCTGAAGCGTTCACAACCAAGCCAGCACCAGCCAATTTACCAGAAGCAGCAACACCGCTGGCCATAGTGGACGTACCCATCTGGATGCTTGAAATGTTGATATCTGCACCAGAAGACGCATCAATGTTGATTGTGCGTGCGATTGAAACTGCAGATCCTGCAGAGAACATGTCTCCGTTAATTGTCAAGTCAGCTGCGTTAGAGTCACGAGCAGCCAAATTCACTGTGGCCAGAGCTGTTCCACCAATTAACAAATCAGCAGATGTCAGGCTGATTGCAGCACTTCCAGCGGCAGTGATAGTTAATGCTGTCAAAGCAGAGGCGTAACCTGTTGCAACTGTTAAGTTAGCAGAACCAACGCTAGAAATACCCAATGTTTTTGCATCAGAATCAAGTGTCAATGCATTGATTACTTGAGTGCCAGAGCCAATAGTTGAGACGTTTACAGTAATTGCATCTGTAATTGCAGCAGTTGAAATATCAACAACACCGCCAGTGCCGCTACCTACAACCAAAGACAATGTAGCACCAGAAACGGTGTCAATTGCCAAGTCTGTAACATCTGTGTCACTGATGTTGACTGTACCACCAGCAAAGTTGGTGATCGTTGCAGAAGCACCCGCAGTGGCAGCAACGGTCAGAGTTGTTACTGATTGACCTGCAGAAAAGTCCATGCCGCCACCAGCAGCTTCTGCCAACGTAATTGTTGCAGTCTCAAGATTAGTTGCATTCAAACGAACAACCGAGTTCCCCAGAGTTGCTGTCAAAGCATCAGTGGTGTCAGCACCGCCATCAATCACATCAAGTGAGTTCAATGAAGTACCGAATGCGAATGTGTCTTTACCTGCACCGCCAACTACTGAAACATCAGAGCGACCTGACAATGTGAAGCGGTTTGTACCTGTCAAAGCAGACGCATCCAAAGATGTGATCAGGTCATCTGTTGTCAAGTGAACGTTGCCTGTACCAGTAAGAGTAACTGTGCGCAGACCGTCACCACCTTCAAGACGCAAGAAGTTTGTGCCATTGACTGTCAAATTTGCTGCTGCCAATGTATCGGCACCAGTTGCGTCCAAAGTTACACCAGCAGTACCAGCAGCGGCAACTGTAACTGTTGATGTTGTTCCTGAACCAACAGAATTCAAGATAACGTTTGCCGTGTCAGCACCTGTTGCAATATCCGCAAAATCAATGCTGACATTTGACTCATCGTTGACATTGATTGTGGTTGCAATTGTCAAACCAGAAACGCTCAAAGTTGAGTCAGCAATAGAAGATGCGTTAGACAGAACAGCAACGCCGCTCCAGTCAGTAGCGTCAAAAGCCTGTGTGTCGGCTTGCAACATACGAACATTGATGTTCTCAACGCCATCAATGGAAACCACTGCTGAAGCTGTGGCAGTAGTGTTCAGGATGTTCAAAGTGTCAGTACCTGCGCCGCCAATGATGTTGTCGCCGATAGTGAAAGTAGCCGTCGTAGCTTGCAAAGCAGTGATAGTGTCGTTACCAGAACCAC
>JACCDN010615642.1_pt1 | contig 10096 bp, 11 predicted proteins | sample 7441691 | NCBI WGS metagenome assembly JACCDN01 (sample SAMN15323439, study PRJNA562643) | freshwater metagenome | isolation source: river surface water | place: USA:Blue River Watershed | collected 2017-08-16
CAGAGATGCTGGCTCTGCCATTCGCATATGCTGTAGGGTCATTGATCAATGTCGGATTAATCTGGGTCAGTTTCCGAAAAGACTTTTTTGCTGGTATGAAGACTGGGATTTCTAAAACAGTATTTGAAACAAGTGTCGCAACTTTTGTAATCGGCGTTGTTGCATACTTCTCTCTAAACATATTTGATAATATTTTCTCTTTGGCTACATTCTGGGGAGTTTTGCTTCAGGGATTATGTGCAGGTATTGTAGGCATAATTGCAGGCATACTTGTTTTGCATCTAATAAAGAATAAAGAATATTTACGAGTACGTGACGCAATGTCTCATAAATTTTGGAAAAGACCAGTTTCTATCCCAGAGCAGAAGGAACTTTAATCCTTTTATTTTAAGGGTTTCTCTGATAATATATAAAAATGCCGTTATTTAAAGGTATATTCAAATATGTTTGGCCTCAAATGCGAAAGTTCAATTTTGCCCTTTTTTCTGTTTTTATACTTTTTGCGGTACGCACACTCCTCGAGCATATTATTCGCCCCGTTTATTTTAAAAAGATAGTGGATATTCTTTCGTCAGGGCTTGATAATGTAAAATCTCCCAGTGAAATACTACGAGTTGTCATAATTATTATATTGCTCAGCCTTTTAGCGACTATTTTTGCTCGATCTTGTAAATTTATTTATTTCAAATTTCAGATTAATGTTATTCGTGAATTACGAAATTTTTGCTTTAATAAAATCCAAGGCCACTCTCAAACATTTTTTGCTAATACATTTTCTGGAGGTTTGGTAACAAAGTCCAGACGTTTTGTTGGATCATTTGAAAGCATGTTTGATATAATACTATTTAATTTTTGGTCAACTTTTATAATATTGATTGGTGTGTTTTTTGTTTTGAGTAAACAATCAATTATTATTCCTCTTTCGTTCGGTTTTTGGATAGTTATTTATTTTGCTATTATATTTTTCTTTATAAAACGAAAAGTTAAGTATGACATTATCGAAGCTAACCAAGATTCAAAGATTAGCGGAAGACTAGCTGATGTTTTCGGGAATATTCTTGCAGTTAAGATATTTTCTGCACAAAAAGATGAAGTAAAATCTTTTAAAAGAATGACTGATGATGCTGCAGAAAAAAGTCGTAAAGCATGGTTCTTGGGTGGAAAAATTGAAGTTATCCAAGCAGTACTTGGATTTTTAGTGCAGAGTACACTATTATACACAATGATAAATTTATGGCTTCAAGGCAAGATTACCACAGGTACAGTGGTGCTGGTGCAGGCATATATTGTTATTGTTTTTGATAAATTATGGGATTTTGGAAATGCTTTGACCAAATTTATGAAGGCAGGTGCAGACATGAAGGAGATGGTGGATATAATGAATGTTATGCCTGATATACTCGATCCTAAAAATCCTGAAGTTTCTAAAATGAAAGAGGGGCATTTAGTCTTTGATAATGTAAATTTTATATACAAAAATGGTCAAAAGGTACTGGAGGATTTCAATTTAGATATAAAATCAGGAGAGCGTGTTGGTGTAGTAGGCCACTCTGGTGCTGGTAAATCAACATTAACAAATTTAATATTGCGCTTTATGGATGTGACAGGTGGAGATATCACAGTAGACGGCCAAGATATTCGGAATGTGACTCAAGATGATTTAAGGAGAGCTATATCTTATGTGCCTCAGGAATCAATATTATTCCACAGAACAATTCGTGAAAATATTGCTTATGGTAAACCAGATGCAACTATCGAAGAGATTGAGGAAGTGGCAAAAAAAGCTTATGCGCACGAATTTATATCTAAATTACCTCATGCTTACGAAACATATGTTGGTGAACGCGGAGTCAAACTCTCGGGTGGAGAGCGCCAGCGTGTGGCTATTGCTCGTGCAATGGTCAAGGATTCGCCAATATTGATACTCGACGAAGCTACGAGTGCGCTTGATAGTATCAGTGAGAAATATATTCAAGACGCATTGAATGAATTAATGAAAGGTAAAACTACAATAGTAATTGCTCACCGTTTATCAACAATCCAAAAAATGGACAGGATTATAGTGCTCGAAGATGGGAAAATTGTTGAAGACGGCAATCACCAAGAGTTATTGGCAAAAGAGGGTAATTACGCCGATCTATGGAATCACCAAGTCGGAGGATTTATAGAATAAATGCAAAAACTTATTAATACAGAAATAAATCTTGATTGGATAACAGGAGAAAATATTGTAGAAACTTATCTTTCAAATGAGATTCCCAATATTATCGATTGTCCTTCGGCCTATGCAATTGTTTTTAAAGATGGTGCGATTCTCCAAACAGAACTTCGCGAAGGCGAACGACCAACACGCAGATTAGATATTCCGGGTGGTCATGTAGATGAAGGTGAGACAATTGAAGAATCTGTAATAAGAGAAACGTTTGAGGAGACTGGTGTATATATTAAGATTGTTCGATTAGTTGGGTATAAAAAAGTTACAGTCACAAGCCAAAAGCCAGAAAATTTTCGTTACCCTTATCCGACAGGTTATATGGCGTTTTATTTATGCGAGGTAGTAGAAGAAAAGGATTTTGAAGGTAATGATGAAGTCCATGGTAGGGTCTGGCTTAAACCCGAGGAGTTTGATAAATCCCAATGGTGCACAGAAAACAAAACCCTTTTAGAAAATCTCTAGATAGGGACTAAGTCCCTATCTAGCAAAGAATTCATATGATATAATTTCTATATGAGGAAACAGCCTCTGGTATTAAATGAATATTATCATATTTATAACCGCGGAGTGGATAAGCGTGATATTTTTATTGATAATACTGACATAAAACGTTTTATTGAAAGTATATTGGAATTTAATCAAATAGACAAAGTAGTGAGTTTAGCTAATTTAAGAAAAAATAAATCCGAGATAGGGGCTAAGTCCCTATCTAAAGATAGAAAGCCCTTGGTCGCAATTGTTGCATACTGTTTAAATCCAAATCATTTTCATTTTGTTTTAAAGCAATTGGCAGATGGAGGAATTTCTAAATTTATGTTGAAAATACAAAGTGGATATACCTCATATTTTAATGTTAAAAACCAAAGATCTGGATCTTTGTTTCAAGGAACTTTTAAAGCACATCATATAGGGACCGAAAATTATTTTAATAAGATGCTCGGATATGTAAATAATAATTACGAGGTTCATGACATTCCAGAAAGTAAAAAAGATTTAATATTTGCAAGTGATTATGAATATAAAAATAATAATTTCAAAATTGTTAAAAAAGAAGAAGCGGAAAGAATTTTAGAAATTTTTGGTGGAAATAAAAATTTTGAAAAGCATTGCAATGAAATAGTTCATGTTATAAGACAACAAAGAGGGAAGACTTCATTATTAGAAGAAGACAATTTACCAGATAGGGACTAAGTCCCTATCTGAATATACTATGGCAATAATTTTAGCTTACATATTCTACTTTGTTGCGGCGAGCGCATCGCCTCTTCAAAGGCGCTGGTTGGCAAAGAAAAAAGATATTGATGGAAAAGGCCAGATAAATTTTGCCTTTAGAGTTTCTCTTATTATCGCTATTTTAAGCTTGTCATTACCACTATTTAGTCCGTTTTATTTAACTGGAAATCTGTGGTATATAATTGGCCTTTCTTTGATTACTGGAATATTTGGGGCTGGAGCTTTCATCGTATCCTATATTTGCCAAAAACATGTTCAGGTTGGTATACAAACTTTAGTATTAAATATATCAAGTCCAATAATTATAATATTTGCAACATTACTTTTAAGTGAAAAACTTTCACAAATTCAAATTATAGGAACAGCATTATTACTTTTGGGAGTTTTTATTGTTGCTAAAAGGCACCGAATTGGAAAATTTACATTTGATAAGTATTTTATGCTTCTAATTTTAGCAGCTTTCATGTTTGCGGTTGATATAACTGCAGAACGAGCTTTACAAAAAATCACTGGCTTTACAGCTGGAACAATGATTATGCTTTTTAGTCAGTGTCTTTTTTTAGGTTTAGCAGTTTTAATCTCTAAAAGTAAAAATACTTACTCGAAAAAAGATATCTCAATTACGGGAATTTTGAGATTTCTTCAGGCGATTTCTTGGGCAGCGTTACTTTTCGTTGTAGGGAACCTGAGTCTTGTCTCGGCTGTTTCTACATTTAAAGTTGTTGTAGTTTTTATAGGATCCTTTATTTTTTTAAAAGAACACGATGATATTAATAGAAAAATATTAGGTAGTATTATTGCTGTAATTGGATTGTTGTTGATGAAATAATAGCTTTTAATTTAAGGGTTTTTCTGGTAGGATAGGAACATAATGGATATTAAACATATACGAAATTTCAGTATCATTGCTCACATTGACCACGGCAAGAGTACCTTGGCGGATCGAATGCTCGAAGTTACAGGTACTATCGAAGCGCGTAAAATGAAGGATCAAGTCCTTGATTCTATGGAGCTCGAGCGCGAGCGTGGTATCACAATCAAAATGCAACCAGTAAGAATGGAGCATGTTGTTGATGACGAAAAATACATTTTAAATCTTATTGATACACCAGGACATATCGACTTCTCGTACGAGGTATCTCGTGCTTTAAAGGCCGTAGAAGGCTCTATATTGCTCGTAGATTCAACTCAGGGAGTTCAGGCTCAAACTCTTACAACATTGCAAATGGCGCGCGATTCAGGCCTAGTAATCATTCCTGTATTATCTAAAATTGATTCGCCACTAGCACGTGTAGATGAAGTCAAAATGGAGCTTGCATTATTGCTAGATATCGACCCAGATACAATCATTGAGGTTTCCGGTAAAACCGGTGCTGGTGTAAAAGAATTATTGAACCAAATTGTAAAACGTATACCAGCCCCACATGTAGAAGGAGAGACGAATTCCGGCCGAGCACTTGTCTTTGATTTCAAATACGACAACCATCGGGGTGTGATTGTTTATGTGCGTGTGATTGACGGGAGTTTTACAAAAGGTGAGTCGCTCATTTTTGCAATCTCAGATGAAAAATTTATTTCTCTTGAAGTTGGTACATTTTCCCCAGAAGAATTTCCTCGCGATAAAATAACAGGCGGAGAAATTGGTTATATTGTTACAGGTATCAAAAAGCCAGGTATCGCATCTGTTGGAGACACAATCACTTATACAAAAAAGCCCTTGCAAGCATTGCCAGGTTATATGAAGCCAAGTCCTGTTGTATGGGCATCGGTGTACCCAGAAAGTGCAGATGATTTCCCAGAGTTAAAGGCGGCTTTTAGTAAATTGCGACTATCGGATTCATCTTTTTCATACGAAGAGGAGACTTCAGGATCTCTCGGGCGAGGATTCCGATGCGGATTCCTTGGTATGTTGCATTTGGAAATTATCACCGAGAGATTGATACGTGAATTTAATCTAGAGTTGGTAGTGACAATGCCATCTATTACTTATAAAGTTGTTTTGCGAAATGGAAAAGAGGAAACAATATATTCTCCACACTTATTTCCAGATGATGGAAATGTTGTAAAGATTTTCGAACCATGGGTAGATGTAAAAATTATTTTACCGACAAATTACATCACACACCTCATGCCATTTTTATACGAACACGAAGCTACTGTAAAGAATACAGAAAATTTCGGAGACAATAGATCATCTGTAAGTATGGAAATGCCACTCCGCGAACTTATGCGCAACTTCTTTGACGAGCTCAAAAGTTTGAGCTCTGGATACGCGTCTATTTCGTACGAGATTGGCGAATATCGCGAGGCAGATGTTGTGCGTTTGGATATACTTGTAGCGGATGAGCCAATGGTAGCATTTACCCGTGTTGTATCACGCCGTCGTGTAGAGGAAGAGGCCAAGACTCAGGTAGAGAAATTACAAAAGGTCATACCTCGACAACAATTCGCTTTTAAAATCCAAGGCAAAGCTCTGGGTAGGATTATCTCATCTGAGTCAGTCAGTGCATTCATGAAAGATGTGACTCAGCATATGTATGGAGGTGATATTACTCGCAAAATGAAATTAAGAGAAAAGCAAAAGAAAGGCAAGAAAAAGATGGCTGGCCGTGGCAAGGTAAATATACCTCATGATGTATTCTTGAAGATGATGCGTAGTAAATCCGAGTAATTATACTATCCTAAAAGGTAAGATAATGAGTATAGAAGCACCATACTAATGATTACCAACACAGATAGAACTGCAAAAATTATGCGTATTTTCTTTTGGTGTTTTGGGTTGAAAAACATGATATAATCATAGCAGAATATGGCAGAATTTCAAACAAAGAAGAATACTAAGAAAATGTGGCATTCGCCATTGATGCTTTTTGTATTACTGTCTGTTTTATTAGTATTTATGTATAATATGGTGGGCCTTGTAGAGAAAACAAACGAGACCAGCAAGAAAAAGAAGATAGTATTAAGCCAAGTAGAGAGTTTGAGCGAAAGGCAAAAGGTTTTGGAAGAAAATATCAAAAAATTACAAACAGAAAATGGTACTGAAGTTGAACTAAGAGATAAATACCACCTTGTAAAAGAGGGCGAGCAAATGGTAGTGATTGTCGATGAGCAAGCAAACACTTCCGGATCTGATACTGTTGTTGCTCCAAAAAGAAATTTCTTGCAGTTTTTAAAAAATTTATTAAATAATTAATATATATTATGGATTTTATTGAAGTAGTAAATGAAGAGGGGCATCGTGGTAGTGCTAAATTGCCAGCGGGAATCAAAAATTATTTGATCGATATAGATGGGACAATTTGCGAAGACATTCCAAATGAGGAGCCCGAACGTATGTCGACTGCACCTGAAATGCCTGGCGCAAAAGAGAGGATTAATCAATGGTACAAGGATGGGCATGTTATTACGTTCTTTACTTCACGTACCGAGGAACACCGCAGTGTGACAGAGGCTTGGCTTATGGAGCATGGATTCCAATACCATGGCATACTTTTTGGTAAGCCTAAAGGAGGGAATTATCATTGGATAGACGATCGAGATGTGGAATGCACACAATTTACTACTTGGGAAATTTTGTGATACAATAATAGAAGTTATTAGTTAATTTTTTTATTTTATATGAGTACAGTTACAGTTTACAGCACACCATCTTGTCATTTTTGCCACATGGCAAAAGATTATTTTACTGCAAACAATATTGCCTACACAGACTTCAATGTTGCAGAGGATATGTCAAAAAGACAAGAAATGATTACAAAAAGTGGACAAATGGGCGTACCAGTAATCCTTATCGACGAGAATTTGATTGTTGGTTTTAACAAACCAAAAATTGCAGAATTACTTGGTATAAAAGAGTAGCAAAATTAAATAAAATCGAGTATTATAAAAACACCAGAGATGGTGTTTTTATATGCCTCCATAGTTCAATGGATAGAACAGTTCCGTCCTAAGGAATAGATCCCCGTTCGATTCGGAGTGGAGGCACATTTATTTTTAAATAGCTTTATGCTATAATACATTTTAATGGACGAAGATGTTAAAAGGCTAATAGAAGAGGATATCAAGCTCAACCGAGAGAATAACGTTATTCTGAAGGGGATTCGTGGTGCTCAGCGTCGAGCGATGATTTATCGGTTCTTGTACTGGATATTGATCCTTGGTATTACCTTTGGAGCTTATTATTTCATCCAGCCATATATTGAAAGTTTGCTTGGTTATTATGGTAGTTTTACAGAGGGTGTTGATTCTGTAAACAAAGCAAGTTCAATGTCGGACTTAAAGCAAGTCAAAGATTTGTTGCAACAGTTAAATCAGTAACAAAATTCATAAAATAAATATGCCTAGGTAGCTCAGTTGGTAGAGCGCTCCCCTGAAGAGGGAGATGTCCCCAGTTCAAATCTGGGCCTAGGCACCACAATTAATAAGTTGGTAGAGCGCCTTCTTACAGAAGCTGTACACCTTTTGGATATATTTCTTTGTGAACTCAAAATCTATCTCAAAAGGTCTTGCGTTTGGGCCCCTCCCCAAACTCACCCTGAAGAGGGAGATGTCCCCAGTTCAAATTCTCTAGCCTAGGCACAAAATTTGAGTCAACAAATTTATGTGTGACACACTTAAAATACGTAAAAGAAAAATCTCGTTTAAAACGAGATTTTTCTTTTCTAAGAAGATTTTACTTTCAATATAGTTTGTTTGTCGCGGTTGATCTTTGGAATTTTGATTGTGAGTAGTCCATGCTTTTCTACAGCTTCGGCCTCTTCGGCTTCTACTTCTTGCGGTAGGGAGATGGTTCTTGAGAAGGAACCCCAATATAGTTCGCGGATAAAGTAATTGTCTTCGTGGATACCACGTGCAACTTCGCGCTTACCTTTGATTGTAATCATATCGCGAGTAATTGTAATAGAAAGATTATCGGGTTGAACACCAGCAATCATGCTCTGCACCACAATTTCATGAGCAGTTTGGTAAACGTCTATTGTAAGTTCGCCCTCTTCCTCTTCTTCGGACCATACGTTTTCCTTGGCGTCATCTTTTGATGATGATGGTAGACGAGATTTTAACCCGTTGCGAGATTGTGCGCCTGTTTCCTCTTCTTCTAATACTCCCTCGTCGTCCATACGCATACTACCAGTAAGCCTTTGGAAAAATGATTTCTTTTTTTGCATAAAATTCAAGATGTTTAAAATAAATTATACGGGCTCCACAATTTCTTCACTACCCATACGCTTTAGTTTTTCAAAAATAAGTATATTAATAATCGCGACGATCCAAAGGAATCCAAACACTTGCAGAAAATTTTCACCGCTTCCTTTCATTATAAAGAAATTAAAAAGACTATGCAAGGTAATTGCACTAACAATTCCAATAAACAAGTAAGTATTTTTAGCAAACCATCCGCGATAGAAAGATAATCCTAATGCGCTACCGATCATACCACTTGCAATTGCGTGTAGGAGTGTAGATCCAAGGAAACGTAGATTGCCTGTGAGCGCTCCTACGATTGCTCCACTATTGGCTAGTGGTTGTATCAAAAATAAAACATTTTCAAGTGCGGCAAATCCAAGCGCACCAGCAATAAAATACATAGGATAATCGATTGGCTCGTCTACAACATGGCTACCTTTGATAATTGCAAACACAGCAAACATTTTTACAAATTCTTCGATACCAGCCCATACAACAATTTGCAAATTTTTATCAGGAATCAATGATTGAGCAAATTTCTCTAGTCCTATAGCAACTATTACTGATAATGCTCCCAGGAAGAATGTCATGACGATGAATCCAATTGGCTCGGGCTTGTGGCCGTCCTCTTCGCGTAGCCAAAACCATAGCCAAAATACTGCAGGTACAACCCCTCCAAGGATTGCATAAACAATAGTTTTGAATGCTATTGCATCTGTGGCCATTTTTGTATCATCAATAAATTATTATTGGAGTGAGGAATGATAGACCACAATTCCTCTGTAACAAATGGCATAAATGGGTGAAGTACTGTAATACTTTCTTGTAATAATAAATTCAGAAGTTTTATACGAGATTTTTTTACACTTTCATCTGTGCTTGCGATCAAAGGTTTACTTTCCTCGATTATAATAGAAGCAAATGTGTCCCAAATATAGTGATAGATAGAATCTGCGGCAAGGTGCATTTGGTAATTTTCAATATTCTTTGTTATATTTCCAAGTTCCTCTTTCCATTTACTATAAATTTCTTGATCATTTTTTGTGAAGTCAGCGCCCATATCAACTTCTTTTGTATTACTTGCCACGAATCGTGTCATATTCCAGATTTTGTTTGCAAATTTTTTGTATGCATTTATTTTTTCAAGTGACAATGCTGTATCTGATGCAATTGGTGTACCAACAATCAATGCCATTCGTAATGCATCAATGCCGTACTCATTTGCAACATCAACAGGGGAAATAACATTTCCTTTTGACTTTGACATTTTTTTACCATTTTTGTCTAAGACCATTCCGTGCAAGTAAACATCTTTGAATGGAACTGTACCTGTAAGATATTTACCAAACATAAGCATTCTCGGAACCCATTTGAAAATTAATTCTGTTCCAGTTTCCATTAAATCGGTAGGGTAGTATGCCATGTCTTTACCATCAGGGTACCCTAGTGTCATAAGAGGCC
>JACCDN010131840.1_pt1 | contig 10095 bp, 10 predicted proteins | sample 7441691 | NCBI WGS metagenome assembly JACCDN01 (sample SAMN15323439, study PRJNA562643) | freshwater metagenome | isolation source: river surface water | place: USA:Blue River Watershed | collected 2017-08-16
AACTCTGAGGAACTTGAAACACTAAGAAAGTCACTGTTGATAAATGGCCAAAGGTTAGAAGAATCAATTAGGATTATCCAGGCTCTGACATTTAACGATGGCCGGGCAGCTATGATTAAGGCTTCTGATGGAAACGTCTGGGAAGTCAAGGTCCAACTAAAGAGAATTCTGAGTGAAAAGTAGATAAAGTGAGTAATACGTCAGCAGTAATGTATATAGCAGAAGTCTCGGCGAATCATCTTGGTTCACTTGATAGAGCTAAAGAAATAGTTAGGCAAGCCGCCAAGGCTGGAGCGACAGCTGTAAAGTTCCAAACTTACACAGCAGATACAATGACTTTAAATATCCCAGAATTCAGAATTAGCCAAGATCATGAACTCTGGGGAGGAAAAAATCTTTTCCAACTGTACAATGAGGCCCACACCCCTTGGGATTGGCATGAGGAACTATTTGAACTCGCAAGAAGTCTTGGTTTAGCTCCATTTAGTTCACCATTTGATATTTCAGCTGTTAATTTTTTGGAAACTCTTCAGACACCAATCTATAAGATTGCCTCAATGGAAACTAGTGACCACAATCTAATTCGTGCAGTTGCAGAAACCGGGAAACCATTAATTGTCTCGACTGGAGCAACGGAGTGGAATGAGATCGTTGAGGCTGTAGAAGTAGTTACTTCCACAGGCAATAGCGACCTTACGCTCTTAGTTTGTACAAGTTCTTACCCTTCAAAACCAATTGATGCGCATATAAATCGAATGCAAACTTTGCGAAATGAATTTGGATGTAAAGTAGGTCTTTCTGATCACACCCTAGGAATAGGTGTAAGTGTGGCAGCGGTTGCACTCGGCGCAACCGCTATTGAAAAGCATCTAACTCTGAAACGCGCAGATGGTGGAGCAGATAGTGCCTTTTCTATGGAACCGGGAGAATTTGCTTTACTAGTCAAGGAGGGAAATTCTGCTCGCGAGTCTCTCGGATCTCCAGATTGGACTGTCCAAGCTTCGGAAAGTGAATCTAGGCTACTCAGAAGGTCACTATATATAGCAAAAGATGTCGAAGCAGGTGACATCGTTACAAGAGAGAATCTTCGGTCTATCCGGCCAGCTGGAGGGGCGCATCCTAAATTTTTGTCAATATGGCTTGGCCAGAGATTTAAAGAAAAGTACAGAGCTGGCACGCCCATGAATCCCGACTTTATAGCATGAAAAGCATAGCTGTAATCCCTGCCCGAGGAGGCAGCAAGAGAATCCCTCGGAAAAACATATACCCAGTAGATGGGGTACCTCTAATTGCCAAGACAATTGCTACAGCGCTTCATTCAGGAATTTTTGAGCAAGTCATAGTCTCAACAGACGATAATGAAATTGCCGAAATTTCTAAATCCTATGGAGCCCACGTCCCTCGTTTGCGTGAAAAAAGCTTGAGCGACGATTTTGCAAATACATATGATGTAATGGCTGATTCTCTACAACCATCTTGGATTGGAGACTCTCAACCGGAATATATCTGTTGCATTTATCCCGCTTCGATATTCTTGACTAAAAGGCATTTAGTCTCAGCGTTGGAAATCTTAATATCAAGCAATAGCTCATATGTTTTTCCAATTCAGAAGTTCAACCCACCAATTCAACGGGGATTTCGAATCCAATCCGAGGGGAAGCTAGAAATGGTGTTCCCCGAGCACCTTTTAACAAGGAGTCAAGATTTGGAGCCCACATACTTTGATTCAGGGCAATTTTACTGGGGAAAAAGGGAGTCATGGAAAAGTAAACAACCGATATTCGGGAGCAACTCAAAAGGAATTATTTGTGGACCGTATGATTTTATAGATGTTGATAATCAAGCGGATTTAGATTTTGCAATAGAACTTCTTACATTGAGAAAACAAAATAAGTTTGATTAAATTCCTTTGCCTATGATCTGATAATCATCATCAATAAATTTATTCCTATCTGTCAAACTTTTTAAAAACAATTCAATCTGCTTCACCTGAGCCATTTGGTTCCAAGTATCATTGAGTATTTGTGAAGCAAAGTCTTTAGAGTGGCGAAGTAAGGCGGTATTCAATGCGCTTACGGAGATGCCCATCCACTTTGCAAATTCCAATACTCCCTCAGGCTTTCCTTTCAACAGTTTTGCCTCGATTTTGATTGCTGCGGATCTAGAAATTCTTCCATGTCGAATCTCCCTACTCAATTGATCTGTTGCCTTTGAGTAGCCAAACTTCAGTTGTTTGAGAACATCTTGAATTCCAAAATAAACTGGGCAATCAGGATTGTCGAAACTTGAAAACGCACGTCTGTTTAAACGACCGCCGTAGCCGTATTTCTTACTCATTTCCAAATGCTGCGCTGTGGGATCCCATCGCACATAATTCCCAAGGTAGACCCCCCTTACCCCTGAAGAGAGAAGCTCGCTATCACTCGGGTACCTTATTGAGGCCAAGTCATCTTGGCTAAAACTTGGATTCAAATCAAAAATCTTGAATTCGTCTATGCCGAGCAGGTCGTGCTCTTTTCGGTACCTTGAAGTCATCTCAACATTCTCTAAATGTGAATACATCCCAACTTGTTCAATTCCTTGGTGAGCACCCCAAAGTACAAATGGGATTTTAAGGTCTATTGCGACTCGAACTGGCAAGGAAGTATGACCTGCAATCCAAAGCCAGTTAATGGTACCCAAATTAGCAAGTGTCGTGCCAATTACTGCCTTAGTGATTCTAGGATTGATAGAAAATTGTCTAAAATCCGCATCAAACGTATTTCTTAGCAAGGCTAGATTTCTGAGACCCTCCCTAGTGTTAAAAGTTCGGTTGAAATTTACAAGCAGCGGATTGAGTCCTAATTCATGTATGGCATAGTGGACTGTAAAGAACGAATCTTGACCACCAGAAACAGGAATTACGCAATCATAAATTGACTCGTTCTGCAATTCTGCAAAAATTGACTTTATCTCATGTTTTCGAGAAATCCAGTCAATGGAATTCTTTTCTTCATGAATCTGACAACCAGAGCAAATCCCATCTGAGTTAAAGGTTATACCAAAAGGATGATTCGACCAATACAAACATTTGTTGCACCTAAACCTGCTCATGGATACTCAACCAACTGCCTTAGGTATTTGACACCAACGGGAGAATTCTTTAGTTTAGGCAAGATGAGTTCATGCCTGTTTAGCCAATTGCCAATCACTAAACCTTTTACCCATGGCAACTCCATCAGGTACTGCGCTTGTTCCACAGTACAAATTCCACCACCAATAATGATTGGTGTCTTCAGATGCCTGAAGTCAATCTTTAAATTCTGAAAAAACTCTATTTTAGCTGAGCCACCATCCATCTCCCAATGTTTGAGGTAAATTTCTCCTCCCCAATCATTTGGTATTGAACTCAAATATTCGAATAAATTGATAGTTCTATTTCCAATCTGAGTAGTCATATCAGATTTTGCCAGTAAATGTATCAAGATCGCTTGGTCACCGATATTGGCAGAAATATCCTTGTAGGTTTCTGGGAAACATGCACGTCCGGATAGAACAACTCTTTCACAGCCCGCGGCAATTATAGATTCAGCCTTTAGGGCGGAATCTATCCCGCCTCCGTATGAGAGAGGTGTACGGATTACCGATAGCAACTCTTGCGAAAACAAATTGTTAAAATCTTCAATTGGTTTTGCACTGTGTGAAAGATTAAGTACTGAAATTTCGTCGATTTCCCATTCTTGGAGTCGTATCAAGGTGTGCGCTAACTTGGAAACAGGACGATAAGTAGAGAACCCAACTGAATTCACCACGATGGAATCTTTTACCAATACAGACGCAACAATTTTTTTCATAAGTTTTCAGTCTGATACTTTGCGAGAATATTTGAAAAAAAGTTAACCCCAGCCTCTTGGCTTTTTTCTGGATGGAATTGCACTCCTACGATGGAATCTTGTTTTAGATAGCCGATGTACGACTCACCCCTAACTAATGAATATTCTTCCACATTAGATCTCCCAAAAATCCCATAGGAATGATTAAAATAGAAAGTATTTTGAATATCAATATTTCGATTGGGGTACCTCAGTTGTCGCCAGCCAATTACAGGTCCGTTTTCTAGTTTCCTGGTGTTAGCATCTACAATAGCGAGTCCGGGTGTGCCAACCGATTCTTCGGAACTATGTGTAAGCAATTGAAAGCCAAGACAAATTCCAAGAATTGGTTTCTTTAGATGTGCCCGGTTCACGATAGCTTGGCTGGCTCCACTGTAATCAAGCTTCTTTTTTGCGGGACCAAATGATCCCACACCTGGCAAAACTACTAAGTCAAAGTCAATAATTTTTTTAACGTCATTTGAAAAATCGACATGAAAACCAAACCTATTTAGGAATGAACTAACTGATAGAATATTTCCAACACCATAATCAACAACCAAAGCTTTTTTCATAATGACCCAACCTCAAATCTTGGAGTAGGACGTTTGCCACGAGTTACATCAAAGAGAGATAAATTGGTAAACTTTATAACAGTATTCCAGAATTCTTCGCGAGAAATACCAATGAACTCAATAAATGATTGAATATAGGAATCATCGCAGGCCCCATCAAATTTTTTAACAATGCGGATTCCCTCTTCCCGAGTAATCCGGCCTGTGCGGATCCACTCATTAGCGTAATCAGTTGCCCGCCCAAACCCATATTTGTAGTACTTAATCATCTGATTAAGGATGACCCAGTCCTCATCTAACGAGCTAAGATTTATCAAATCAGAAGTATTAGAAGCAGTATCTTGTCTTCCTTGTAAACCTGCAAAGCCTGCAATCAAACCATTTTCGAGAAGCCCCCAGTTTTGCATGGCCCATCCTAAAAAAACAATCTGAATGTCATTCTGTTCAAACTCCCTCAAGCTTGGGTAAATGTAAGGCAAGATTCTTTTTTGACTAATCTTTTGTCCCTGCAGCCATTCTAGATTCATGCCCAAAAGAGTGTTCATGTTTCGAAGCGCGTTTCCGTCCCAGCCTTCTTCAGATAAGGTCTCGAGAGCGCCTAACTGAAGCCCAGGATTTTCTCCCCATAGGATTAAAGAGATTCCCATCTCAATTGCAATTTGCGGCACACCCGAGAACAGAGCCAATTCTGTGCTTTTTGCCCAGTTTCCCGATTCTAGAAAAGTCGCACGCATGAGTTGTTTCCATGTGATGGGTGAAGGCGCAGTTTGATAAACATCAAACCCCAAATTACATAAGTTGTTTAAATTCCTTGCCCCAACCTTTGTCATCTGCTCTGGCGGATACGAAACAGTCACAAGGAGAGGGTTCATTCCTAAGGCGTCGCGCGCAAAAAGCGCGAGACGAGTGCTGTCCTTGCCACCACTTACTCCCAGAATGGAATCATGTCCAGATTTGTGACCAATTGATTTTTTTGTCGCTAACACTTCCTTCAAGACAGCAATCCGATAATCCCAATCTGCCTTTTTCGAACCAGCAATGAAATTACATGCCGGACAAACTCCGGACATAAACTTCGTCCCTGGGCGCGTATCAGGCTGAAGGCAAGTTTTGCAATACTGCACTTTAGATTACTCGCTTGATTAATGGAAAACTGTGGGTCCAATGATCCTTTTCATCTGCGAAAAAGCCAAAAGTTTCAACTCCAAGCATTGAAGAAGCATAGAGGGCATATGAGTGAAAGCCAAATACTGCGTAGGCACACAGGAGATCTTCGACTAATGATGCTGCCTCAGAAATCACCCAAGTAATTTCAGAGGCAGGGGTCATAGTGTATGAAATCTTTTCTTTAACCTGTGACGGGTGTTTTCGAACAACGATTGTTGATATCTGATTTAGTCGAGCAAACGATTCAATTATTCTAAAGTAATTTTCTAGCTCACCAATCGGAAATTTAAGCCCCTCACCTATTTTAGCATCAGGTTCTAATAGTAAAAGGACTGTAGAAAGTTGTCTAGGAGACGCCAAGAAGTGTCTTCTATATTCTGCTAGCAAAAAATCTGGAACTCTGATTGCTGGAACCGCAGGAAATGCACTTTTTGCTTTTTCGTAAGCTAGTTCATTTGTGACAAGAAATGTCTCAGGGAAGATTGGATTACTTGGGTTGAAGCGACTTCTGAAATTCATCCAGTGATCAAGAAAGACAACCTTCGTATTCGCTTTAAGGTTAGGATTTTCTAGAACAGAAGATTCAAATCCTCCATAAAACCCAGAACCAAATAGTATTTTTTTACCGCTCAATTCAGCATCAGTTATCGTCGTAATGGTGATCTTAGGATTTCTGTCCTGAAAAATTCCTAAAGCTGGGCCCTGCAAACTTGCACTTGCCGACAAAGACATTTCCCGCAATAGAGCTGAAATCTGAAAAGCTCCGCCAGCGTCACTTGCAACTATGTGAAGATTCGATTTCCTGAGAAACTCTAAATTCTTTGAATAAATTGATTTCCTAGTATGCAGGCTCACCTCACCTGGAGATTCTTTCTTGTGAATACAAAAACCGACTGTCTCCAGTTTTGACGCAGATACCGGATTTTTTACTATAGGGTTAATTTCAATGTCATAAGACGGAAAAAGATTAAACACAAAAAATGACAGTGTTTTGATAAGCTGTAAATATGATTCTTCATCAAGAAAGGCTTCCGAAATTAGGGAAACCGATGCAATATTGTTGTTTGGTAAAACTTTGAGTATCGCTAAGCCTTCCAGCTGACTATTATATTTGCGCTTGAAACCTAAAAATATTCTAGGCTCATTGTCACTATTTTCCACATTTTGAATCTCAGGGAGTCGTTGACTGTGTTCGCTAACCTCACTTGTGAGCACAAGCCATTTCTTTTCTAGTCTTCTTTTAAAATCGATGTTTGCTTGATTAATCTGAAGATATGAGATGTCAAACATGAGCAGAACTAGTCATTCTTCCTGAGAGTATCCAGATTTGCCCAAACTTTCTCAAAGGCTTCGGCCAATAACTTTACTTGTGATTCATTAAACTCTTTAGAACACCAATTAATTCCCAAAAATTCTTGTGCATGTAGTTTTTCGGCTACGGGCAAATTTGTACCCATCAAATCCCTTCTTCTTTTTCGAGAAAGAAGGCTGTATGGGAGGGGGTTTCTTTTGTAAGTTATTTGTTTTTCAAAAAGTGGCAGCTTATGAATGTTTTGATAGCCATTTAATAGGGCAGGAACGCCCTCTGCAGCGAGTGCTGCGAAAATGGAGTCACGGCTCACCCCTAATACTTCGTAATCGATTTTCATCCCAAAAATGTAATAAACGTGGTCATTGCCTGATGAGACTACGGGGAGAGTCAGACCGGGAAGTCCGTGCACTAAATGTGAAAATTGTGTCGCTGCCTGCCTACGACTATCTATCGCACTTTGAAGTTTACTTAGCTGATTTTTGGCGATCGCTGCCTCAATTTCGCCCATTCTCATGTTCATACCCAGAATGCCATAATGACTATCAGACAATTGTTCTTGGCCTACCACAACCTCGCCATGATTGCGGAGAAGCTGCATGCGCAGCGCCAAATCGGGAGCGTTAGTGACAGCGATTCCGCCCTCACCTGAATGAATATGCTTGTGATAGTTCAGACTAAAGCCACCAATATCCGATGCTGTCCCAGCAAAGTAACCATTTCGCATTGCGCCTGGTGCCTGAGCTGTATCGCTAATAAGTTTAAGATCAAATCTATTGCATATTGCCCGCAACGACTCAATGTCTGCCGACTGTCCAAAAATATCCGGTGATACGATGGCTCTAGTTCTCGAAGTAATTCGGTTCTCTACATCAATAGGATTCAAATTGAAAGAATCTGGATCAATGTCTGCAAATACTGGCACCAAATTCCAGTGAAGTATCGTCGTAGCGCTAGCAGCCATTGTCCAACTGCTTACAATAACTTCGGAGCCCGGCTCAATCCCAAGTGCCCCGATAGCTAACCACAGGCCAGAAGTCCAAGAGTTACAAGACACAGCGTAATTAGATTTAAAATAATTATTCCAATTCGCTTCCATCGACTTGACTGCATTGCCACCTAGAAAATTCTCACCACTAGCCCCTATAAAACGAGACAGAATTCCTGAGTCCAATACGGCCATGGCTGCATCAATGTCTGATGTTCCTATCGACCGATAATCAGGAAATTCGAAATCTATTATTGGTTTACCGCCGTGCAGTGCTAGTGCACTAAATTTCGACATCTTTTTATTCCAAACTTTCAACGAAGGCGTGTATTTGAATGGCCTGATTTAGGCCAGATAAAGGGTTATCACTACTTGCATTTTTTCCAATTTCTAAATATACAAACCTTTGATAGTTGAGAAAATCAGTTGATGAGCTTGAATATGCAGCCACAAGTAATCCAGATGAATCTAAAATCTTTATCGTGCGCCCATCTAAACTAACTTCTATTACATAATCCGAAAAAGTGATGATTGCCGAACAATCTCTTTTTGATTGTCCTAACCCACGAAAGCTATATCTTACGTCACATGAATAACAATGATGAACCAAATCCAAATCAATTTGAAAGCGAAACTTTTCTTTGCAGTCGCAGAATAAATCTCGGCCACTTAGAAATATCCCCAAATCCATGAAATGTGAAAAAATATTTAGCAAGGTTCCGTAAGCAGTTATATGAACCGAAATCAGTCTTCCAAGTTCTATTTCATGTATAAACGCCTTAGCTTTCTGAATTTCTGGTAAGAACCTTCGGAAGTAATTTACGTAAATTAATGCTGAATTCTTTATTCCCCAATCCTTTATCCATAGACAGGCATGAAGGTTATCTCCTGCAGGCTTTTCGATCAGTAAAACGTCCGGAATCAAGGTTTTAGGAATTCCTCTAATAATCGATTTGTGCGATATGGTTGGTGTAGCGATTGCAATTAGCCCAATTTTACTTGAGTCAGTAAGTTCCTTTAAACTGTTGCAAAAAAATGAATTGAAATTCTTACTGGCCATTTCTATTTTGTCTTGATCATTATCAATCCCTGCCAATAGTGTGAAATACTCAGATTGCTCTAATGCTTTTATGTGAGTCATAGTTTGATTTTGAATAACTCCATTGAGAGCTAAGTCATATCCCATCCCGACTTGACCGAGGCCCACTAAAATCGCAGCACTCATCGCTAACTTTCTTTTTCAAAAAGCCAAAATGTAATGTCGTCAAAGCCCGCGACGTCAAACTCGTAGCCCCAAAGAAACCCATAGTCAATCAATTTACAATCAAAGTTTTCTAGAAATAACCGCCCAAAGTCTCGCTTAAAAAGTTTGTCTTCTGACCCACGATATGGAATTGCAATAGGTGTTCGGTTGAAATATTCACCAATCAAAATGTACCTAGCTGAATGCTCGAACATTTTGCGCATCGTCGAAAGGAGGTCATCAGGATTCACGTGTATGAGCACACCCATTGAAAAGACTAAATCAAATTGTGCCGAGAAAGATGATTCTTTTATAGCCCCATTAAAGGAATAAAGAGGTGAATATCTGTTCACTGCAATTTCATGAGCAGTAGGACTGATTTCAATTAGACTCTGACTACTTTCAGGCAACAAATCTCCAAGGACTCGCAAATTCCTACCGATATTTGATCCGCACTCCAAGAAGCTTTTAATCTCCAGACGGTTTATTTTCCTCAACATGATAGTCCATGCTTTTCTCGAAATCTCTAAATCAAATTCATCATTTTGATTTAAATACTCATCGGCAATCTCATTAATCCAAAAAAACTCTTGTTCATTCATGGCAGAGGTCCATTCTAGAGTTCCAGCACGGGACTAGGAAGTCCAATCATATAACAATTCAGAAATTACGTATGGGGAAGTCGAATTAGCAATCCCCACCTTTCGGCTATTCAGCATTGATTCGCAGTTGCTAACCAGCTCATGCAAACTTGAATAGCACAATAGATTATTGGTTGACACTTCTTCTGGCAAAAGTAGCTTCAAGTCATCTTGAGAGAACAGTATTGATGGCACTCCGAGTATTGAGGCTTCGAATACAGACGAACTTTTGTATGAAATGTGCAAATCATGCTCTTTTAAAGATTGTGATAGTCCTTTACTTGACGAAAATTCAACATTTGTAGTTGGGAATTGTCTTTC
>JACCDN010937805.1_pt1 | contig 10092 bp, 17 predicted proteins | sample 7441691 | NCBI WGS metagenome assembly JACCDN01 (sample SAMN15323439, study PRJNA562643) | freshwater metagenome | isolation source: river surface water | place: USA:Blue River Watershed | collected 2017-08-16
ACAAAATCCTTTCTGGCGATAAGGGCGGGGTGCTCAATGACCCCGCCCTTATCCTTTTTATGCTTTATCAAATTGCAAAAGACGTGGCATTTTGGTCTACGTTTCTATTCGTAGGCGTATTTTTGTTTTTTGATTTTCGCACTTTATTGCGCCAAAGAAAATGGGAAAAGTCAGGTGCGAAGGGGCGTCTTCCTAAGCCATTCTTTACAGTAACGTTGATGTGGAGTTTAGTCAACTTTGTCTGGAGTGCGTGTTATGGCTGTATGTTTGTTTTGCGACAGGAAGGCCATAAAGAGACTTTGGCATTTCTTCATTTCGCGTTGGGATTCATGTTTATTTGGATTTTTATTTGTGCGCGCAATCAAAGAATTGATTTAGAAGCAGTGTATGACGAGAGAGATCGGTTGGAAGCAATCACCGGCGGCAAATGAAGGCAGGCACGTTTATGAACGAATACAACGGCGGCTACATCTTCCCTCCGCGTACCAAAATGAAGAGCGAACTATTCCGTAGCCATAAGGCAGCAAATGGCCTATCGCCTATTGCGGCTCTTTGGTCGCGATTCCCCAATACCTTCGCTCAATTGAAGCTGAACGGTAATCGGAACATCATCAAGGTCAATGCAGACCGATCCATCGAATTCTGGAACCGACACGAAGGAAAGCAGGATTATGTTATCACTGCTGAAATGCGAGACGAGATTCTACGCATTTCACCAGAGGACACAGTCACTGTCTGGGATTCCGAATTGATGGACAAGAAGTTCAAGGGCATCAAAGACGTAATCTATCTCTATGATGTTCTGGTTTGGGAAGGCAAACACAACATCGGTATGACCTATGGCGAGCGATATGCACTGCTATCCTCACATGTGGCACCGAATGGAAATGCGGCTGAATATCACATGCCACTGGAACTAGCTGCAATTGAGCGTCCCATGTATTTGGCGCAGAATTACGTTGGCAGCGAGTGGGCCGCTCTTTGGGTCAAACTTCAAGAACTTTGGAAGGCTGAAAATTGGGATACGCCGTGGATTGAGGGTCTGGTTGCCAAGCGGTTCGATGCTATTTCCAAGCTCGAAAAGGGCAACCAAGAATACAATAACACAGGTTTCATGTGTCGGTTCCGTCGTCCAAACAAAAACTACCGGAGTTGAACACGGCTATAGGGGTTCGTCCTAAAAATCTTTATTTTTGCAAGCAATCCCTTGACGGAATGTTATGACGCCGTTAATCTGCTCTTCCGAAGATCGCCATACTGCGGCGTTCGTTAGCAAAGTCAGCTCTGTCTAAAGGGATTTGGGTATGAAGACTGCAACTGCGGATACGACTGCTACCGTTTCGGAACTCACCAAACATATTGAAAATCAGTCAGTTCGCGAGAGAACTAGGGCATTTTTGCTCGAAACGCTCGCTGAACTTGATGCAATCGATGGTTTGAGTGACACTTATCCTGATGCTCTTGTGAGTGAAAAAGACGGAGTACCATTGACTACGGTCAATGAACTCGATCGCCAACAAGAAATCAAAATCGCAAGATTATCGCAAATTTCTTTTGAGGATGACGAGATGATTGATGTGCCGGTGGTTGATGAAGTTCGTGAAATTGACGTTCGCCAGCGATACGGTCGAACTGCGCTAATGCAAGCAGTTGTTGATCACGACATTTTGACAGTCAAGAATTGTCTGCGACTTGGAGCAGACAAGTTCATCCCAGACAATGGCGGCAATACGCCATACCAGAAGGCGATGATGCTCGGTTACTTGGACGTTGCCGAGTTGCTACGCTAGGATGGGTGTAAACGGAAGTCCTTATCCAGATGGCCGTGTCCTTATAGGATGCGGCCATTTTTATTTACCCTCAAGTACGCTAACACCGAATGCCGAAGCTATGATCTATGCGGCAAGACAAGATCAAAGCGGCGAAAAAGCTCGCAGAAACGCTCGTGAGCGATTTGGATTTTGATTTATGGCTAGATGACCATCCGAATGAAAATTCAGCAATAAGTCGCTTGGCGGCGAAACTTACAAGTGAAGGCACTGTCGATAAGCTATGTAGACATCAGAAGTTCAAGACGTTCAACAAGGAGACAAAATGGCAGCAGCAACAGTAGAAGCCCCCGCAGCACCGATTGAAACGCCGGCTCCAACGGTTTCGCTGAAGGATCAGATCGAATCAACGTTGAAAGCCGAGTATTCGCGTCCTGGCCATACTTTGCGCATTGCGCAGATTGTTGGCCAAACATACCGCGTCACCCTGATTGACAAAAAGACTGGTCGAATCGGCAATAACAGTCGAATGGTTCAAGTCAATGCCAACAATGGAATTCTGTCCATTGTGAATATGGACACCACCCGTCAAACACCGATTAAGGAACTTCCAGTTGCAGTTGCAGAAAAGCGGCATGAGCCGTTGCTTGCTACTCGCGACGAATGATTTGCGTCTCCTCCCTTTGCGACAAAGGCCGCGCTGCATAAACAGCGCGGCCTTTTTTTTGCACTGTAGAAAATGTGCTTTGTGAATCGTGTCTTAACAAGGGAAACAAATGAAGCAATTTTTGAGCAATGCAGCCGCTTACGCTTTGATGAGCGCAGTGGCCGTTAATTTCGCAGCAAAAGATGCGGTACTGCAGGGTGCAATCGCGATCAGTGCGCAAATCAACCCTGAAACGATTCCAAAAAACATCGAGGACCAAATTGAAGCTATTGTGGTTTCGGTCAAGAATCGCGTTCCCAGCGGCAACAAGCTGGCTCTGCTTTCGCACATGCATGACATTTTGTACGATGAGCAGGCATACCATATGAATCCTGAAGCTCCGTTCAAAATCGAAGCGCAGTCGATTCACAATGCTCTGGAAGAATCATCTGGCAGCTATAGTGTTCTGGCTGTCATTTATTACGAAGTTGCGCGACGATTGGGTCTGGATGTTCACGCGATCAGTCTGCCATTCTTTATGATGGTCGCGGTTAATGTTGGTGGTACGCTCTACATTGATGTGGATACTGGCCGCCACATGAGCATTCCAGAACTGAAAGAAGCGGTACGACTTTCGGATGCCAAGTGGGATGATCGGATGCTAACACCGATTGACTCGCGCCAATGGATTGCTCGAATTCTGCAGACTTCCATTCGGATCGCCAATAAGTCTCAGGACTATACGATGCTTGGTGCATTGGCGGAATTGGACATTCTGTTGTACCCCGAACATTATCCTCTTCAGAAGGATTTGGCTTCTATCTATGCTTCAATGGGGCATAAGGATCAAGCCAAGAGTGTTCTGGAGCAGTTAAAAGTTCACCAGCCAAACGATCCAGATGTTGAAAGTCGTCTTGCGGCTTTGGCATAATTTCCACGGGCGGAAAGTCGGTATCGGGCACGAATGTCTTTTGAAAGGAGACTATGAAACTTACACGGATTGAACGCTCAACTTGTCCAATGTTGACAGCGCGAGCAAATGCGGCTTTGAAGGCATTGGGCGAGGAATTTGGATTGACCATTACTGTAAAGGGTGGAGGTCAATTCTCGGAATCCAATTTCGTCACGAAGTTGGAATTTGCGGTTCCATCGGCTGGTGGCGAGGTAATGACTTCTGAAGCTACAGCATTCAGGCTCAACGCCAGAAGCTACGGACTTCAACCTGATGATTTGTTCCGCGAATTCAATTATGCGGGGCGACAGGTGAAGATTGTGGGTTTGAAGACTCGCGCCCATAAGATGCCGATTCTTTATGTCGATCTGGGTACTGGAAAACGGTACAAATGTTCGGAAGATGCCATTAAGATTTGGCTGGAACGAGCGCGGCCAGTAGCGGCTGGTACGGGAGTTTCGGTTCCAACAATTGCACCGGAGATTCCAAGGCCGCGTCCAAGTCTGTTTCAGCGGCAATGATGGCAAAAAGGGCTAGGCTAGAGTCTGGGCTATGATCCGCTTTATGCGGGGAGCAGACGGTCGATGCCTAGCCCTTTTTCTTTTGCGCGGAGAATACAATGACTGATACGAAAAGCCGTTTAGAGTACCTTCGTGGCGAATTGCGGGCAGAACGCATTAGCTACGCCGAACTTTTGGAACTTCAATCACTTGTTCCTTACATTGACACTGGCGACGTGGAACTGCTAGAAGCGGCTGGCGTCCCAGAAAAGTTGTAGCAAATCGCGGCCTTTTTAGGCGGAAGAAAAATCCTGTGTTAATACTTTGAAATTTGTCTCCTTTCCGAAGTCGCCGCCGGTTGTTCCGGCGGCGATTTTCTTTTGCGCGCAGGTAATTGTGGATAACTTTCGTGCAGTGAAGAATTCGTTAAGAAAAGTTCTCGCGGCCCTTGCAAACGGTTTAAGATGCCCTATACTCCGCTCATCAAGTTGATCGCAACGCAAACGCGACTGCGACCGACAAAGAGAAAAGAAAAAGTTTGAGACGACTTGCGGGTGTAAAAGTATCTGCTAGAATGCTCGAACGAAAGAAACGAAGTTCTTTAACAATTGAATAAACGATACACAAGACTGGTCAGCGTTAGGAAGCACTGAAAGGTGCAAACGGGACGTAGACCTGATCTGGGTTAAATCTCCTTAAAACCGCAAGCCCCTAAGAAGGCAAGCAGGGGAAGCTCTAAACGGATAGGCACTTAAAAATGTCTGTACGCAGCTCGCAAGAGCCCGGAGTATGACTAGGATGGGTGTTAGAGAATAACTAACACTCGATGGGCGAACGAGGGTATTCCCGCTTACCACGGGACGGCTACTCAACCGCTTGTAACGGTAAGCGTCTGAAAACCAGCAGTAATGTTGGGAACTGGACGTAGCCGCACCTACACAGTCAGATTGACCAAAGACAGCGATAAACACCTGTCGAACAGAACAAACTCAAATCTCGATCCCACGGTAACATATGGGAAGGTGGTTTGGACCAGTCAAGATACTCAACTTGGGTTAGCGTCGAGAAGCACTGTAAGGTGTCAATTGGACGTAAACCTGTAGCGCGGCCCAAAGCCCTTGTTCGCTAACACCGAATAGGAAAAGACAGAAAAGGACTCCCTAAAAAGAGAATCCTAGATGTTCAAGCGATAGTTGCTTAATGGACAAAACCATTAACAACGCAGAGGCAAATGAAGATTTTCCGCTTTACCAGCGGACGGATATTCAGCCCCTTAAGTAAGGGCGAGCGTCGGGAAGTTCTAGTAATAGGACGGAACTGGACGTATCCGCACTCTAAAATCGCGGCGGGCTAGAAGCGGTTAAATGCCGTTCGCACTGAATGATCGCACAACCCACGGTAATTATGGGAGGCGCGGTCAACCCAAGAACTTTATACGGGGGTCGGACTTATACGAAAAGCCTGTACGTTATTAGCCAACTGAAAAGGCGGCGTGATGTATGGACCCGAGTAAGATAAGTAAGACCCCCACCATAATCAGATAGGCAACTAATTCCGTAAGGGATTGGGAACCTGTCTGTCGAGAAAGCCCTGATGGAAGCAATTCTGTCAGGGCTTTCTTTTTGCGCCGATTTCTCAACTACACTTATAAGCGTTTATTATAATAATCTGTCAAACATAAGAGCCATTAGACTGTAAGTCCTTATCAGATAAGGACTTATTTTTTGCATCCATCTCTAATCTATCTATGGATGTTTCCTAAGTCGTTGATTGTCAGAGAGTTACCTAAGTAATTTAAACCGTCTTTCTTTTCGCGCGGATCAGAGAAATAATAAGCACTGATAAGATTGCTTACACCGCGTGGTTTATGAAAACCATTAGCATTCCCAAAGAAACCATCGAAGCCATTCCAGTTGAGCAATTCGGCCAATACGCCTTTGCATCTGTTGGAGGCACGTCTGATGTATATGTCTTCAGTGCAGCCGAAGTCCGCAAGATGTATTTGGAAGACGAGATGAATCTTGTCGCGAATCCAACCATTGTTGACCTGGTTAAGTGGCAGGCAGAAGATGGAGCTTCAGGTAATTCAATGGAAATGATTGGGTTCATTGGGGATGAACTTGTCAAAATCCGTTGGGGCGATTGGGTCAATTAATTCCACCGGCACGATCTCTAACACCGAGTGCATTATGATCTTCGTAATTAAAGGTACTCGTCGGCTCTGTAATGACAAAAAGATGCGGGAATTCGCGTCTTTTGGCGGCGCAGGGTCTTGTGTAAAGCTCTACAAACACGCAGGTGCAGCGCGTAAAATCCGCAATAGCTGGAATGCACACAACAAAGACGAAACCATAGCAAAGATCGCGAAAGTTCCCAATGGGTACCTCGTCAATGCTGTCGGGGATGTTTTTGACGATCAAGATAACATCAAGGGAACCCTGCACGATTTCATCATTGAATAATCACGGGCGGCAAAAAGAAAGCAGGCACGATTATGAAAAAAGAATCAAAAACGACTATTGCGGCGCGAGAGCAAATTGCCCGCGCCATCCTTGCGCGTCAAGTGGCAATCAATAGTCAAAAAAGCTCTCGTGGGCGGCGGTTTGCAGGAACCCAGATCAAGATACTGGACGACTTTCTTCGCTACAATCCAGATGGAACACGAGTCAAAATGCCAAATCGAGTGTTAGAAAAAGCAATTGGCATGCTGGCTAATGCGCAGGAAGCACTTGAATCATTTGAAGAGAAAGCTGAAGAGATTCAGGAATCGCTCGAAACTCTGCGAAAGCATGCAGACACTGTGCTTGCCAATCTGGGTCGATCTGCTGAAAACGACCGTATGATTGTTGCCACTGTATCTTCGGCAAATTCGTTAATCAATGCGTCCGACGATGCGGATACGTTGAAGACAATGCTTGAAGACTTTTAATTTCACCGGCACAAAAGAACGGCGGGCACGTTATGATTAAAGCTAAACTGACAATCGACAACGGCGGTCCTAACACCGAATTCGACGCTACGCCGTTCTTTGAATTAGCGTCTCAACAGCAATTGGATGATCTGAAGGAATGCAACTATCGTGGCAATTACGCTGCTGATGCTGTTGCTGAATTCTGCCGCGAAATTGATCCAAAAGTTGAAGCAGTTTTCAAATGGCATGAAGAAAATCCGCAAAGAGATGTGGGATTCGAGGTTGAGGTCAATCAGGAAGATGCAGAGGCTTGGCTTGCTGCAAATCCTGGACCGCGAACTGAACGAATCGAAGCTGACGATGCTATTGTCCGTCTTACCGAATTCTTGCGAGAAGTTGCAGATTTGGACGATCTTGCCAAACTGATGGCGCAATTTATTGCTGATGGGCCGGTTCAGGTGTATGACGAGAACGGCGACAGCGAAGTTTTCGGAACCACTGACAAAAATGAAGCCGCAAAATGAATGAGAAGGTGACCGAACGCCTGCCAACCGAAAGCCCCTAACGGCTAGTAAAGTTGGCGATACCACCCGATGAGGTGAAAAGCAGCTCTGTTTACGCTCTCTGGCTGGACCGTAATTTGTCGCTCTTATTACACCACGACCACTTAGCCACTCAACCTGATAGCCACCAGTCGGTAATACAAAGTTCGGGGATGCGACTGCGTTAAAGATCACTATGCCACTTGAGCCGGAGGCATCCGGATCGAGAAACAAGGTGGATTATTCACCACTCGGGGCATAGAGTCGAACCTGACGTACTAAGTTTAGCATTATATTTGCCCAGATGATGGAACAAGTCAAGGGCGGATGGTGAAACTCTGACAGGTAACACCAATTGAAGCCCGTTCCTGATGGGGACGTAAGTTTGGCAAGGAGTTGAGGTGTTGACCACACTCAATGGTCGATAGATACAAATTGCTGGACTTATCGTTTAGAAAGAAGCCGCGATCCCAAAGATAGGGATCGCGGTTTTTTTTTGCACTGTAGAAAATACAACACCGAGTGAAGTATGATTAATGAATACAAAGTAGTCGAGTATCAGAATGGCAAGTTCTCTGCTGTCATTTCTGGAATGGGCAAAAACAAAAACACCTGGGATTCTTGCCATTCACGATCTGCTGGCTATCGACATGCTGCTATTCTGCGCAAAGAAAATCCTGACAAGACATATAAAGTCGAACACGCATTAGGCTGATTCCACCGGCACGTTCTCTAACACCGAGTCATCTATGGCATTCTACATTTGGCAAGACAAAGCGGGCAAAGAGATCAAACGCGAAGTTCGTGGCCGAGGGCGTCCTCGTAATGACGCCAAGCAAGGTAGCGACGGCAATTGGTACATCCAAGGTCTTCCGCCTGTAGCGCAACCGATGGTGGCTGGCAGCATTTCAATCGCTAAAGTGGCTGATGCGCCAGTTATTGTTCGTCCTGCCACTGGGGATGGTAGCATCTTGACCCCTGCAGGTAAATGTCCTGTAAAACTGGATTCTATTGATCCAGAAGTGGTTCAAGAGTGGGTGCGTCGTGTCAAGGCAACGGATAATCGTTTGTCACGCGGGGCGATTGAGTATTATGTTCGGGAATTCTTCTCGTATGGAACTGCTGAACATACGGCGGTCCTGAAAGTGCTGAATGGCTAGAAACCCCAGAAAAGACCCCAGCATCAACCTTGGCAATCGTATGTGTGGTGTGAATAAAAAGCGCGGAATGAATAAACGCGCAAAACGGCATAGCAACAAAAAAGACAGACAGTTGCTAAATCGCGATTTACGCAATTCCACCGGCACGTAACACCGAATGGGTGCAGTATGGCAAAATTCACAATCACAACCAACTGCAAGATCGTCAACGAATCCAACATTCCCTTTGAAGTTGAGGGAGAGGACGCCCGCGAAGCAGCCAGCAACTTCGTAGAAAACTTCTGCGCAGAGATGGATGAACTTGGCGACGATGGCGTTGTTGAATTCAAAGTCACTGTCAATGGCGTTGAGACGTTCAAATTCGAAGCGTCGGCAGTTCACAACGACATACTGGAGAATTAATGAAAAAATTACCCAAGCACCTGCGAGAAATGGAACCTAAAAATCTTGAAATGTTGCAAAAAGGCACATCAAGATTTAGATTCGGTTTTGCAAATCCTGGTGAAACGATGGAGTTTAATGGTAATATTCTTACTTTTGTAGGTAATTTTTCTGTCCGAAAGCTGGCTCGACAGGTAGCTGAAGGTCACGGTTGGCCAAGGGGTGTGACAATCCATCCTTACATCTACGGACGACTCGCAAATGGTTGGGTTGTTTGGACATTCAAGCCAATTTCCACTGTCACCTAACACCGAATGAGTACGTTATGGCAAAACGCAACAAAAAAGAGTCGGTTTCTTCTGTCCTCTACAATCGTTACTTCAACGGGGTTCAGGTTAGCATAATGGACCTCTCGAAGATCGACAAAGCCATCAACATTGCCGTCACTGTTTCGGCTGGGGATGCAAACGTTTTGGATGAGAAGATGAAGGCTTTGGTGTCCGAATATAGACGGGATAGCTAACATGGCAAAAAAGATTGCTTATACAATTACGAGTAACGGCATTGATGGCCGCGAACCAACGGTCATCGGTGAAGCCTTCTGGGACGAAGGCCAACGCGATATTGCTTGGAACCAGCTGGAACCAGATCAACGCACCTGGCTTAGCAAAGGTGAATTGATTGTAGATGTAGATAAAGCAGTCAAAGAGGCTGTTGCCAAACTCAACGGGTTGGATCGTCTGGTTCTCGGATTTGCAACGGAATAATTTCCACCGGCATCTAACACCGAATAGGTGAAGTATGAAATTCGCAGAATACTATCACTTGTCAACGGGTTGGAACGGCACCGACTTCACTGGCCCAAAAGAGCCAATTCCTATGTGCGGTAGCGACGGCGTCCTCTATCTTGATGGTCGCTTGTCGCTTCCCAATTTGCAGAACGTTGCAGCGGCTCATGCCAAGCAATTGAATGAGCAATTGGGCAAGGGCATTGTTGGCTATCGGATTTGCGCTGGTCCTCGTTTGACACAGAGTTATCCGTTGTCAGAGTATGTTTCAATTTCCACCGGCACCTAACACCGAATGAGGACGCTATGTCAACTGCAATTCAAATTCGTCGTCCTGCAGGTGCGGTATCATTGCCCGATGTCGATCAATGGGAAATGCGGTTCCAGATTCGTTCAGAGTCTAGCAATCGTCTTTACATTGTTTCGCGCAATAAAAACAGCAA
>JACCDN010058605.1_pt1 | contig 10091 bp, 10 predicted proteins | sample 7441691 | NCBI WGS metagenome assembly JACCDN01 (sample SAMN15323439, study PRJNA562643) | freshwater metagenome | isolation source: river surface water | place: USA:Blue River Watershed | collected 2017-08-16
AGCAATACGACATCACCGCCCACGATCTTGATATATTGAGAGCTGACTGGTTTGAAGAGGGCGACTTATTGGAAATACAAAAAAGTAATTGGGGACAAGCAAGCTGGCTCTCTCAGATTGCCACTTGCAGGGCTTATGGTCCTCAATTCAGCAAAGTCTTTCCAAAGAGCAGCATCATTTACAAAGTACTTCCTGGGAATTTCTCAAAAGAATACTTGGAACTTAAAAACAAAACCGTGATCTTTCACGATCAACAACCATTTCTGAAAGAAATACAGCAATTTTATTGAATCATCCGGGGCATGTCCCCGGTTTTTTTATTGACAAATGGACAGCAAATGCTATCTTGTAAGAACATTTTATTTTAGTTCCTTTCACTTTAAACAGCGATTAGTATGTATAACTTTCATGAGTACGAAAGACAAAACCCAGATTTGTCAACCTTTTTACCTTGGTGGAGAGAAGCGACAAACAGAGAACCTCACCTTGTCCCCCTTGATGCATCCTTCGAACAAAATCTATTGTTTGCAATCATCGCAACGAACAGCACTCCAGAACCTATAGGAGCCGCAGCGATAATGGAGGCGCGAACAAAAGATAATGTGGGGATAATATTTCAAGACAAAAAGGTAGTAGAACTGGGTTCTAATTTTGTTGAGAACTCACACCGAGGCAATGGACTTGCGAAAACATTTTTACTAAAAAGACTGGAACTTTGTTTAAAAAATGACTGGTTCCCGGTAAGTGTAACAACTAACCTTATAGTAAAACATATGTTCGAGAGTATTGGAGCTCAGGTCATGAGTGATCCATCTTACAAAGAGCTGGTTCACATGCTCTGTATGTGTAAAAACGGTCCAAAAGCCTGCAACTTTTGCCCTTATGAAGACAAAGCAGCTTGGTATTTTCCGAGGAGTCGATTTCCATAATCGACTCTTTTTTTATATAATAAACTCATGAAAAAAATAACAGACTGGCTTGGATTGCTTGAGAATGGCTTACTGATTGATTCCGGGGAAAAAGGCCCTACTAGTGTCATCATCGCTGGTATTCATGGCAACGAACCTTGTGGTGTTGAAGCTTTTTTGGAGGTTGTTCCAAATTTACACATAGAGCACGGTAAGGTTATCTTTGTTTTAGGAAATCCAAAAGCCTTAACAGAGAACAAAAGATTTACTGAGTTAAACTTAAACAGAGCTTTTCGCCCATCTCGTTTTTATAATAAAAAACAAAAAAGTACATACGAATACAAACGAGCCCAATTTCTAAAGAAAATTTTCCTTAAAGGAGATGTTGCTCTAGATATCCACTCAACCAGAAATCCTGGCAAGCCTTTTATTATCTGTGAAAAGAGTGGGTACGGAATCATTCAGAACTTCTCGAAAACTTTCGTTAGGATTGTTGGGGGTTTTGGTGGCGTAGAACCTGGAGCAACTGACGACTTCATGGCCGACAATGGAAAAATCGGTATTGGTGTAGAATGTGGGCAACACAATGACCCAAAAGCCAAAGAAGTTGCAAAAAGTGCAATACAAGCATTTTTAGAATCCAGAGGTCATATAAAGCCGACTAAGAAATTAAAATCTTTTAAAAGAGAGATTATCCATATACACAGCATACATATCACCAAGGAAAATTTTATTCCTAGTAGGAAGTTTAAAGATTTTGAGAAAGCTTCAAAAGGAACCTTGCTTGGTGCAGATGGTAACACCAAAATAACTTTGAAAAAAGATTCAATAATTCTTTTCCTTCATGAGTGTAAAACTCCTGGAGAAGAGGCTTTTCTACTAGCAAAGAAGGTAAAATAACTATCCACCTGCTGCTTTTTAATGATTTAAGATTTTAATTTTTACGGTCTTTCCACTTGCATCTACTCGAATCGTGCCACCAATCGGAAATGTAAACATGGGAGTAGTGTGACCAAAATCCAAGTTAAAAACAACTGGAATTTTGGGAGATATATTTTTTGATTTAAAAATAAATTTTATTTTCTCTAAAGACATCTCTGCACCCTTTGGAAATCTACCTACTAGGATTGCTTGAATACTGGAAGCTCCAGGAAGTTGAAGAAAGGATTCTAGATCACGATCAAAACTAATATCAGTGTGCTCACCATTAAAATCATCCTCTTCGATAAAAAGTATCGCATTTTTTATCTCTGGCATGTATTCTGTACCTTGCAAAAGATTAAGAGTACATAAGTTTCCTCCGACTACTACCCCTTCTGCACTACCTGTCTGAAAAATAAATGGCTTTACCGAAGTTTGTAGATCTGTGCGCTCGGCGCTTGGAGTAATATCAAACGATTCAGAACTCATAACACATTTTTGCAAGTATTCTTTGATGTACTTTACAGATTGCTGATCTTTGTTACCGAGAGTCAAAAGTACAGGACCGGAATAAGAAACAAGACCAGTTTTAGCATATAAAGCGTTGGAGAGCGCAGTAATATCAGAATATCCGATGAGAGGCTTGGGGTTATTTTTTAGCAACTTCCAGTCAATGTGCGGCAATAAAGTATTAGAATTAAATCCTCCTCGCACACAAAGAATACCTTTTACACTTTTGTCTTTGAAGGCAAGGTGCAGGTCTTTTATACGAGAGTCTATAGAGGAAGAAGTAAGTATGTCTTGCTCAAAGGCATGTTTGGCGTACGAAAAAACAAAGCCCATATCTTTCAAATGTTTTTCAGCCTTCTTGCGAGCAAGAGCAGGGACAGTTGTAGCAGAGCATGCCGGTGCGATGATCATCATCTTGTCTCCTTTCTTTAGTTTTGGTGGAATTATTGTTTTCATATTTTTTACACTCTGTGTGCATCTATTTTCGCAGATAAAATAAAGTCATTTTTAGATAGCCCGTCTATTGAGTGTGTGGAGAGGTCAAGACGAACTTTATTGTAAAAGACATGGATGTCTGGGTGGTGCCCTTCCATCTCGGCAATGTCGGCAATCAAATTTACAAAATTTACCGCACCGATAAAATCAGAAAATTTGTATTCTTTAGAAATAGTTTTAGAGTCACCGGAAAGTGTCCACGATGGTTGCTCGGTTAAATAGTCCAAGGCTTCTGCCCTATCCATGGGCTTGATATTGCTGTTCTTCTCACAAGGGACACATTTTTCTTTTAAAAGTTTATTCATTAGTTTACAGTATAATACTTTTTTCGTAAAAACTTTAGGATAAATAACACAACAGCTATGATAACCAGAGTTATAACCACATTTCTAACTACGCCGATTCCGGAAAGTATAGAGTCGATACTGCTTCTAAAGTACCAACCGAGGGTAAGGTAAAGAGGTATATATATTGCTAAAGCTAATGCATCTAGTGCCAAAAACTTTTTAAAAGGTACTCGCATGTGGCCTGCTAGAAATGGTCCGAGGAATCTAAGTTGGATCAAAAATCTTGAGAAGAAAATAACCTTGCCCATATTTTTTTCAATCCACTCTCTCCTCGCCTCCACCTTGGAAGCAAACAATTTATTGTAGGCACCCGTAACGAATCTGTTTCCACCCTTAGCCAGAGAATAAATTAAAATATCAGAGGCTATAACTCCAGTGTAGACAATCAAGAGGACTAAAAGTCCGTTCCAAGATGGTCCGCCAGCTAGATAGCCGAGTATAAGCAACACACCTTCTTCAGGGATAGGTACAATCACATTTGCAGCAAAAGCAGTTAGCCAAATGCCTCCGTATGAAAGAACACTGAGCTGTTTGATTATTTCCTGTGTTTCGAGCATTTTTAGATGCTTAAGATTTTAATACCCGTCACTGCTTAGCTTTTCATCAATACGGTTCATGTCTCTTGGGAACATCGAAGCTTCACGGATATTTTTAAGTCCTAAAATTTGCATGGTTATTCGTTCAGCTCCAAAAGCAAAACCTCCTTCAGGTGGTACTCCATATTTAAAAGCTTCTAGGAACATCTTTACTTTCTCAGGGTCCATATTCCACTCTTCTACATGCTTCATCAACTGATCGTATTCGTTGATGCGGCGACCGCCAGAGAGCCATTCTACGCCTCGGCATATAAGATCCATGCCCTCATTGAATTCTGGGTTCTCTGGGTTTGGATAGACATAAAAAGGCTTCTTGCGAGTTGGATAGCCATATATGAATACAAAGTCAGAACCAGTTTCTTCTTTGATAATTTCACAAATTTCTCGCTCGTCTTGCGGATTAGTATCTTTTTCACCTCGAACATCTCGTCCAGATTTTTGAAATATTTTTTCTTGAACTTCGGAAAGTGACATAGTAGGAGTTTTTTCGATCATAGTAGGAAGGGTGGCGCCTAAAACTTTCAAGTGCTCGGCATTTTTTTCCTGCACTCGTTTTAAAATGAATCTTACTGTTTCTTCAGCCATATCTCGAACATCCATCCAAGAATCAATAAACGCCATCTCAGCGTCGAGTGATACCACTTCTGTAAGGTGTCTAGTGGTAGAAGAAGGCTCAGCCCGAAAAACTTTGTTTACAGAAAAACATCGTTCAAAGGCAGACATGACTATTTGTTTGTAAAGTTGAGGTGATTGAGAAAGATATGCTTTTTTATCAAAATAATTTACTTGAAATACTTCCGCTCCGCCTTCAGCAGTAGCTGGAGTTATGGCCGGAGCTTGAAATTCAAAAAAATTGTTTTGCTTCATGAATTCTCGGAAGGAATCGATAATAGTTTCTTGAACTTTGAATACTGCTTGAACTTTGGGGTGTCGGAGAACTAAAGATCTATTATCGAGTTCAGTAGTAAGTTCTAAATTATATCCTGTTAGAGACATATCGAAAGGAAGTTCATGGGCACGGCTCAAGACTTCGATTCCAACAACTTCTAATTCAAAATCACCATTTAAAACTTCTTGGTTTATGTTTTTTTCAGGTCGTTTATTTACAATTCCAGTTACTTTCAAAACCCATTCTGGACGAATTGTCTTAGCTTTTTCTATGGCTTCAGTGTGATTTGGCAAGACGACGCATTGTACCTTACCAGTCATGTCTCTAAAATCAAAAAATACCATCTTACCCTGATCTCGGCGGACATCTACCCAACCAGCGATAATGACTTCTTTGCCCACATTATCCTTTAAATCTTTAATATAAACTCGATTTTTCATGAACTTTATTCTACCACAAAAACAATAAAAAAACAGCGGAACATTAAATATTCCGCTGCTCATACTCAACCTAAAACACAAGGAAGTTGTATGCAGTCTGGTGCCCCGTGTACATCTGGTGTTGGTCTGCCTGTGACTTCAGCATCTACGACCTTACCATTTGCATCTACATAAGCAATCAAACGCAAGTACCACTCCGCTTCACTTACCTCTCCGTTCTGTTTGAAATATTCAAACGAGAACTTTTGTTGATCCACTTTCTGTTGCAGAGTTAAAGCTGGAGTTTTTTGTTTGAAACCTTTTTGTAATTTTTCTTCAAAACTACTTTGTTCCATCCAAACTCCCTTCATTCCACTTGCTACATTGGCTTTAAGTACAGTTTCAGGATTACGACTAGTGAAATCCGTAAAAGCTCCATTTAAACCTTGTGAAATCAGTAAGGTTTCTGGTACATACTTCCTAATCAATTCAAGCTGCTCAAAGTTATCAGATATTAAAGCATCGAGAGAATTGTGTACTGGGCAAGAAACTGCGCCGAGGATCCCTTTCGTGCCGAGCCATGGCATTAGCGGGTAGAAGAATTTCTCCGGAGATTTTTGATAAGTATCTACGAGGCTAGACTTAGTGGAAAACTCTCCGCTCCAAGTCATACCCCAGGGAATAATCAAAAATACTGAACTTTCTGGCAACTTATTCAGTGCCCCACTATCACTACTACTAATCACTTGCATCGGCAAACCGTAAAGCGACTGCATAAGCTCTGCCATATGAGTCATCACTGGCTCATAGTATCTCTCTCGTTCAGCATAAACCCAAACTAAAGATTTTTTTCCACCTTCGAAAATATTTTCTAAAGAAGGAAATACTCCTGGCATGAGTTTTTTACCATCGAAGTTTCCAAGAGCATTGTGCATTTCTCTCAAAAACATTGCATAAGCAATGCCCCGAGGATTGTAGGCATCGATTTCAGCAATCTTCAAGTTTCCCTGTGTATCGATCATGAGATCGACCTTGCAAATAGGTACATTCCGCTCGCTGACCACGAAAGGTAAGCCATCTAAAGCTTCCCTAAACATTCGGTAAAGCATACTAGGTGTGTGTTTACCGGTCTCTTTTTTATCAAAAGAGTACTGAGCCAGTCTTTTAGCGCCTTCCTGAAAGGCTTTGACTGTCAATCCGATTTCAGTCAATTGTGACTGCATCTTTGCGTTTAGAGTAAAAACTTCTGGCGAAAGAACATAGCCATAACGCTTGAAGTTTTCTGGAGAATTCCACAAACCGATTTGCTTGTGGTAAGAAACGAAATTGTCATAAAGACTCATAGCTTGAGAATTTAAATTGTTAGGAAATAGTATTTAATTTTTCAAAGAATCCACCCCTCAACTTTTTGAGGCTGGTGGATATGTTCCTAACTAACTACGAGCACATACAGCAGCCACAAATTTACCTTCCGGAGGCGGAAGTGCCAAAAAGAATACTTCTTAAAATTAAAATTATTGTTATTCATATGATTTTATTATTTCTAGGATATCAGTTACTTTCTCTACTGTATGCGTTGGGTACTCGCCAGGCTGCTCCGGAAAGACTTCAGCGTGTTTCCCCTGTCTTACCCAGATAGTTATGTGGTTTAATTGGTTTCCTAAAGTAATTTCTCCACTTATCCGATCTCCCACCACTATCGCTTTTTCAATACCTCCTACTTTTTCAAAGTGTTCCTTTCTTTTTTCATCAACATATAAAATTTCTTTAAAAAAAGAATCTATTCCCAAACCTTGTATTTCCGAATGTCTACTATCTTCAGCTTGCGTGATCAAGTAAAGCTGGTGAATTTCTGAGATAGATTTCAGTAAGTCAAAAACACCAGCGTATAGTTCGCTTTGCTCAGGGTTATAAATTGTTCGGTTGTAATCAAATATTATTTTCATAAATAAAAAACAGCTCTTTGTGGAGCCGCCGGTGGTTTTTTTGCTATATAAGTAGGTTGGATTATATACCAACAGCAAAATTCACCGGCAATCGCTTGCCGAGCCAAAAGAAATGACGATATGAACTTGCTGATTTATTAATCATAATTTAATAAATACCATGAAAATTAAAAAATATCAATGAAAACTGTGGAAAAGCTAAATACTCACTCCTATCTTCTCCTTTACCTCTGCCATTTTGACTACAGCTTTAGCTTTCATTTTTTCGCCACCAGCTTTCAATATCTCCAATGCTTCAGGCAACTTCCCTTCCCATTCTTTTCTTTTCTCTCGAAGTGGGGCGATGAATTTCTCCAAGTCTTCGATTAGAGTTTCTTTAAGAATTTTATATTTACCTTTGTTGTCTTCGTACAGACTTTTCAACTCGCTTTCGTTACGAACTAGTTTGTGAATCGCATAAACATTTTCTGGAATATCACTTCCTGAATCAGTTACAATACTCATGACACACTTTTTGATTTCTTCGTAATCTGCAAAAAGTGGAATTGTATTTTTGTAACTTTTGGACATCTTGAGTCCATCGGTTCCAGGAACCACCGCAACATTTTCCAATATCATATGCTCTGGCATTTTAAAAGTTTCGCCAAAAGTATTGTTAAATTTTTGAGCAGCATCCCGAGCTATTTCTACATGTTGTTTTTGGTCTTGACCTACTGGCACAAGATCTGGCTCGTAAAGTAAAATATCTGCTGCCATCAACATCGGATAATTAAAAGTACCGACACTGATTTCTTTATTCTTAGCTTCAGCGTCCTTGAAGGCATGCGCTCGCATCAAATACGGCATAGTAGTTAAAGTATCAAAAATCCAAGCCAGCTCAGCATGTTCACTGATGTCACTTTGTTTATATAGAGTTACTTTTTCTGGATCGAGACCAATAGCTAAGTAGTCCAAGAGAACGCCAATTATATTCTGCTTCATTTCGTCCTTGTTTTGTATAAAATTCAAAGCATGATAGTCAGCAATAAATACATAACTTTCGTTTTCATTTGAAAGTTCCACCCATTGCTTCATGGCGCCAAAATAATTACCCAAGTGTGGCCGTCCAGTAGGTTTGAGCCCAGATAAAATAACCTTTTTCATATAGTATTTATAATACCATACTAGGTATGGAGGTTTCCACACATTAACCACAGGCTTCTACCCTTTTCATGTTTTGATTATTTAAAACCGACTGCTAAGATGGATGTAATGACCAAGGGCCCTAAAAACAATATTCGCATCCCTCCACAGAGTTTGCCTTCAGAGCAAGCGGTTTTAGGATCTCTGATGCTTCGTAAAGAAGGTATGCACGAAGTTGAGGATGTCCTGACTCCGGATTCTTTCTATGCCGAAAAACATAAAATTATTTTCAATGCCATGCTCGAGCTCAATCGAAAAAATGATCCGATTGATATGCTTTCTCTTTCAACTAAACTCTCTGAACAAAAAAATCTAGAACGAATTGGCGGCAATCAATACTTGGCCGAAATCGTAAACACTGTACCTTCTTCGACGAATGTTCGCCATTACGCTGAAATCGTTCAAAAAAAATATGTGCTGCGCAGTTTGATCGAAGCTGCTGACTTTGTGTCTGAGTTAGCCTTCAGTGAAGGTGACGATCATATGGATGAAATTCTAGATATGGCCGAGAAAAAAGTTTTCAGCGTCGTCTCCTCCCCGAAAAACCAAAAGTTCGTGAACTTGCGCGATGCTATCCCAGAAGCTTATGAACGAATGGAGAAACTTCACGAGAATCGAGGCACGCTTCGAGGTATCCCATCTGGCTTTAAAGATCTCGATGCTATGCTCTCCGGTTTTCAAAATTCTGACTTGATCATACTCGCCGCTCGACCTTCGATGGGTAAAACTACTCTTGCTCTCGATGTGGCTCGTATGTCAGCAACTGTTCACGATAAATCTATCTTAATTTTCTCTTTGGAAATGTCTTCTCAACAACTCGTCGACCGCATGCTCGCAGCCCAGTCTCGAGTCAACGCTTGGAACCTGCGCACTGGAAAACTTTCAGACAGTAAAGGTGAATTTGCCCTACTACGAGATGCTATGGACAAACTTGCGAAAGCAAAAATCTATATCGATGACCAAGCTGGAAACTCTATTGTAAAAATGAAAGCTCTCGCTCGCCGTCTCAAAGCTGAAAAAGGTATCGATATGATCATCGTCGACTACTTACAACTCATGACTACTTCTAAAAATTATGACTCTATGGTCAACCAAGTTACTGAAATTTCTCGATCCTTGAAAGGTCTCGCCAAAGAACTCGATGTACCAGTTATCGCTCTTTCCCAGCTCTCCCGTGCTGTAGAGAGCCGTGGAGGACGCCCTCGTTTGTCTGACCTTCGAGACTCTGGATCTATCGAACAGGACGCCGATGTGGTCATGTTCATCCACAGTGAAGATCGAGGCAAGGACGATGCTGAAAAGACTCATATAGCCGAAATCCTAGTAGAAAAACACCGAAATGGCCCAACTGGAAAAGTTGATCTGTACTTTGATATGAAAACTACCACTTTCTTAAACCTTGAAAAAAGTAGTTTGAGCGACTTTTCAGCCCCAAAAGTAGAAGGCGGATTGGATGAGTTTTAGTGTATAATCTAGGGCATGGACAGCATAGACAAACTTACTGAATTTTTCAAAGAATTCCCTGGCATCGGTGAACGGCAAGCTAGGCGGTTTGTGTATTTTTTGATGTCTCGAAATGGTGACTTCACTGGCAAACTTGCTAAACTCATCACTGAACTTAAAAAAGATATTTCCCAATGCAAAGAATGCTACAGATATTTTATCGGTAAAGGAATTCAGGATAGCATTTGTGATATCTGTCGTAGTGTCACTACAGATGGCAGTCTCCTCATGGTTCTTGAAAAAGATTCTGATTTGGAAAGTGTTAAAAAAAGTCGAGTCTACGCTGGAAAATACTTTGTCCTCGGTGGTCTCGTGCCTATCGTTGAGAAAACTACCAATACCCGTGTCCGCATACCTGAACTTATAAAAAATATC
>JACCDN011056248.1_pt1 | contig 10087 bp, 4 predicted proteins | sample 7441691 | NCBI WGS metagenome assembly JACCDN01 (sample SAMN15323439, study PRJNA562643) | freshwater metagenome | isolation source: river surface water | place: USA:Blue River Watershed | collected 2017-08-16
TCCAACCCACCACCACTCGATATCTCCACAGCACCAACAACGCACTCCCCAACGCAATCTCAACTACACCAGATGCCACCACCACAAAATCGGCATACTCCTTAAGCACACTCGGAACCTGCGCCTGAAACTCCACCCGATTAGCCCCCAGATGCCCCACCCCGGCATAGCCAAGAGCAAGACCCAGAACTATCTGAGCAATTCGTCTAAGTAGTTGCATAGGGTTAGTTAACACCTAGTTAGGGATCCCGACATTGCTCATGCAGCTGCAAAACTTTGATAAACCTTAAGGAATCCTCCCATCGAGATTCATTTTCGTGGCCTTTCGCTACTACTGAGAGTAGCTTTTGGCCATGTACTCAAATGTCGAAGGTGAAATTGCCCGACGTTTTGATGCTTGGGATCAACTGCAAAGGTCGCCTAATTGGCCAATCCTTACGGCGGCAGAGATACGCGATCTCGGACTGTACGGAGGCGCCTCCGGGGTATGGGTAGACAAGCAAAAAACATCAGCACTAATTGAACATGGAGTTGCCGTCGGATTGCTACACACCGGAAAGCATTATGACGATGATGTAGATGAAACCGGAATTTTGTACCACTACCCGACTACTGAACGTCCACCTTCTAGAGATGCAAATGAAATTCAAGCGATGAAAAATGCCAAGCTACTTGGAATCCCAATTTTCGTTATTGAAAACTTCCATGGAGGAAAGAAGGTAAATCTTGCCTGGATGAATGACTTCGATGACAATCTGAGAATCTGCGTACTAACTTTTCATGGCGTTCTCCCAGAGCACAACAAGTACTATATTTCTGACGATTCCACTGAGGATGTCAAACTATTTGGAGAGAAAAGAACTAAGAAAGTTGAAATAGAAAAAGCAGAACGAGATCCGCTCTTTAAGTTCAATATCCTCAAGCGTTTTCAAGGCAAGTGCTTAATCTCTAATTTAGATGTGACTGAGATGCTCGATGCGGCTCACATTATTCCTGTGGCAAGCGGCGGAACTGAACATCCTCAAAACGGCCTTCTCTTGTCTGCGAGCATACATAGAGCTCTCGACGCGGGCCTGTGGGCAATAAATCCACAGACGCTTCGAATCGAAACAAAAAATCCAGGTCTGGATGCCAAGCGAATGAAGCTTGAGGTAATCGATCTGAAGCCAGTCTCACAACTCCTTAATACGGAAGCACTTTCTTTCCGATATGAAAACCTTTTTCTAAAAGGTAAGAAGCATTAAAGTCAGACTATGAACCACCCGCACCTTCGCAACACCCTTAAGGCAGGCTCTATCGTCTTTGGCTTCTCTGCCCTCTTCCTTCTTGTACTCCCCGCACTCTTTCTCAACCTACTCGCCCTCGATGAGACCGAACCACTGATCTGGTCCATGCGCATGATTGCCATCACTCTCTTCGCGCTTGCCGGAAATATGTGGAATAACTCCAAACAAGTAGATGACTCCAAGGTCGCACACGTTGCCAAGATCATGTGCCTGAGTGCCACAGCGCTTGGTGTACTCACTCTGATGATTCCAGCAGAGCTAACCTGGTTTAGCTATCTCTATGCAGCAATAGGCTTTAGCTTTGCTATGAGTTATCTCGTAGGATTACTTAAGAACTAACGATTATTTTTACGCGCTCGCTTGCAGTTATTGTCTTAGATAAAGAATCAGAAAAATCGATTTATCCTTATCGCATGTCAGCACTTATCAATGCCCTGGCAGTGGAATCGATGCCGTAGTTTTTGAATACAAAACCATCAAGTTCGAGTTGAAGGCTCAAAATTTCTTCGCTAAGTGTTGAAGTTTGTTGTGAAGTAGACTTAACTGTTGATATTTTCTGCACAATCTCAGAGATTTTCTTGGCGTCACTTTTTTCGAAGCTCTTGATTGGTAGACTTTCCAGCTCGTAGACATTTACGTGGTTATTTGTGCTGGTTTTCTTGAAAATCCAATTTAATAGACTTGAATTCAAAATTGCCAGTAATGTGTCAAACTCCAATGCTTTTTCTCGGATGTCGATGCAATTTGCTGAGTGAGCGACAATCACTCCAGGGGGAATGGCTCCAGCAATAATTCTTTGTTTCAGGCCCATGTTCGCAACATTTTGGCAGACGATTCGTCTATGCCGTGAAGCTTCCGGCACATCTTTCATCTCAATCCAGCGACGCTCGACGCGAGTTAAATCTAAATCCACCGCAAAGGGATATATATGATCTCCTCTAACCAAAACGTTTGTTGAAGGAGAATTTCTCAAATATTCTTTGGATCCAGTTAGATTTATGTCTCCTTGATAGCAAGACGCAAGCTCTCCCAATGGTGTACTGGATTCGTAAACATGCTTAATTATGTCAAATTCAATCTCTGTCTTCACTAGGGGAAATGTAAGAGCTTCTCCGAAAAGGTCAGAAATCTCATCCCATGAGATAGTCGCACTGGCCTCAGGTGGTAAGACTGCTTTATTGAGCCCAACGGACAATCTGAACGAGCCAGAAGTACTCCCTTCTTTGAACAGAAAAATAGTGGTTGCCTGAGTTACCGACTCAAAAACTTTTTCTTTTTCTGGAAACTCAATTAAGAATTTTAGTGCGCCAGTCTCTTTAAACATGCGTCGGATACCTTGTGTGCTTTTATCCGAGATTAAGGTACTCGGACAAATGAAGCTCAAGACTCCCTCCTTCGAGAGAAGCTGCGCGGATCTCTCAATAAAGTGGCGATATAAATTGAGCTTTCCACCTAACGCATACTTATATATCGATATTCCCCGCAGATTCTCTAGAGTCTCTTTTGAGTCTAAACCTTCCAGGACTTTATACGGAGGGTTTCCAATCACTATCTGGAAATCGGTGCAGCCAAACATATGACTTGAGTCAAAAAACGTTGAAGCCGAAGAAGAATCAAAGGGGTGGTAAGACTTCAACTGAGCTGTTCTCTTCGATTCACCAAATAAAGAAACTTCTCCGAAAATCAATCTTTCGTACTCAGAGCGATACTTTTTCTTCTTGGCAAGACTTTCTGTGCTGAAATAATGCTTTCGAATTTCTTCAAGTTTGTTTCCCATTTCTGGGTCTTCTCCGAACATCAGACTACCGCTCGAATCTAAAGGACTCAAAGAGTCGGCACATACAAACCGAAAATCCAGGTTTGGAAGTGGTTGAACGCCTTTTACGTTTGGCTCCAAATCAACGACTAACGATAACCATGCCCTTAATCTGGAGATTTCAATCGCCATTGGTTCTATATCAATCCCAAAAAGGTTATTACTAATTATTTGCAGTTTCAATTTGTGTAAATCTTTACCCAGAGCCGGATCTAGGCGATCATAAACTTTCAGAAGTAATTGCAACATCCCCATTGGGTAGGCTCCAGAGCCACATGCTGGGTCAAGTATTCTGAGCTTGTTCAAAGCCTCTATTAATCGATCTTTATAAGGCTTCCAATCCCTCCGCCAATTGTGATCTTGATCTTGAAACTCTCTGTCACTCCCATCAATCAACTGAATCAGCCTCTGCTCCAAGTGAACATCTGGTCGCAATGAAGACTCAAGGTAACTCTTCAACGATTCTCGACACATGAAGTCGACAATCTCTCGTGGAGTGTAAAAGGCACCTTTCGCCTTTCGCGCCTGTTCCCCTGCCTCGTCAGAAATCTCAGCAAGCAAGTTTTCAAAAATTCTTCCAAGCATCTCTGGATCAATCGCCACCTGTTGGTACTGACTCGTACTTTCATCTGTTGTGAAATTGTATGAGTCGAGAAATGCAAAGAAGTCATCGAAATAATTTTTTGGGAACTCAAGTTTCTTGTTCTTAGCTAAGTCATCCAATCTCTCTTCAAAAAGCCCTCCATTTAGATACGGGGTAGTAAGGTCTGCGCTTTTTCTCTCATTAAGAGGTTTACTGAGTACATCAAAAAAGAGAACTTCCAACTTCTCGCGATAGTAATTGGTGTCGTCTGCATAATTAGTCGATGAGAAATAATCAAAACTTTTGTCAATAAAGTCTTTCTTCCTTAGAAACCAACAAAAGACCAATCTTCCAATAAGCCTGTTAGCAAATTGTGAAGCGTGATTCTCATCAAGAATTTCATTCTCAGCCAGAAACTGTCGGAGAGATACAAATCTTTGTGCAATGCCCTCATAGAATTTCTTATTAATTGGATGAAGATCGAAACTTTCCCATAACATTGTGTGCACAAATCTCTTATTTGAGAAATCTTCTAATACTTCCCACCGGGCAAAAATTGCTTCAAAAGTTGCTGTGAGATCGCCGTGTAATTCAAGAATTCTAATAACGTAATTATTACTCAAAGCCACCTGAACTCGGTCGAATGATTTTGGGACGATGAAATCTATCCCTATCCGTAAATCCTCATAAAAAGGTTCATCTTCGAAATTCGGTGTAAGAGCTTGTGACCATGAAATAACTCTCTTGCTGGAGTTCTGGACGCCAAACATCTTGAAGTCAATATTTAGTTGGTTTTGTTGATGGATTTGATAGGTGGCTTTGTGATCCTTTACTTTGGTATCACTGATAAACCAAGAGGCATTCGCCGCTAGTTTACGGCCATCGTCTGTGAATAATTCAAAGAGACTTAAATTCTCGGTATCGATACTCGAATCCAGCAGCTTAATCACAGAGAGAATTAATCTCTTGCAACCGTCAAGCGAGGGATTTAATTCAATTTCCTTGGTACGTGCCCGGACTTCATTGAAGTTGCTCATTACTCCCCCTTTACGTAGATCAAGGAGGTGGTTGCAGAGATTACTGAGGTTTCAACCTTGAGATCTTTCCCGGACTCAATCTTCTCTGCAACTGCTATCAATTCTTCGAGATACACGCTGTACTGGGCTCCAGTTCTTTTCGCAGCCATGATTTTACGTTTGAGAGAATCTACCTCTTTGCGGTAGTACAAGTCATTCGTCTTAAATGCCAACCTGACTGCATTTATGATCTCTGAACTGAACTGCAGCTCGTGAAGTAAGCGCAACACATCCCTCTCCTGGCCAATTGGTGCACCAGTTGCCGCTTTATGCTGGTAGACCTTGGCTGTTGATGAGATTAAATCGCTTATGGCCACTCGGTTCTTTTTGAGCTTATCGACCTTACGTTGGTTGTCATCAGGATTGGTCTTCAGCCACTCTAGTGCTTGAAGGCTGGATAGAGCCTTGATAGACATATCTGATTCATCCACAGACACAAATTGATGTGCCACCCCTGTCGGTTGAAGAGTTAACTCCACCAGACCAAAGAGTTTCTCTGGGACGGAATGCTTGTTTTCTTCCTGTGGAAGTATTGCCCACTTTCCATTCGGAATTGAGTAAATTGATTCTCTATAGACGAGATTCTCGCTGTGATTCTTGTGAAACTCTAGGAGATCTAGGACGTAATCGTCTTCAGCAAGCAGGAAGTCTGCGGCCTTTTCCGCATCTTCTAGAGCCTTAATGCGTTTCTGCTCATCTGAGTCATAGATGTCCTTGATTGCATCTCCGTACTCGATCGCATTCTCCGGTTCGTCCAGAACCGGTGTATCAGTGCCAATCGTGTTTCGGATCATGTCAATCTTTCCTTGAAGACGCTGCACTAAATTTAGATAAGAATCTAATTTTCTTTCTGGGCGCATATTGTGAATGCTCACAGTTTTATGCTTGGTCCCTAAACGATTGACACGACCATTTCTCTGAATCATTCGCACAGGATTCCAATGCAGGTCATAATTGATCAAAATACCTGCATCTTGTAAATTCTGGCCTTCAGAGAGGACATCTGTTGCGACCAAGTATTGGAGTTCTTTCTCATCAGATTTTAGGGTGTATTTCTTTGATACTGGAGAAAAACGTGAAGCTAGTTTTTCGGAGTCAGAGCCATTATTTGATGATACGAATCCAATATTATCGAGTGTGATATTCGAATTCAGACTAGCTAAATTTTCCTGTAGGTAGGCTACCGTGTCAGAAAAATAGGAGAAGACAAGAACTTTGCTTCCAGCTGCTTTGGTTTCGATATCCTTAAGTATTTTCACAAGACCTCGAATCTTTGAATCATCTTTCTTCAAAATCTTCAGCTGCTCAGCAATTACGCGGACTAGCTCTTTTTCAACAGCCACGTCCTCTAGTAACTCTTGACTCGCGAAATCCTTCGAATTAAAAGATGCAACTTCACGTGCTTCCAATTCAGATGCAGAATAATCCTCATCGTCGTCGTCCCAGCTTGACTCCAGAGCAGCAAAATCAGTTATTGAAAGGATTTTCCCTTCACTTAGACCTTTAGCAAAGAAGTCTAATTTCTTTGAATACGTGTTGAGAGAAGTTTCAAGGGCGCTGACAGAGGATTCCATTCTCTTTAAGAAAATTGTTCGGAGAATTCCAAAGATTCCAACCTGCTGGAGCAGGCTCTTACTCTCGTCTCCTGGCAATCCCAATTCGCGAATCTGATCCTTTGTTTTTCCATAGAATTTTGTTTGATAAAGGCGCCATCTGTACGGGAGAAATCCCAACGTGAGGATGAGTTGGAAGACATAGAACATGGCTGACTCTTGAACCAAATTCTTCTCGTTCAGCTGCTGCATCTTGTCGAGCTGGCGAATCGGATGCTTAAACATTTTGGCCGCTTCTGCAAGTGCCTCTGGGTCAATGGAATAGATCAAGCCAAGGGGAAGAGTCTTGCTAGTAACCTTTGAAACTTTGTCACAGCTTTCCGCAGTGAATTCATAATCATTTACATGCGGTTTTACAACAGGGAATGTAGTTGGTTTACCATCAATGATCAGTGAACCATACTCCTTTTGAATGCCCTGCCTTGTGCGCCTAACTACGAATGCGCGAATGATCGGAGTCATCTGTCGGCGTACGTATTTAAAGTCAATCTTGTTATCGCGCTTCAAATCTTGATTAATCTTCTTCATCAAGTTTTCTACAGCTTGATGGAAGGTAATCTGAATTGTCTGGCCATTTTCGTCGATGGTCGTTACCTTCATGATTTCAGAATTACCAGCTGCACCCAGAAGGATCTGGGTTGTGATATCCATTAAGCTGTTATTGATTGGAGTAGCAGTTACAAGTAGAACGTGAGCCTTTGGGTTGCTACGGATCCAGTCAAGAAGCTGTTGGAATCTAACTCCACCTGAATGTCGCAGATTATGTGATTCATCGATTACGAATAGGGAAACAGATGCGATTGCGTCAAGTTCCTGCTTGCGTTCAATCTCGGCGCTATTCTGCAAAGTGATTGGTCGGTAACCCAAAACTCCCTCTTCAGTGAGTTCCTTTTCCCATTGACTAACGATTGATTTAGGACAAATAATCTCAACTCTCTTTTTCCCTTCAGGGTCATTGAGATACCGCTTGATCACTCCAATAGATGTCGAGGTTTTACCTAAACCTACAGAGTCCGAAAGCATCGCGACCCCATACTTATTCAATCTTCTGGTTAGAGCGTTGATATTTTTCTGCTGAAAATCAAAGAGTGTCTTTCCTTTTTCTGATTTCTTATCAAGCTCCACTTCATCAAGGAGTTCCTCCTGGTACAAGTTATGAAGCGTTTTGATATACGTTTCGTAGGGACTGAAGAAGAGGTCCCCTAGAGGCGAGTCCTGAACGATGGAAATCAATTTTTCGTTCCAAGGTTCAGTTAATTCATCGTTCCACTTAGATTCGAACCATGAGAGATGGCTAGCCTGCTGTTCTGCAGTTTGTGGCTGAAAGAGAACTACCCGTTCATCTGATTCGAGTTCATTTAACTCTGTATTAGTTGTTAACCCATTGAGAGTGAAGTTGGATGATCCGATTAATCCGTAAGCTTTTTTGGAATGAAAGTCGCCAAAAATATAGGTCTTAGCATGTAAGAATGTACGACGGTAGACCCGCACCTCAAGCTTTCCGCTCTGCAACCACTCTTTTGTCTTGAGTGCTATCTGTCGGAGTTCTGACTCAGGCGCAAGATTCTGCAAATCAATCTCAATATCATGTGCCGGGAAATCCTCCTCAGGCGCATCGACTTGAGCGCGAGGGATCTGGGGTTCACGCCCGATGAGAATTCTGACCTTCTCAAATTTTTCAAGTTCATCTTCTAGCGCAAGCATGGCCTTCAGGTCCCAATAGCCTGTTGCAATCGAAAGATCCTTGAAGTCACCAGATACATTCTTTAGGACATCAAGAAGTCTGAAGCGTTCATTGTCAATAATCTTTGGAATAGTCATCTGATTATCTCCTTGGTCCTTTGTGTCGTAAACCTATCTTTATCTGCTGACGTACTGTGCATTTCACTCTAAATCTCTCCATGTTCTTTCCATTTTCCAAATTCAGTCAGTTCACTTGAAAGGGAAGGACTTGGGATCTAAGGCCCAGTTGGTAATTTCTAGAGTGAGCTTCTTCAGTTCCTGATTACGAGAGCCTGGCGCCGTGACAACTGCTCCAGCTGCAGGACTTGGGAAGACGCCCGTGGTTAGCCACTTATTGCCAGTTTTGATCGGAATTTGCATATGTGGAGCAAGTTCTTTGAAGAATTTTATGGCATCTTCAACACTCATTCTTGGCTTAATGGATTTGCCCTGAGCATTTGTAGAGCTGGTTAGTTCAAACCAAACTCCTGCAAGGACCCGAAACATAGTTCCGCTGCTGAGCAGGCTTGTCTTGCGGAAATCTTGAGGGGTCTTTGCAAAATCATCAGGAAAAGCTTTCAGTAGGCAATCTAGGTACTTTTTCGTACGCTGAGTAACATCTTCATCCAAGTCGCCGAGTTCTTGAACGCGGCTAATGCGACCTGTGATTCCAACCGTCAATGCGCGAATTGAATCAGCTAAGGTCTTGGCAGAAATGAGCATTTCGCTATCTCCTGCAATTCGGTCCTTGTTAAAATCAACCTTGCCATCGAGCAGTGGGTGAGGGAAATCTGAGGCTACGATGCTTGTCACTCGATTAACCAGCTTTGATTGATCAAATCCAATAGCGAGTGCCTTGACCATGCCTTGGGCATTGTTGGCAATGTCGGCAAAGATTTGGCGAGCTTCCTTTGCAGATGAGCAAATCAAGATATCGATGCCAATGGATTCCTTAATACTTCTCTCCATGTTTTCTTCGGCTTTAGCAACTCTATCTTTGGCTAGTTCAATGACCTTAGGTTGACCGGCCTTCATTGCCTCAGATAAGTTCAATTTTGAAGTCTGAAGCTCTTTGTTGAGTTGATCCATCCAGAGATGGAAACCAAGAATTCTGTGCTGGCCATCAAGAATCTTGATGCTCTGACGTGAATTTCGAGGTACTGAGAGAATGCCCAGAACTACTGATGGATCACGTACAAGGTCGTTGATTTGTGGCAGGGTCTCAAAATCTAAAATTCCTATTGGGCACCACAGCAAAAGACTTGGGCTTGCCCATTCCTTATTTGAGTTGACGTAGTCACGAAAGAGTCGGCCACGATTTTCTTTGACAATACGGTTGTCCTCTTGGGCCACACCTACTGGAGGAGCGTCCACTCCAGCAGTGAGCTGAGCGATGCACATATCAAGGTGGAAAACAGGGCGTCCGCCCATGTACTTACGGGTGGCTATGAAGGTGTCCTCACGGTGATAGCCGGTAAGAACTTTGCCTTGAAGAAGATCTGCGGTCATTAGTTACTCCTCGTAGTTAAGATGTTACTAAGAGTAATAACTTCTTAAATCCTTGTCAAGATATTAAATGGGATTTAGCCAACCTAATTTTGGGTTAATCAGCTTAAATGTCCTGGGAACCAGGTTTCAGGCGTGACTTTGGCCAGAAACCCCCAAGAATCCCCAAAATAGGCAGCAACTTCCCCCGCAGAGGTCACTCTCAGCCGCCCACCGCTCGGTTTCCGAGCAATCAAGAGCGCACCTAGGGTGTCCCCGTCAGAGATCAAGTCACCCAAGAGCTCATCAGAGGCCCTGTCTCTAACGCTTCCATTCATATGGAGCGTGTACGAGTGAGAAACGAATGGGCCAGCCAAGGGGGTTCCGACTGGGGTTTCATCGTCACTAGTAAATCGGCCAAGCTCTGCAGCAATCTCTGAAGCGGCTGCAACCGGTTCTGGGGCCTCAACCGCGACCTCTGTTTCATCAGGGGTGATGTAATCTAA
>JACCDN010032388.1_pt1 | contig 10086 bp, 11 predicted proteins | sample 7441691 | NCBI WGS metagenome assembly JACCDN01 (sample SAMN15323439, study PRJNA562643) | freshwater metagenome | isolation source: river surface water | place: USA:Blue River Watershed | collected 2017-08-16
CTAACTACGGATCAGACGGTTAGCCGACGGCCGAAGTCCTAACTTCCTGAATCGTCCGCGAGCTTTTCGTGGTGACGAATAACCTCGGCGACGATGAAGTTGAGGAACTCCTCGGCGAAAGCCGGGTCGAGATTCGCCTCCTCGGCGAGTCGACGAAGTCGGGCGATTTGCTCCGCCTCGCGTTGCTTGTCCGAGGCGGGGAGGCCCGCTTGCGCCTTGAGCCTGCCGACCTGTTGAGTGAACTGGAAACGCTCCGCGAGCATGTGAACGAGCGCGGCGTCGACGTTGTCGATGCTTTGGCGTAGCGCGCGAAGGCGCTCACGGGTTTCGTCGTCCATACGTTCAGCCTACAAACTGACGCGCCCGGACCGTATTCGGTCCGGGCGCGTGTTTACCCCACCCCTGGGGAACTTAGTCGTCGTCCTCGGATTCGTCCTCGTCTTCGGACTCTTCCTCGTCATCGCTATCGGACTCGTCTTCGGGTTCGTCGGAATCGTCCTCGGTCTCTTCGTCGTCATCGTCCGAGGTTCCAGTGTTCGACTCGGAATCGGACTCGTCTTCCGTCGATTCGTCACTGTCGGATTCGTCTTCTGAGTCATCACGTGTACCGTCGGCGGCACCCTCGTCGGGGATCCCGTCACCGTCGGCGTCGGTCCGATCTTCGATGAGTGAGCGCGGGTCGTCCCCGCCGTCGAGAGCCTTCGACACCGCCGCAACAAGGTCGACGTTGAGCGCCGACTCGTCCAATTCGTCGACGATCGACATGATGAAGTCGTCTGACGCCGTTACCCCGAGATTTTCGAGGACGACCTCGACAATCGCTCGCTTGATGGCGAGGTCGACCGCTGCGCTCGCGGGAGTCGCCAGCCCGATCACGGCCGCAACCGCGACGAGGGAACGAACAAGTCTCGGTCTCACTGTGCACCGTCCGCTTCGGCACGTTGACGCCACAGGTCGAGAGTGCCCTCCGCAATCGCCTTGCGGGCAGCATCCGCTTCGGCGGCCGTCACCGAACCATCGGCGACGGCCTTGTCGATGTCGCCCGCGACGAGAACAACAGCCGCAAGGACGACGCCCTTCGCGGTGACGTCCGAACCGAGATCGGCGGTGAGAATGTCGTTGCCCTCGATGATGCTCGTCGTTTCATTCGGCACCGAGGTGGAGCAGGCGGCAAGCGACAGCGGCAACACACTCGCGAGCACAATCGTGGCGGCGGCAGTTAGTTTGCGCATCTCACACCTTTCGTCCTGAAACCCATCGTAGAAAGGTCATGACACCGAGGTGTCCGAATTTGACGTTTCTTGGACGAATCTTTGACGAAACGCGTCAGTCGAGAAGGTCGTGGAGAATGATGATTTCGTCTCGAGCCGGACCGACTCCGATAGCGGAGAACCGGGCTCCCGACATCGCTTCGATCGCGCGCACGTAACGCTGTGCGTTCTCGGGAAGTTCCTCAAAGGTTCGCGCCTTCGAGATGTCCTCGGCCCATCCGGGGAACACCTCATATATCGGGGTGGCGTGGTGGAAGTCGGACTGGTTGACCGGAACCTCGTCCATTCGAACGCCGTCCACGTCGTACGCGACACACACCGGGATTTCGTCGAGACCGGTGAGGACGTCCAGTTTGGTGAGGACGAAGTCCGTCACCCCGTTGATGCGAGCCGAATAGCGGGCGATGGGTGCGTCGTACCATCCGCATCGCCGTGGTCGGCCCGTCGTCGTGCCGAACTCGTGTCCGACGCTTCGCAGTCGCTCACCGGATTCGTCGAGCAACTCGGTCGGGAAAGGACCGGATCCGACACGTGTGGTGTACGCCTTGACAATGCCGATGACTCTCGAGAATTCGCCGGGTCCGATGCCCGAACCGGTCGAGGCTCCCCCGGCGGTCGAATTCGACGACGTCACGAAGGGGTAGGTTCCGTGGTCGACGTCGAGCATCGTCGCCTGTCCACCCTCGAAGAGGAGCGTCTTCCCCGCCCGAAGCGCGGTGTGAAGTTCGAGCGCGGTGTCCGTCACCATGGGTCGCAAGCGGTCCGCATACGACAAGAGTTCGGTCACGATATCGTCCACGGCGATAGCGCGACGGTTGTAAATCTTGACGAGCAGGTGGTTTTTTGCGTCGAGTGCGCCCTCGACCTTTTGCCGCAAAATGTTTTCGTCGAAAAGGTCCTGGACGCGAATTCCCACACGGTTGATTTTGTCCGCATAGGTCGGGCCGATCCCACGACCAGTGGTTCCGATCTGCCGCTTGCCGAGGAAACGTTCGGTCACCTTGTCGAGCGTGCGGTGGTACGACGTGATGATGTGTGCGCTCGACGACACCTTGAGGCGCGACACGTCGATTCCGCGCGACGCGAGGGTGTCGATCTCGTGAAACAACACCTCAAGGTCGATGACAACACCGTTGGCGATGACGGGAACAACCCCGTCCGTGAGAATTCCGGAGGGAAGCAAGTGCAGCGCGTACTTTTCGTCCCCGATGACAACGGTATGTCCGGCGTTGTTTCCGCCGTTGAATTTGACGACATAGTCGATGCGTCCCGACATGGTGTCGGTCGCTTTGCCCTTCCCCTCGTCGCCCCACTGGGCACCGATAATCACGACCGCGGGCATGTGATTTCCTTCGAACGGGGAACCTTCCCAGTTTATCGGGCGACGTGCTCCCGAATCCACGAGTGCATGACGATCGCGGCCGCGGCGGAGGCGTTGAGTGAGCGCGTCGACCCGAACTGGGTGATTTCGACGACCATGGTGCTCGCGGCGATGGCTTCGGGGGACAGCCCGGGACCCTCTTGCCCAAACAGCAAAACACAGTCGCGCGGCAGGCTCGTCGATTCGATGGGAACCGAGCCATCGACGTTGTCGACACCGATGACGGGGAGCCCCTCCCCAGCGCACCACCGAACGAACTCGTCGATGGTCGGGTGATGCACCACGTGCTGGTAGCGGTCCGTCACCATCGCCCCGCGTTTGTTCCACCGGCGTCGGCCGACGATGTGGACGGTCTTGGCGGCGAACGCGTTCGCCGTTCGAACGATCGACCCGATATTGAGGTCGTGTTGCCAGTTTTCAATCGCGACGTGAAAATCGTGTCGTTTGGAATCGAGATCCGCGACGATGGCCTCCATCGTCCAATAACGGTAGGCGTCAATGACGTTTCGGGTGTCGCCTCGTTCCAACAATTCGGGGTCGTACCGCTCATCTGTCGGCCACTGCCCGACCCAGGGACCCACACCGTGTGTGCTGAGTTCGTCGCTCGGCGAATCGGGAGTCGGGGTGGTCACTCTGTTAACTTAGGGGAATGACTTCCCTGCGGCTCATTCGCGGCGACAACCTTGACGTGATGCGGTCAATCGACGCGGAGTCCATTCAGTTGGTCTACATGGACCCGCCGTTCAACACCGGACGACGGCAGGAACGCCAGTCCACGACGATGGTGCGGAACCCGGACGGGGCTCGGACCGGCTTCCAGGGGCAGTCGTACGACACCGTCAAGGGGACCTTGTACGGGTATGACGACGATTTCGAGGATTATTGGGAGTTTCTCGAGCCGCGACTCGTCGAGGCGCGGCGGGTATTGAAGGATTCGGGGACCCTGTATTTGCATTTGGATTACCGCGAGGCGCACTACGCGAAGGTCGCGCTCGATGCGCTATTCGGTCGTGAGAGTTTCCTCAACGAGATCATCTGGGCCTACGACTATGGGGCGAAGTCGACGAGCAGGTGGCCGACGAAACACGACACGATTCTCGTCTACGTGAAAAACCCCAAGTCGTACTATTTCGATTCGGAGTCGGTCGACCGCGAGCCGTACATGGCGCCCGGCCTCGTTACCCCCGAGAAGGCCGAACGGGGCAAACTGCCAACCGATGTGTGGTGGCACACCATCGTGTCGCCGACGGGCCGCGAAAAGACCGGCTACGCGACGCAAAAACCGGTCGGAATTCTTCGGCGAATCATCCAGGCGTCGTCCGCCGAGGGTGACGTTGTGCTCGACCCGTTTGCGGGAAGTGGCACGACCGGCGCGGCCGCGCGTGAGCTTGGTCGCCACGCGGTGTTGATCGACGAATCGCCGGACGCCATCGCCGTCATCGAGAAGCGACTGGGCGTTGTCGCCGAGTGATCGCTACTCGGCGACCTCGGTCTGGGATGCGGCGACGGACCCGGTGATCGGTGTCGCATCGGCGAGGCTGACGAAGCAGTAATACGAGGTTTCGCCCGCGTCCCACTGTTCCTGAGTGGGAGCGTAGGCGACGCTCACCTGAAGGTTCGGGTACGCGCCCGCGAGGGTGAGGTCGAGCACACCCTCGGCCGAGCACGCGGTCTCGGTGAGGGTTGCCGCTTGGTCGACACCCGGGAATACTCCGCCGGACAATTCCGCGAGGTCTCCTACCGCGACGAGCTGCGCCGCGTGGGGAGTTGCACAGTCGACGACGTCGAACGATTCCGCCCACGCGCCGGGGAACGGGTCGATGCATTCTCCGCCGAACAATTGGTTCCACGCCCATGTTCCGGGCTCCCGGGTCGCGGTCGCCTCGGCCACTTCGGTCGCGGTGGGTTCGGGGGCCGCGGTCGTTCCGCCGAGTGCACTGCCGAGGACAAATCCACCAATTCCGAGGAGAACGGACACCCCAGCAGCGACACCGTAGATGATCGCATTGGCCGGGGCCTGTCGCGGTGCTGCGGCAGCGGCTTGGTCGACCGGGCCGTCCGCTCGCGGGATGACTCGTGTTGCCTCGGTGGGGGCGGGCGGGGCGGGCGGCGCAATCACCGCGGTGGTCGCGTCCGTGAACTTGTCGTCGCTGAAGAGCGAGGCGAGGCCGTCGATGGCGTCGGTGCTGGCGGGAGGTTCGGTCGTGACCGCGGACTCAGCCTCGGCCGGAGCGGGTGGGGCGGCCACCGGGGCATCGACGACGTCGAGCGCCTCCGTCGGCGTCTGCTCGGTCATTGAAAAGACGGCGAACGGATCAGGTTCCTTCTCGTCGGCGACGGCGTCGTCACCAAAATCGACAACCGGGAGAAATGCCTGCGGCGGGACGGTCGATTCGGTCTCGAAATCGAGGTCGAGTTCGCCCGGGTGTCCCGGCTGATCGTCACTCGGCTGGTCCGCCGGTGTGGAAACCCCGAACGGGTTAGCGGCGGGGCGAGCCGCGTCCGGTGCGACCCCGTTGTCTCCACGCAACGCGCGATCGAAGGCGTCCTTCAGCCAGTCGGAGTCCTCTTGGCGCTTGTCATCACTCATTCGAGACCCAAATCCTTCAAACCCAGTGCCGCACGGTATTCGTAACCCGCTCCTTCAATGATTTCACGGGCGCCGGTGTTTCGGTCGACCACGACGGCGACGGCGACCACGATCGCTCCCTCGCGTTCGAGAGCCTCGGCCGCCTTGAGCGGACTGCCCCCGGTGGTCGACGTGTCTTCGAGGACGATCACGCGTTTTCCCGCGAGATCGGGTCCCTCCACCTGCTTGCCGCGGCCATGGTCCTTGGGTTCCTTGCGCACAACGAACGCGTCGTACGACCGGCCCGCGAGCACGCCGCGGTGCAACACGGCGGACGCGATCGGGTCGGCGCCCATGGTCAATCCACCGACGGCCGCGATGTCGGGAATGTCCGCGATGAGGTCCACCATGACATCGCCGATGAGGGGCGCGACGCGATGGTCGAGACTGACCTTGCGGAGGTCGATGTAATACGTCGCCTTTTTTCCGCTGGTGAGGGTGAAGTCGCCGAAAAACACCGCGTTCTCACGGATGAGCGTCGCGAGTTCGGTGCGGGCGTCAGTCACCATTCCACTCTATCCGACCGCCTAAACTCGCACCTGTGCGCATTGCTACGTGGAACATCAACTCGATTCGGACACGAGTGGACCGAGTCGTCGAGTGGTTGCAAGCTTCCGACGTCGATGTCCTCGCCCTGCAGGAAACGAAGTGTCGCGACGACCAGTTTCCCGAGGCGGCCCTCGCCTCAATCGGTTACGAGGTGGCGCATCACGGATTGAGTCAGTGGAACGGTGTCGCGCTCGTCTCTAGGCTCGGGCTTTCTGACATAACCGTGGGGTTTGCGGGGATGCCCGGCTTCGCGAAAGACCATTCGGGCGACGGGGAACCCCCTCTCGAGGCGCGCGCCATTGGAGCCACCGTCGATGGGGTGCGACTGTGGAGCCTCTACGTGCCGAACGGTCGAGCACTCGACGACCCCCACTTCACCTACAAACTGCGGTGGCTCGACACCCTGCGCGATGCGATGTCCGCGGAGATGACACAGTTTGACCGGCTCGCGATCATGGGAGACTTCAACATTGCGCCGACGGACGCCGATTGCGGCGATCCACGCATGATTCCCGGCCAGTCGACCCACATTTCCCCCGTCGAACGGTCGTCATTCGCCGAATTCGAACGAATCGGACTGTTCGACGTCGTACGGCCGACCGTACCTGTCGGGTTCACCTATTGGGACTACAAAAACCTCGCATTCCCGCGGGATGAAGGCTTGCGCATCGACTTCATCCTCGCCAGCTCCGCGCTTCGCGACACCGTCACCGACGCCTTCATTGACCGAGACCAGCGCAAGGGCGAACAGCCTTCGGACCACGTGCCCGTCGTCGTGGAGTTCAGCGACGACGACGGGGGTGAAGACGACGACCGCCCGATGTTCTGGTAACCGCTAGCCCATCGGGGCAAGGAGCAGCGCAATAACGAGCATCACGGGTAGCGCGAGAATCGTCGTCAGGGCGATGGTGTCGCGCGCGGTCCGGTCGGACAGTCCGTAGCGCATCGTGTAGTTCTGGGCGTTGAAGCCGGTCGGGAGTGCGAGCAACAACGTGACGACCCACGTCGCGTTGGCGTCAAGTCGGAAAACTTGGCTCGCAAGAAACCAACCCAAGGCGGGCATCGCCACGAGTTTCACGGCGGTTGCCATCACGACGGGGCCGCGGTTCCCCGGCGCGAAAATCGCGTCACCGTGGAAGGACATTCCCAGCAGCAACAACGCGAGCGGAACCGACGCAGACCCAACGAGCCGCAGCGGTTCGGACACGATGAAGGGAACCTGCCAGCCGGCGAGACCGACGATGGCGCCCAGAACACTGGCGACGATGATCGGGTTTGTGATGGGCTGCATGAGAACCGACTTCACCGTCACCCGGCCGCGAGCCGCATGATCGAAGATTGCGAGCAGAATCGGGCTGACGACGAGCAGCTGGAAAAGCATGACCGGAGTGGACAGGGTGGCGTCCCCGAGGACATAGGTCGCGAGCGGGATTCCGACGAAGTTTGCGTTCATATACGACGCACTCGTCGCCGTCGCCACAGCGGCAGCGCCGCGTTCCCTGAACAGAACGCGGGCGAGCAGGGCGGCGAGAACGAGTCCGACGCTCGAGACGATCGCGATCACCGGAAAGAAGGTCGACAACAGGACGGTCACGTCGGCCGTGGAGAGTGCGGTGAAGAAGAGCGCCGGCGTCGCGATGAAGAACGTCAAACGGTGGGTCAGAGCGAGCGCCGACTCGTCAAGAAAACCGAATCGACGAAACAGATACCCCGCGACGGCAATCACCGCAATGACGGCGTACCCCTGCGCTACTTGTTGCACGCTCTCATTATGGTGACCGAAGGTTAACTATCGGTGACCGGTGAACCGGTCCGCGTCAGACGGTGCGGACGAACTCGCTCGCGTTCTTTCGCTCGCGGGGGGCGACTTCCCGTTCGACGAGTTCGTCGGGGAGTGTCGACGGGTCCGCCTCGAAACCGACCGCGAGGACAACGACCACCTCGTGTGGTTCGGTGACGCCGAGGGACGTGGTGAGCGCTTCGACGTCGAAACCACCCATTTGGTGAACGCTGATTCCGTTCGCCTGAGCTTGAACCGAGAAGTGAGCGACCGCTTGGCCGAGGTCATACCGCGCATAGCCGTTCTGACGACCGGAGCCGGTAACGGTGTTCGTCACTGCGACGACCAGCGCGCTCGCGCGAGGAGCCCACGCCGCATTGAATCCGGACAAGGTCGGGGCGATCGCATCGAATAGTTCGTCGCCACGGAACCCGACGATGAACGACCAGGGTTGCAGGTTGTTCGACGACGGCGACCAGCGAGCGGCCTCGAACGCGGGCCCGAGGTCGGCGAGGGTCAGCGTCTTGGACGGGTCGAAGGCGCGCGGGCTCCACCGTTCGGCGAGGACGTCGAGGATGGGGAAAGCTGTTGTAGCTCGTCTGTTCATGATGTCTTTCTTTTGTTATCGGTTGGGGGAAACGGTCAAAGAGTCACCATCGGCCGCGACGTCGACAACAACGGTGTCTCCGTCGACGATGGTTCCGGCGATGAGTGAGGTCGCGAGACGGTCGTCAATCTCGCGCTGCATGAGACGTCGCAGCGGTCGCGCACCGTAAATCGGGTCGTACCCGCGCTCCGCCAACCACATCCGCGCGCTCGGGGTTACCCCCAGAGTCAGTCTCCGCTCGGTCAATCGTGCAGAGACGCGATCGAGCGTGATGTCAACAATCCGCTGGAGGTCGTCGTTGGTCAAGGGAGCGAAGATCACGAGATCGTCGAGGCGATTGATGAACTCCGGTTTGAACGCCTGGCGGACGGCGTCGTGAACCGCAGACCGCTTGTCTTCCCACGACAGATCCGGGTCGACCAAGTATCCGGACCCCAAATTCGAGGTGAGGATGAGAATAGTGTTCCGGAAGTCGACGGTTCGACCCTGGCCGTCGGTGAGTCGACCATCATCGAGCACCTGGAGCAACAGGTCGAACACCTCGGGGTGGGCCTTTTCCACCTCGTCAAGCAGGATGACAGAGTACGGACGGCGGCGCACCGCCTCGGTGAGTTGACCGCCCTCCTCATAACCGATGTAGCCAGGAGGCGCACCGATGAGTCGGGACACGGAAAACTTTTCACCGTATTCGCTCATGTCGATGCGAATGAGGGCCTTTTCGTCGTCAAACAAATAGTCGGCGAGGGTCTTCGCAAGTTCCGTCTTTCCCACACCCGTCGGGCCGAGGAACAGGAACGACCCCGTCGGGCGATTCGGGTCCGAAATTCCCGAGCGCGAGCGGCGAACCGCGTCCGCGACCGCCTTGACCGCATCCAATTGGCCGACGAGTCGCTTGCCCAGTTCGCGTTCAAGATTGAGGAGTTTTTCCATCTCCCCCTTGGTCAACTTGTCTACGGGGATACCCGTCCACGCCGCGACGACCGCGGCGATGTCGTCCTCGGTGACTTGGTCGTTGACCATCCGATCGCCCGATTGTTCGACCTGCTCCGCATCCGCGATGGACTTTTCGATCGACGGAATGACCTCGTAATTGAGTTTCGCGGCGGCCTCGTAGTTTCCCTCACGCATGGCGCGATCGAGTTCGATTCGAGCATCGTTGAGTTTCGTCTTCAAATCACCGACACCCTGAAGGGCGGCTTTCTCTGCAGCCCACCGTTCCTGCAATGTTGTCAGCACGCCTCGCTTGGATTCCAGTTCGACGCGCAGTTTCTCGAGTCGTTCGCGCGACGCGTCGTCCTTTTCCTTTTTGAGGGCGAGTTCCTCGATCGTCAGCCGGTCGACGAGTCGGCGAAGTTCGTCGATCTCAACAGGCGACGACTCGATCTCCATCTTCAATCGGCTCGCGGCCTCGTCCACGAGGTCAATCGCCTTGTCCGGCAATTGCCGAGACGTGATGTACCGGTTGGACAGGGTCGCGGCGGCAATCAACGCGTTATCGGCGATGACCACCTTGTGGTGAGCCTCGTAGCGTTCCTTCAATCCGCGCAAAATGGCGATGGTGTCCTCAACGCTCGGTTCACCGACATACACCTGCTGGAATCGACGCTCGAGAGCGGCATCCTTTTCGATGTATTCGCGGTATTCGTCGAGAGTCGTCGCCCCGATGAGTCGAAGTTCGCCGCGGGCGAGCATCGGCTTGAGCATGTTGGCCGCCGCGACCGAACCCTCGCCGCCACCCGCACCCATGAGGGTGTGAAGTTCGTCAATGAAGGTGATAACACGACCGTCGGACTCGTCGATTTCCTTGAGCACGGCTTTGAGCCGTTCCTCGAATTCACCCCGGTACTTTGCCCCCGCGACGAGTGCCGC
>JACCDN010298374.1_pt1 | contig 10086 bp, 7 predicted proteins | sample 7441691 | NCBI WGS metagenome assembly JACCDN01 (sample SAMN15323439, study PRJNA562643) | freshwater metagenome | isolation source: river surface water | place: USA:Blue River Watershed | collected 2017-08-16
ACGACCACACCCGCGACCACACCCGCGAGCCCCAGCGCTGCGGTGGTGCAGTCGGTAGCTCCCCCCGCCCAAGCCGCTTCAAACCAGGCCACCTGGAGCCAAGAAGCCGAGAAGGAGCTGGGCAAGATTCCGTTCTTTGTGCGAGGCAAAGCCCGCCGCAACACCGAACGATTTGCCCAAGATCTGGGCGTGGCGACCATCACCGTGGAGACGCTCTACGATGCCAAAGCCCATTTCAGCCGGTAAGCAGGCGCAGGCCCAAGCCCTGACGCCACGCATGAGCGTGGTGCTGTTGACCATGGACAGTCACTTGGCCAGTGCGGCCGACAGCGCGGGCGAAAAACTGGCTCGGCAACTGCCCGGCGTGCACCTGCAAACCCACTCGGCATCGGCCTGGCGCGACAGCGAAACAGCACTCGCCGCGTGTTTGGCAGCGGTGGCGCAGGCCGACATCGTGATCGTCACCATGCTGTTCATGGAAGACCATTTCTTGCCGGTGTTGGACGCCTTGCAAGCGCGCCGCGACCACTGCGATGCCATGGTCTGCATCATGTCGGCCCCGCCGGTGACGCAACTCACCCGCATGGGCAAATTGGTCATGGGCCGCGAGTCGAGCGGGCTGATGGCCCTGCTGAAAAAATTGCGCCCCAGCGCTAAAAACAAAGACACAGGCGAAGAAAAAGGCGCGCCCTCCAATGCCGGCGCCAAACAAATGGCGATGCTGCGGCGCCTGCCCAAGTTGTTGCGCTTCATTCCGGGCACCGCACAAGACTTGCGCTTGTTTTTCTTGACCATGCGCTATTGGCTCGCGGGTTCAGAGCACAACATCGAGCACATGGTGCAAACCTTGGTGCACCGCTATGCCCAAGGCCCACGCCAGCACTTGCGCGCACTGGCCCAGCCTGAAGATCCGATTGAATATCCTGAAGTGGGGCTGTACCACCCCCAGATGAAAAACCGCATCAGCGAACACCTGAGCGACCTGCCCGGCCATGGCCGCAAAGACCAACCCGCCGTGGGCTTGCTGCTGCTGCGCTCTTATTTGCTGGCGGGCAACACCGCACATTACGACGCGGTGATCGGCTCACTGCAAGCACGCGGCCTACGCGTGATTCCGGCGTTTGCCAGTGGTCTCGATGCCCGTCCGGCGATGGACCGCTTCTTCAAGAATGGCGACAAGTCGCAGATCCAGTCGCTGGTGTCGTTGACCGGCTTTTCACTGGTGGGCGGCCCCGCCTACAACGATGCCAGCGCCGCCGAAGTGGCTTTGAGCGAACTCGATGTGCCCTACATCGCGGCCCACCCACTGGAGTTTCAATCCATTGAGCAATGGGGCAGCTCTACCCGCGGTTTGCTGCCGGTGGAAAACACCATCATGGTGGCCATTCCCGAATTAGACGGCTCGATCTTGCCCATGGTCTATGGCGGCCGCCCCGGCCCGGCAGGCCAAACCTGCACCGGCTGCGACAAGCACTGCACCTTCCCGAGTGGGCCGCGCAGCCAAGACATGTTCACCTGCAGCGAGCGCACCGAGATGTTGAGCTCGCGCGTTGAGCGCTGGGTGCGGCTGCGCCACAAACCTCGCGCAGAGCGCAAGCTGGCGATTGTGCTGTTCAACTTCCCACCCAATGCGGGCAGTGTCGGCAAAGCCGCCTATTTGTCGGTCTTCCAGTCGCTGTTCAACACCTTGCAACGCTTGCAGCTCGAGGGTTACCGCGTCGAGATGCCCGACAGCGTGGACGACTTGCGCCAGCGTCTGTTGCAAGGCAACGCCAGCCAATACGGCACGCAGGCCAATGTGTTGCACGCCATGGACACGGCGCACCATGTGCAACACGAACGCTATCTCAAGGACATTGAAGCGCAGTGGGGCCCTGCCCCGGGCAAGCACCTGACGAATGGCCAATCGCTGTTCGTTTTGGGTGCGGCCTTTGGCCAAGTGGTGGTGACAGTGCAACCGGGTTTTGGCTACGAAGGCGACCCGATGCGCTTGTTGTTTGAAACCGGCTGCGCACCGACCCACGCCTTCAGCGCGTTTTACCGCTATCTGCGCGACGACTATGCCGCCGATGCGGTGCTGCACTTTGGCACCCACGGAGCCTTGGAGTTCATGCCAGGCAAACAAACCGGCTTGTCGGCGCAATGCTGGCCCGACCGCCTGATTGGCGCTTTGCCGAATGTGTATTTGTATGCCGCCAACAACCCCTCGGAAGGGGCACTGGCCAAGCGCCGCGGCGCCGCCACTTTGGTCAGCTACCTGACACCGGCCCTCACCCATTCGGGCTTGTACAAAGAGCTGGTCAGCTTGCAACAATCGATTGAACGCTGGCAACAACTGGGACCCGACCAAGCCTTGGACCGCGCCAGTTTGACCGAGCTCATCCACGAACAAGCGCGCAGCATCGACCTGGCGGTGCCGGCACAACCCGCCGCGGCCAGCGATGCCGAATCGGCAGCATGGATCGAGCAATTGCAAAACCAGTTGCTGGAGCTCGAATACGCGCTCATTCCTGAAGGCCTGCACGTCATGGGGCAAACGCCCACACGCGAACAACGCTTGGGCACCCTCAAAGTCATGGCCGATGCCATGGGCCTCAACACCCGCGACCACAGCGCCCTGATGGAAGCCTTGGTCGACGGTGCAACTGAAGCCCAATTGCAAGCCCAGCATGGCGATCTGAAGTCGGCATCCAGCGAATCGCCCAATGCCCCGAGCGAGAGCTTGCGGCAATTGGTGCGCAGCAACCGGCTGCTGGGTGAAGACCACGAAATGCAAGGCCTGATGCGCGCCTTAGATGGCCGGTATTTGCAACCCGCCCCCGGCGGCGATTTGATTCGCAACCCCGATGTCTTGCCAACCGGGCGCAATCTGCATGGCCTCGATCCGTTCCGCATGCCCTCGGCATTTGCCGTGCGTGATGGCCAACGCCAAGCCGAAAAACTGCTGGCCCGCTACCAAAAAGACCACCAAGCCTTGCCCGAAACCGTGGCCATGGTGTTGTGGGGCACCGACAACCTCAAAACCGAGGGCGGCCCCTTGGCACAGGCTCTGGCCTTGATGGGCGCGGCCCCGCGCTTTGACAGCTATGGCCGTCTGGCCGGTGCCGAGTTGTTGCCACTCAGCACGCTGGGTCGGCCGCGCATCGATGTGGTGATCACCTTGTCGGGCATCTTCCGCGACTTGTTGCCCATGCAAATTCGACTCTTGGCCGAGGCCTCCTTCTTAGCCGCCAGCGCCGATGAGCCGCCTGAACAAAACTACCTGCGCAAACACGCGCTGGCTTACCTGGCCGAGCACCAAGACAGCAATATCGAATGCGCATCGCTGAGGGTGTTTGGCAACACCGAAGGTGCATATGGCGCCAACATCAACCACCTGATTGACAGCAGCTGCTGGGAAGACGAAAACGAACTCGGCGACGCCTTCACCCAACGCAAGGGCTTTGCCTATGGCCGCGAAGGTCGCCCCGTGCGCAACACCTCGGTGCTGCAAAGCGCCTTGGCCAGTGTGTCGCTGACTTACCAAAACCTCGACTCGGTCGAGCTGGGCGTGACCAGCATCGACACCTACTTCGACACCTTGGGGGGCATCAGCCGAGCTGTCTTGCAGGCCAAACACCAACGCGATGGCAACTCCGCCGAAGCCCCGCCCGTGTTCATTGGCGACCAAACCCAAGGCGATGGCGTGGTGCGCAGCCTGACCGAGCAAGTGGCCCTGGAAACCCGCAGCCGCATGCTCAACCCCAAGTGGCACGAAAGCATGCTGCAACACGGTTACGAAGGCGTGCGCCAAATCGAAGCGCACCTCACCAACACCATGGGCTGGTCGGCCACCACAGGGCAAGTGCAGCCATGGGTGTACCAACAACTGGCGCAAACCTTTGTGCTCGATCCCGCCATGCGCGAACGCATGGCGCAACTCAACCCCACCGCATCGGCCAAAGTGGCCAATCGCCTGCTGGAGGCCACGCGCCGCCAGTATTGGCAACCCGACGCCGAGACCATGACAGCGCTGCTGCGTGCCGGTGAAGAACTTGAAGATCGCCTTGAAGGCATACAGGAAGGACTCCCCGCATGATCGAAACCACCAGCATTCCGGTGAACCGCATTCAAAAGGTCCGTGGGGCCGATGGCGAGGGCAGCGTGCAGGTTCAGATGGACCCCACCGTCAAGATTGGCAACGCCAAAGTGTTTGCCGTTTATGGCAAAGGCGGCATTGGCAAAAGCACGACCTCGTCGAACTTGTCCGTGGCGTTCAGCAAATTGGGCAAACGCGTGTTGCAAATTGGCTGCGACCCCAAACACGACTCGACCTTCACCCTGACCAAAAAACTCATGCCCACCGTGATCGACGCGCTCGAGACGGTGGACTTTCATGCCGAAGAGCTGCGCCTCGATGACTTTGTTTTCAAAGGCTACAACGGCGTGATGTGCGTGGAAGCCGGTGGCCCCCCTGCGGGCACGGGCTGTGGTGGCTATGTGGTGGGTCAAACCGTCAAATTGCTAAAAGAACACCACCTGCTGGAAGACACCGACGTGGTGATTTTTGATGTGTTGGGTGACGTGGTGTGCGGCGGTTTTGCAGCCCCTCTGCAACACGCCGACCGCGCACTCATCGTGACGGCCAACGATTTCGATTCGATTTTTGCCATGAACCGCATCGTGCAAGCCATCGGTGCCAAGGCCAAAAACTACAACGTGCGTTTGGGCGGTGTGATCGCCAACCGCAGCGATGCGACCGACCAAATCGACAAATACAACGCGGTCACCGGCCTCAAGACCATGGCGCACTTCCCCATGCTGGATGAAATCCGCAAAAGCCGCTTGCAAAAGTCGACGCTGTTTGAACTCGAAGCCACACCGGCCGTGAAAGCGGTGCAAGACGAGTACATGCGCTTGGCCGCCGCCCTGTGGCTGGGCGCCGATGCCCTGCCCTCGGTGCCCATGAAAGACCGCGACATTTTTGACCTGTTGGGTTTTGACTGATCTGCCCGACAACGAAGCCCCTGAAAGCGCCCATGAACACCACCGCCTACGAACAACGCCGCAGCCAGATCGAGCATTACTTTGACCGCACCGCGGCCGATGCTTGGGCGCGCCTGACTTCGAACGAACCTGTGGGCCGCATCCGCGCCACGGTGCGTGCAGGCCGAGACACCATGCGCGAAATGCTGTTGTCGTGGTTGCCGCAAGACCTGCGTGGCCTGCGCGTGTTGGATGCCGGTTGCGGCACCGGCGCACTGGCGTTGCAAGCGGCGCTGCGCGGCGCCGAGGTGGTGGCCATCGACCTCTCCCCCACTTTGGTCAAGCTGGCGGCTGAGCGCATGGCCGCTGAGCACCCCAGCCTGCCAGGCTCTGTGCAGTTTTTGTCAGGCGACATGCTCAGCCCAGAGTTGGGCCACTTTGACCACGTGGTCTGCATGGACTCGCTGATTCACTACGACAGTGACCAAATTGCCCATGCATTGGCGGGTCTGGCGCAGCGCACCCGCGGCTCGATGGTCTTCACCTTTGCACCTCGAACGCCGCTGTTGGCGTTGATGCACAGTGCAGGTCGCTTGTTTCCGCGCAGCGACCGCTCGCCATCGCTGTCGCCCGTGGCCCACGCCGATTTGCTGCAACGCTTGCAGCGCCACCCCGATCTGCAGGGCTGGCAAGACGCCCGCATGCAACGCGTGGCCAGCGGCTTTTACACCTCTCAAGCTTGGGAGTGGACCCGCTCATGAAACTCCGCGTCCCGGTTCCTCGCTGGATCACCGCTTATGGCACGCGCTTCATGCCGTTTGCCGATGCGGCCTCGCCCGAGTTGCCCATGGGACGGTTGTTGCGCCTGTCTTTGTTTCAGGTGGTAATTGGCATGGTCACGGCCTTGCTGGTGGGCACCTTGAACCGGGTCATGATTGTGGAGCTGCACGTGCCGGCTTGGTGGGTGGCCTTGGCCGTGGCGATACCGATGGTCTTTGCGCCCTTGCGCTCGCTGATTGGTTACCGCAGCGACACGCACCCCTCAGCGCTGGGCCTGCGCCGCATTCCCTATCTGTGGACCGGCACCTTGCTGTTGTTCGGCGGCCTGTCCATCATGCCGTTTGCCTTGTTGCTGTTGTCCGAGCCCGAAGCCGCCAACCTGTGGGTCGGCCAAATCGGGGCCTGCCTGGCTTTTGTCTTGGTAGGTGCGGGTGTTCAGGTCACACAGACCGCTGGCATGGCGCTGGCGCACGACTTGGCCACAGACGACAAACGCCCCCGCGTGGTGGCCTTGCTCTACAGCATGTTGCTGGTGGGCATGATCGCCAGCAGCACCTTGTTTGGCCTGCTTTTGAGCGACTTCAGCCCACAAAAATTGATCCAACTGGTGCAAGGCTGCGCCGTCATGGTGGCGGTGATGAATCTCGCCTCGTTGTGGAAACAAGAGGCGCGCCAAGCCAAGCGTGGACGGCGCGAAGCCGGTGGCTTTGCCCACAGCTGGAAAGGCCTGATGGCCCAGCCGCAAATGCGCCGCTTTTTGTGGACCTTGGCCTTGGGCACCTTTGCCTTCAACATGCAAGACATCGTGCTTGAGCCTTATGCCGCCGAAATCTTGAAGCTCGATGTGGGCATGACCAGCGCCCTCACCGCCTTGAGCGCCGGTGGGGCTTTGTTGGCGTTTTTGATGTCGGCACGTTGGTTGTCGGGTGGCATGCACGCCTGCCGTCTGGCCAGTTTGGGCGTGTTGCTGGGCCTGCCCGCATTTGCCTTGCTGATTTTTTCAGGGCCACTGGAAGCCGCTTGGATGTTTCGCATCGGCGTGGCCATGATTGGTTTCAGTGGCGGTCTGTTTTCGGTGGGCATGCTGGTCACGGCCATGGGCATGGCGCAAGACGGCAGCCCATTGGCACAGCTCGGTGGTTTGGTCATGGGCACATGGGGCGCCGTGCAGGCCACCAGCGCCGGGGCCGCCATGGCGCTCGGTGGGGCATTGCGCGATGGCGTGTCGGCGCTGGCCATGTCGGGCGCCTTGGGCGAGGTGCTGGTCACGCCCATCACGGCTTACAGCTTCGTGTACCACTTTGAAATGTATTTGCTCTTTGTTGTGCTGGTGGCCTTAGGGCCCATGTTGCGTGCCAGTCGTTTGGCCGCGCGTGACCCCCAAACCAGCACCCCCCCAACCCCTTTTGGTCTGGCACAACTGCCCGGCTGATGCACCGTTTTTTTTGAAGGAGACAGCCATGGAAACAGGCGCAATCACACAGTACGTCGATGTGGCCCAAATCGTGTTGTACATGTTTTGGGCGTTCTTCGCGGGGCTGATTTATTACCTCTTGCGAGAGAACCACCGCGAGGGCTACCCGATGGACTCTGGCCGTGAAAACGGCCCCAAGATCGAAGGCTGGCCAGCCGTGCCCGAGCCCAAAACGTTCAAGACGCAAGACGGTCACACCTACCTGTCGCCCGATTTGGCACGCCCTGACGGCGACTACAACGGCCAACCCACCCACGCCTGGAACGGTGCCCCGCTCGAGCCCGTGGGCGACCCCTTGCTGGCCGGTGTTGGCCCGGGCGCTTGGGCCATGCGCGCCGACATTCCCGATGCCGACCCGCACGGCCATCCCAAAATTGTGCCGCTGCGCATTGCCACCGACCACAACGTGGCCAAACAAGACGTTGACCCCCGAGGTTTGCCAGTTTGGGGTGCGGACAAAGAAGTCGCAGGCACCGTGGTCGACTTGTGGGTGGACCGCATGGAGATGATGTTCCGCTACGCCGAAGTGCAGTTGAAAGACTCTGACCGACGCGTGTTGCTGCCCATGACTTTTGCACGCGTGAAGAAAGACGGCGCGCATGTGCAGGCCATCTTGGCGCACCAATTTGCGAACGTGCCGCAAACCCGTTCTAACGAGCAGATCACGCTGCTCGAAGAGGAAAAGATCACCGCCTATTACGGCGCCGGCACCTTGTACGCGACCCCCGAGCGTCAGGAACCCCTGATATGAGAGCCACCCACGAACACGAGTGGGAAGCAGCCCCCGGCTTACCCAGCGCCCTGCCCCCCGGCGAGCGCGTGGTTTGGCAGGGTGCGCCTGATTGGCAGCGTTTGGCCATTCATGCCTTTCATGTGCGCAAGATCGCGCTGTACTTTGCGCTCATGCTGGCGGTGCAAGCCATCAACCTGACGGCAGTGTCCGGCCCGGTGGACTGGAAACCCTTGGTGGTGGCCGGCAGCTTGTATGCGCTGGCCTTGGTGTTGTTGTTGGCCACCGCTTGGATGTCGGCCCGCAGCACGCTCTACACCTTGACCAACAAACGCGTGGTCATGCGCATCGGCATTGTCTTGACCTTGACCTTCAACCTGCCCTTCAAACGCATCGCCGGCGCTTCTTTGAAGAGCCAAGGCTCAGGCACTGGCGACATTGCCCTGGCACTGCACCCCGAAGACCGCATTGGCTGGGCCCATCTGTGGCCGCACCAACGCGCATGGCACGTCACACAACCCCAGCCCACGCTGCGTTGCGTTGCCGACAGCCAACAGGTTGGCGAATTGCTGCTGAACCTCTGGCGTGCAGAGCGCGCTGGCCAAAGCCTGCACTTGGGTGATGCGCCGGCCAACCACGCCACGGCACCTTCGCAAGGGATGCTGGCATGAACACCATGCCCAAGCCCCAATGGCCGCAGCAAGAGAGCCAGAGGCCCGCCGCTCAGACCTCGGGGCTGAACCGCCCCATGGCCTGGATTGGCGTGATGCTGTTGTCCATGCTGGTGGCCGTGGGCTTGGCGCGTTGGTCGGGGCTCGACCCCCGCACCCCCGACGCAGCCGTGCAGTGGCAGCGTGACTTGCATTTTCGCGATGTCGCCGGGGGTGACATCGTTGTGCTGGACCACACCACAGGCCAACAAGTGGCCCAATTTTCGGGTGAGCAAGGTTTTTTACGCAGCACCTTGCGCGCCCTGGCGCGAGAGCGTCACCGCGAAAACTTGAGCAGCAACGTGCCTTTTTTATTGATCGGCCGCACCGATGGCCGCATGACCTTGCTTGACCCCAGCACCGGCCAGCGCATTGACTTGGAGTCGTTTGGACCCAGCAACGCCGCCGTGTTTGCCAGCTTGAGACTGGCCGGCCACAAGGCCCCTTGATTTCGAACTATTGCACCGGAGAACACCATGAACGCCACCGCTGTCCAGACCATCGAGACCGCAGAAGATGCGAACAAAAAAGCGCTGCACGACGACATGATCAGCCCGCGTTTTTACACCACCGATTTTGCGGCGATGGACCGCATCAACATCGAGCCGGTGCGCGCCGAGTGGGACAGGATGATGGCCGAGTACGAAGGCGACAACAACCACGACCACTTTCAGCGTGACGCGGCGTTTGCCGATGAAGTGGCCTCGGGCATGGCCAGCTTGTCGCCCGAAATGCGACAAGAGTTCATGGACTTTTTGGTCAGCTCCCTCACCTCCGAGTTTTCGGGCTGTGTGCTGTACAACGAAATCCGAAAAAACGTCAACAACCCCGACATCAAGCAACTGATGACTTACTTGGCGCGCGACGAATCGCGCCATGCCGGCTTCATCAACCTCTCGCTGCGCGACTTCAATCTGGGCATTGACTTGGGCAACTTGAAGCGCACCAAGAAATACACCTTCTTCAAGCCCAAATACATTTACTACGCGACTTACCTGTCTGAAAAGATTGGCTACGCGCGCTACATCACCATCTTCCGTCAACTCGAAAAGCACCCCGAAAAACGCTTTCACCCCATCTTCCGGTGGTTCGAGTTGTGGTGCAACGACGAGTTCCGCCACGGCGAGTCGTTTGCCCTGATCATGCGTGCCAACCCGAAGTTGCTGAGTGGCGGCAACAAGCTGTGGATCCGCTTTTTCTTGCTGGCCGTGTACGCCACCATGTACGTACGCGACCACACCCGCCCCATGCTGCACGAAGCCATGGGGCTCAACTCGAGCGAGTACGACTACCAGGTCTGCCGCATCACCACCGAGATCACCAAGCAGGTCTTCCCGCTGGCGCTCGACACCGACCACCCCGATTTCCGCCGGGGTCTGGAGCGCCTGTTTGCCCTGTCGCAAGCCATGGAAAAAGCCAAGGCCCGC
>JACCDN010711750.1_pt1 | contig 10086 bp, 10 predicted proteins | sample 7441691 | NCBI WGS metagenome assembly JACCDN01 (sample SAMN15323439, study PRJNA562643) | freshwater metagenome | isolation source: river surface water | place: USA:Blue River Watershed | collected 2017-08-16
AATTAATGACTTTGCAGAACTCTCAGACTGCTGCAACATAGCCAACAATAAGTGCTCTGATTCAATATATTGATGATCAGAAGCCAACGCCAAGCTCTGGGCTTCACCCAAGGCTTCTTGGAACTTACTCGTTAATTTGTCTAGTCTCATAGATTTCTCTCTTGTTTAATAACTAGCATATGGTCATTAACATGGGAATTTCAAGTGATTTAGATCAAATAAATGTCAGACCTTTATCATGGTGGAATGTTATGGTCTTTATATATCCTAGAATGCGCCGATGGTAGCTACTACACCGGCATCAGCAATGACCTGGAGAGCCGCATAAAAGCCCATAACGAGGGATTAGGGGCTAAATATACGCGTGGCCGCGGTCCAGTCACCCTCCTCGCAAGCAAGTCATTTCAAAACCGCTCTGAAGCATCCAAGGCAGAAGCATTTGTTAAAAAACTACCGAAAAGCAATAAATTAGGATTTTTTAAGTGAGCAGCACTGATCTAAAAGAAATAAAAAGCCATATTGATGGCTTTTATGAGCTAGTTAAAACTCAGTGGCCCGGATTTAAGGCTCGAGTTGGGCAAGAACAGATGTTTGAGGAAATCTCTAGAACGTTCCATCAAGCCAAAGACTTAAAAGATGAACGCCAAGGTGAGAATATCTTGGTTGTTGAAGGGAAAACTGGTGTTGGTAAGACCCTGGGGTATCTAATCCCTGCCATCGTCTTTAGTAAGCTCTTAGGTCGCCGCGTAATTATCAGCACTGCCACTGTTGCCTTGCAGGAACAATTAATTCAAAAAGATTTACCAGCGCTCAGAAAGCTATCACCTATTGAGTTTGAGTTTGGACTAGCTAAAGGACGCGGTCGTTATGTTTGTAATATTCGACTAGAGCAGACAAGCGGCAAAACAAAACAATCCGCATTGTTTGAAGATGCCAACTGGGATGGCCCTCCTAAAGAACAAGATAAAGATAAATTTTCTGATGCTTTAAACGCTTTAAATGATGGTACATGGAATGGTGAAAAAGACACCGCTCCAACAGATTTAAGCGATGGCATGTGGGGAAGAATCGCGGCTGAAAGAAGCTCTTGCCTTGGTAGACATTGTCAACGCTTTAACGTCTGCCCATATTTCAATGCCAGACGTGATTTAGTCAAAGCCAATATTATTGTGGCTAACCATGATTTGGTTATCTCAACGATTGCCTCAGGATCGAAGATCCTCCCAGATCCATCTGAGACTCTTTACATATTTGATGAGGCGCACAACTTACCGGCTGTTGGTATCAAGCACTTTGCTTCATCAGTTGGCTTAATCGCCAGCACTCGATGGTTAGAAAAGATTAATGCTGCCGTACTTCGTGCTGACGCCTTGCTTCCTGAGTCCAATGGAAAAACCGTTGAGGAAGTACATGGCCTTGTAGAAGATCTCATCATGCATACACGCGCGATGATTAATTCTTTGCGCTTGTCTAATTTTGTAACTCATGAAAACACCATTCAACGCTTTAAGAATGGTGAACTGTCTGATGAATTCATAAGCTATGCAGAAACAATGGGGCCACTGGCCATTGGCCTGAACAACCGTGTTGCCAAAATATTGCAGCAACTGAATGACCAAAGAAATAACAGTATTGATAAAGACTCTTTCAGTCCGTCAATTTTAGAAATTGGTAGCTACCAATCTAAAACAGAAAACCTATCAAGTACCTGGCATTTGATGCAAGCAGAATCTGATCCACCTATTGCCAAATGGGTAGAGTGGCAAGATTTAGGATCTGGTTTTGACTTTAAGCTTCATGCCTCACCTATCAGTGCTGCACAAAATTTGGCGCAAACCTTATGGTCTAAGAGCTCAGCAGCCATACTAACTTCAGCCACTTTACAAACCTTGGGTGACTTTCAATACTTTCTTAGACAAACGGGCCTCAATTGGTTTCCAGCAACCCAAACATTTGAAGCTCAATCCCCCTTCAATTACGAGGAACAGGGGACTTTTTCTGTGCCAGATATGCAAGAGTGCCCAAGTGCTAATGCGCAAGGTCATACTCAAGAGTTATCAGAGGCTATACCTAGAGAACTTGATGATCTGAAACATGGCGCATTGGTTTTATTTACATCCAAAAAGCAAATGAAACAGGTTTATGAAAATTTGCCTGAGGATTTTCTACGAGATGTTCTGATGCAAGGTGATCAAGCGCGCTCCAAGCTACTCGCACAACATGAACAACGTATTGAAAAAGGCCAGAGAAGTATTTTGTTTGGCATGCAGAGTTTTGGTGAAGGCATGGATTTGCCGGGCAAATTATGTGAAGTAGTAGTAATTACCAAATTACCATTTGCACCACCTGACTCCCCTGTAGAAGAGGCCAAATCAGAGTGGCTTGAGAAAAACCAAGGAAATCCTTTTTACGAAATTAGTGTGCCAGCAGTAGCACTCAAACTTCAACAATGGGTAGGTCGCGGAATACGAACTGAGACAGACACAGCAAAAATTATTGTTTTAGACAAGCGACTAAAAACCAAGCCTTATGGGAAAAAATTGATCGCAGGTTTACCACCTTTTAAACGCTTAATGTGATGCATGGAGGATCAATTGGAATTGATCACTCCCATTTTTTTAGCGCTTCATCATCACTAAGACGTGCATCAACCCAACGCGAGCCAGACTCTGTATCTTCTTTCTTCCAAAAAGGTGCCAAAGTCTTTAAATAGTCCATAACAAATTCACAGGCAGCAAATGCTTCACCACGGTGTGCGCTAGTTACTGCTGTCAAAACAATTTGATCCTCAATATCCAATGGGCCTACACGATGAATAATTAAAACATCGAAAATATCCCAGCGCTCTTTGGCTTTTTGAATGATTTCTTCAAGAGACTTTTCAGTCATGCCGGGATAGTGCTCCAAAGTCATAGCAGAAACTTGTGAGCCATCATTTTGATCGCGGACAGTACCAACAAATGCCGCTACAGCACCCACGCGTGCATCACCCTGCCTCAATTGCTTCAGCTCAGTAGAAAGGTCGAAATCTTGAGTTTGAATACGAACTGGCATTTAAATTCCTTTTACCCGCCAGTTACCGGTGGGAAAAAGGCCACTTCAGCATCTTCTTGTAATGGAGCATCATGCTCAATCATCTGATGATTCAACGCCATACGTACTGCTTTACCTGTGGCTAACACTGAAACCCACGGCTCGCCTCTTGCCATCAAATACTCTTTTAACTGAAGAACCGTAGTGACCTCCGCAGGAGCTTCTAGTACCTCTCCTGAACTTTGAAGAGACTCTCTTAAAGATGCAAAAAATTTGATCGTGATTTTCATAATGGGAGCTTAAAGCATTCCTGAAAAAGGCATATATTTAACAAAATCACCTTTTTTAATTACTTGAGACCCTGGGTTATCAACTAAACCATCAGCCCAAGAGGCGCTGGTCAAAACGCCAGAGCTTTGATTAGGAAATAAATCTAAGCCACCTTTGTCATTTATACGCACGCGTAAAAACTCATTGCGACGATCAGGCTTTACCCAATCAAAGTCAGCCCGAATAGACATCGATGGCGTTGCTAAATTTTGGCGACCTTGCAGCTTGGCTATAAAGGGCCTCACAAACAATAAAAAAGTGACAAAGCTAGAAACAGGATTCCCAGGCAAACCCATAAACCATGTCTCAGTAGCTTCTTCTGTCTGCGGACCTTGTTTTTTTACTGCCCCAAATGCCAGAGGCTTACCTGGCTTTATAGCGATCTGCCACATATCCAAACGACCTTCAGCGGTGACTGCAGGTTTGATGTGATCTTCCTCGCCTACAGAAACACCACCAGAAGTAATGATCAAATCATGACCATCACTAGCACGCCTTAGCGCATCTCTTGTAGCCTCTAAAGTATCTGGGACGATACCCAAATCAGTGGCCTCGCATCCTAAAGATCGAATACATGCCAACAAAGTATCTCTATTGGAGTTGTAGATACTGCCAGGCTTGAGTGGTTGGCCTGGCAAAGTTAGCTCATCACCTGTAAAAAATGCAGCCACCTTTAATTTTCGAAATACTTGTAACTTGGCATATCCAGCAGAAGCAAGAACTCCCAGTTCTTGCGCTCTTAGGAGCGTACCTTTAGATAAACAAACATGCCCTGCTTTTAAATCTTCGCCCTGTCGACGAATCCACTGACCTGATTCCGGAACTTCTTGAATGGTCACCATGTCACCATTCACCTCGCAAATTTCCTGCATAACAACTGCATCAGCACCATCAGGAATGGTTGCACCGGTAAAAATTCTTGCAATAGTGCCCGGCTCTAAGGCTTGCCCCAAATGCCCTGCTGGAATTCTTTGAGAAACTTTTAATGACACTCCTGGACGGCTAACATCAGCAGTCCTCACTGCGTAACCATCCATTTGAGTGTTATCCATCGGAGGAACATCTACTTGACTCAAAACCTCCTGAGCCAAGACTCTTCCTAAGGCGTCTGCTGTATCTAGAACTTCAACTTGATCTACCGGTATGGCTTGAGCTAATAAATGCGCCAATGCCTCTTCTGCGGTTTTCATGGGTGGTTTAGTTGGATGCTTGGTTGAACTTGTCATAAACGAAGTCTAAAGCCATCAAGATAATTTTGCAGATAAACCAGTTATTTCTAGGATGTAGCTTGCAATTTCAGAATGATTATTCAAATCAAGAATTTTGATAGAACGTTTTAGATGTGGCTTTTGAGTAGCAGATTCACCACCAGGATACGCAATTGCTTGAATATTCATATCCTCATCAGCTCTACAAGCATTGCTAGAACACTCTTCATGATCAGCGCGCCACAATTCAATTTTCGGTATGGTGGCAGTTTTAAAGCCTTCTACAATCACAAGATCACAAGGAGATAGCTTGCTTAACTGCTCTTGCATACTAGGCTCAGCAGTTTCTTTTAACTCATGCATTAGAACCCAGCGCTGATCTGACACTAATAGAATCTCTCGAGCTCCGGCTTCGCGATGACGATAAGAATCTTTACCAGGACGATCCACGTCAAATCGATGATGGGTATGCTTGATAGCTGAAATTTTATAAGAGCGCTGCGTTAACTCCGAGATCAACTTTTCAATCAGCGTAGTCTTACCAGTGCCGGAATAAGCAACAAATCCAATCACTGGGTATATAAATTGCTCTTGAGAAGTTAGCACACTCATCGAAGGGTTTATAGGCCTGTGTGTTGAGCTACAAACGCTTTAACTTCTTTAGCATCGGCAGACATAACAGTTACTTTTTGCGGTTGATCTTCAATTCCGACAAAAGCAGCGGGACGGTCAGGCGATCGACCTAAAGCTTCCTGAATAGTTTCAGCAAACTTAATAGGCAATGCTGTTTCAAGAATCAACATAGGCACGTGAGACTGTAGATTTTCTCGAGCCACTTTGACGCCATCAGCAGTATGTGTATCAATCACCACACTGTATTTAGCATGAATATCTCTGATCGTCTCTAAACGGTTGGCATGAGTACTCTTACCAGAGACAAATCCATATTGGCCAATACCTTTAAATGCAGGATCCTGGGATAGATCAAAGCCACCCTTTGTTTCAACATCTTTGAACATTTGAGCAGTTCTAGCAGCATCACGGCCAACCAAATCATAAACAAAGCGCTCGAAGTTGCTTGCCTTAGAAATATCCATCGATGGACTGGTTGTATGAAAAGTCTCAGCTGATTTACGAGCTCGGTAAACACCCGTCTTAAAGAACTCATCCAAAACATCGTTTTCATTCGTGGCAACCACCAATTTTTCAATTGGTAAACCCATCATGCGAGCGATGTGGCCAGCGCAAACGTTACCAAAATTACCAGATGGAACACAGAAAGAAACTTTTTCAGAGCTCTTGGTTGTCGCCAACAAATATCCCTGGAAGTAATAAACAACCTGAGCCACTACTCGAGCCCAGTTAATTGAATTCACTGTACCAATTTTTTGCTGTGCTTTGAAAGCATGATCATTACTAACAGCTTTAACAATATCTTGAGCATCATCAAATACACCATCAATAGCGATATTGAAGATGTTTTCATCCTGCAAGGAATACATCTGGGCAACTTGGAAAGCACTCATCTTGCCTTTAGGTGACAACATGAAAACACGGACACCTTTTTTACCACGCATCGCGTATTCTGCAGCACTACCAGTATCACCAGAAGTTGCACCCAAGATGTTGAGCTCTTGCCCCTGCTTATTAAGAGTGTACTCAAATAGATTGCCTAACAACTGCATCGCCATATCTTTGAAGGCAAGTGTTGGGCCATTGGATAAGCTTAATAAACCTAAACGTGTACCACCTTCATCGCCCAACCAGTGGATCGGCGTAATGTCTTCTGCGCGATCATCAGACCGTCCATTGGAATAAACCTGCGATGTATAAGTTTTCTTAATGAGCGCCTTAAGGTCTTCCTTAGGAATGTCATCACAATAAAGACTTAAAACCTCGAATGCCAAGTCAGCGTATGACAAACCACGCCAAGCATCTAATTGAGCGCCACTAACTTGCGGATATTGCTCAGGTAAATATAATCCGCCATCAGCAGCCAAACCACCTAAAAGGATTTCCGAAAAAGATTGATTGGCCTGGTGACCACGAGTTGATAAGTAACGCATGTGATTTAATTAGCTTAAGTTTTCTAAACGAATCTTAGTAACAGAACCCTCAACAGTATTCAAAGATTCAATCTTATTAATAGCAGTCAAAATATGCTTTTCTTTTGTTTCATGAGTCAACATGATCAAGTCAGTTTGATTTTCGCCATCATCAGCTTCACGCTGCAACATGGCATCAATAGAGATACCGCTGTCAGCCAAAATACGCGTGATATCAGCTAATACACCTGTGACATCAGCTACACGCAAACGCAAGTAGTAACTTGTTGTAATCTCACCAATCGGCATCACGCTTGTATTAACAACAGAACCCGGCTGGAAAGCTAAGTGAGGTACACGCTGCTCTGGATCAGCAGTTTGTAAACGGGTCACGTCAACCAAGTCAGCAATCACGGCAGAAGCTGTTGGTTCTGCACCAGCACCTTTACCGTAATACAAAGTTGTACCGACAGCATCAGCCATTACCTGAACCGCATTCATTGCGCCCTCCACGTTTGCAATCAAACGCTTAGTAGGAATCAATGTTGGATGGACGCGCAACTCAATGCCATCATCCGTTTTCTTAGTAATACCCAATAACTTAATGCGGTAGCCTAGTTGCTCTGCGTATTTAATATCTACTGCAGATAACTTAGTAATGCCTTCCACATAAGCTTTATCAAATTGCATTGGAATACCAAATGCAATTGCGCTCATGATGGTGGCTTTATGAGCAGCGTCAACACCTTCAATATCAAAAGTAGGATCTGCTTCTGCGTAACCTAAACGCTGTGCTTCTTTCAATACCACATCAAAATCTAAACCTTTGTCGCGCATCTCTGAAAGAATGAAATTCGTTGTTCCATTGATGATGCCTGCGATCCACTCGATGCGGTTCGCAGTTAAACCTTCACGCAAAGCCTTAATAATTGGAATACCGCCAGCAACTGCAGCCTCAAAGTTTACTGTGACGCCTTTAGCTTGAGCAGCAGCAAAAATTTCATTGCCATGAACAGCTAATAAAGCTTTATTCGCTGTTACAACATGCTTACCGTTATTGATCGCAGACAACACCAACTCTTTAGCAATGCCATAACCACCAATTAACTCAACAACAACATCAATCTCAGGATTGTTAACAATTAGCTTGGCATCATTAACAACCTTCGCGCGACCCTTGACTAAGTCTTCAGCACGCTTGGTATCAAGATCAGCGACTGTGTGGATTTGAATGCCACGGCCAGCGCGGCGCTTAATCTCTTCCTGGTTACGCTCTAAAACAGTAAATACGCCACCACCAACAGTGCCAATGCCTAAAAGACCAACTTGAATAGGTTTCATGAATAAATGCTCTAACTTAGTAAATGTTAATTAAATATAAAAATTATTTTTTGCCAAACTTCTTGCGATAACGCTCCAAGAACTTGGCTAAACGATTAATCGCTTCACGCAACACATCTTCGTGAGGCAAGAAAACAATTCTGAAATGGTCAGGATGCGGCCAATTGAAACCACTGCCCTGAACCAATAAAACCTTTTCTTCGCGTAATAAATCAGCAATGAACTTTTGATCATTCTCAATTGGATACATATCAGGGTCCAATTTAGGGAAAAGATATAAAGCAGCCTTAGGCTTCACACAACTAACTCCAGGGATTTGGGTGACTAACTCCCAAGCCAAGTCTCGTTGGCGACGTAAACGTCCACCTTCAGCAACTAAGTCATCAATACTTTGATAACCACCTAATGCTGTTTGAATGGCATATTGACCTGGCACGTTAGCGCAAAGACGCATGGATGACAGCATATTCAAGCCTTCAATGTAATCTTGAGCGGCACTCTTGTCACCTGAAACCACCATCCAACCTGAGCGATAACCGCATGAACGATAGTTTTTAGACAACCCGTTAAATGTGACAGTAACCACATCTGTAGAAAGCGAACCAATAGACGTATGAGTTTCACCATCAAACAAAGTTTTGTCGTAGATCTCATCAGCAAAAATGATCAATCCATGCTCACGAGCTACTGCAATGATTTCTTTTAAAACTGAATCGCTATACAAAGCACCAGTAGGGTTGTTGGGGTTAATCACAACAATCGCTTTGGTGTTAGGCGTGATCTTAGATTTAATATCTGCAATGTCCGGCGACCAATCTTTGGATTCATCGCATAAGTAATGCTTTGGTGTGCCGCCAGAAAGACTCACAGCTGCTGTCCATAAAGGATAGTCAGGCGCAGGAACTAAAACCTCATCACCCACATTCAATAAAGCATTCATGGCTAAGACGATGAGCTCAGAAACGCCATTACCTGTATAGATATCCTCTAATGTAACGCCATCAATGCCCTTCTCTTGGCAGTAATGCATGATGGCTTTACGAGCAGAGAAAATGCCTTTTGAGTCTGAGTAAGCAGCAGCATTCGGCAAATTACGAATCATGTCCAACTGAATTTCTTCAGGGGGGTCAAAACCAAACACGCCCACATTACCAATATTGAGCTTGATGATCTTTTGACCTTCTTCCTCCATTTGTTGAGCGAGCTCAAGCACTGGACCACGAATGTCATAGCAAACGTTACTTAGTTTGGAGGATTTTTTAATTTCTTTCACGCTAATCACTTAAAGTCTTGTCAGAACACTATAAAGTCTTAATTTATCTATAATTTTATAATTATGACAGAGCCTGAGGGTCTACCCACATGAAACTACAACCAGATCGCCAACCCACGCTCAACACTGTTTCAGCCTATGGGCCCAATTACATTGAAATTAATGCCGTACGCCATGAAACTTCTATTCTTTTAATGCCAGAAGGCCCAGTTATTCATTGGTCTTGCGCACAATTTGGTGACCTGAGCCCTGATCATTTTCAGGAAATAGCCAATAAAAAGCCCGCGCTAGTGATTTTTGGAAGCGGCAAAAAGATCCAATTCCCCCGCCCAGAACTGATTGCACCCTTAATTCAGGCAAAAATCGGCATTGAAACCATGGACTTACAAGCTGCCTGTAGAACTTATAACGTTCTAATGGCAGAAGGAAGAAATGTTCTGGCAGCTCTCATCATTGAAAAGTAGTCTTGTAAAAGTGAATTTAGAGCCATAAGTCTGATATAAATACAGAAATCAAAAAGAAATATAAATTAGAACTATGGAGACTGTATGACTGTTGTATTAGGTAAACCAATTCCCTATTTTGAAATACCGGCCACGAGTAATCTGGTTTTTAATCCAGGTGCCTGCCAAGGTAGAAAAATTGTCATGTATTTCTACCCTAAAGACTCAACCCCAGGTTGCACGGTTGAATCTATGGAGTTTAGAGATACGATCGATGAATTTACTAAAGCCAATACCCTAGTAGTTGGCATTTCAAGAGATAACCTTAAGTCTCATGAGAACTTCAAACGGAAGATTGAACTTCCTTTTGAACTTCTAGCAGACACTGAAGAGGTTCTCTGTCAAATGTTTGG
>JACCDN010087651.1_pt1 | contig 10085 bp, 5 predicted proteins | sample 7441691 | NCBI WGS metagenome assembly JACCDN01 (sample SAMN15323439, study PRJNA562643) | freshwater metagenome | isolation source: river surface water | place: USA:Blue River Watershed | collected 2017-08-16
GATGCAGCCATTCAAGATTTGGTCAAAACACTTTCAACTCAAAAAGAAATTTGTATTGATACCGAAACCACCGGCATTGATGCTAACAATGTGGAGTTGGTGGGTTTAAGTTTTTCTTTTAAAGAACATACAGGATATTATGTACCAGTGGCGAATGATGGAGATGGAAAAGATGGTGCAAAACATATTTTGTCTTTATTCAAAAAATTATTTGATCAAGAAGATATTACCTGGATTGGACAAAACCTTAAATATGATTTCTTGGTTTTAAAATGGTACGGCGTTCAACTAAAAGGAAAAACATTTGATACCATGTTGGCCCATTATGTGATTGAGCCAGAAGGCAGACGCAGCATGGATTTGCTAAGTGGACAGTACTTAGGTTATGAGCCAGTATCTATCGAAAGCATCATTGGTAAGAAAGGTAAAAATCAAGGCAGCATGCGTGATGCTGAATTGGAACAAATCAAAGAATATGCTGCAGAAGATGCGGACATTACTTTGCAATTAAAACATTGTTTAGCTCCTTTGATTTTGAAAAAAGAAGTGAGCAAAGTGTTTAATGAAGTTGAAAATCCTTTGATGCCTGTTTTAGTAGATATGGAATTTGAGGGTGTAAAAGTAGATACCGATTTTTTAAATGAATACAGCAAGGTATTAGATGTAGAAGCAAAAGAAAGCGAAGAGAAGGTATATGCTGCAGCTGGTGTGCGTTTTAATTTAGCTTCTCCAAAACAATTGGGAGAGGTTTTATTTGAAGTAATGAAGTTGGATGATAAGGCGAAGAAAACAAAAACTGGTCAGTATGCAACCGGAGAAGATGTGTTGCAAAAAATGGCAGCTAAACATAAAATAGTGGATGATATTTTAAATTTCAGAGAGCTTACTAAATTAAAATCAACTTATGTAGACGCTATTCCTGAATTGATTAATCCAAGAACAGGTCGTATTCATACAAGCTATGCTCAAGCCGTTGCAGTAACGGGTAGATTAAGTAGTACGAATCCTAACTTGCAAAACATTCCAGTAAGAACAGATAGAGGCAAAGAAATAAGAAAAGCATTTATTCCAAGAGATCCTTCTAGAATTTTAGTAAGCGCCGATTATTCTCAAATTGAATTAAGAGTGGTTGCTGCAATTAGTGGTGATCCCAATATGTGTGAAGCATTTAAATTAGGCAAGGATATTCATACAGCCACTGCTGCAAAAGTGTATGGCGTGGATGAAGCAGATGTGACCAAAGAAATGCGTTATAAAGCTAAGAGTGTAAACTTTGGTATTATTTATGGCCAAGGAGCTTTTGGTTTGGCCGAAAACCTGGGTATTTCTAGAACCGAGGCCAAAGAGATTATTGATAACTACAAAAAAGAGTTTCCTAATATTCAGAAATATATGGACCAACAAATTAATCAAGCTAAAGAGTTGGGCTATGTAGAAACATTGATGGGTAGAAAGCGTTGGTTAAGAGATATCAATAGTTCTAATTTCACGGTGCGTGGATTTGCAGAGCGAAACGCAATTAACTCTCCTATTCAAGGTTCTGCAGCAGACATGATTAAATTGGCGATGATTAAAATTCATCATGCCATGAAAGAAAAAACTTGGGAATCAAAAATGATTTTACAAGTACACGATGAATTGATCTTTGATGCTACAGAAAAAGAACTACCAGCTTTAAAAGAATTAATACTTTCTTGTATGACCAGCGCTATGGAACTTCCAAACGGGGTCCCAGTAGAAGCAGAACTAGGCGTTGGTAAGAACTGGCTCGAAGCGCATTAGCGATTCATACTAGCCAAGAATTCTTCGTTGTCCTTAGTACCGCGCATTCTTTTTAATAATTCATTCATCGCTTCATCTGTATTCATATCATTGATGAATAATCTTAAGATATTCATTCTTTGTAATACATCTGCTGATAATAATAAATCATCTCTTCTGGTGCTTGATCCTACTAAATCAATTGCAGGGAAAATTCTCTTGTTCGCTAAACGACGATCTAATAATAATTCCATATTACCGGTACCCTTGAATTCTTCAAAGATTACCTCGTCCATTTTAGAACCTGTTTCAATTAAGGCTGTCGCTAAAATAGTTAATGATCCACCGTTTTCAATTTTACGCGCAGCTCCAAAAAATTGTTTTGGTTTTTGCATCGCATTCGCTTCCACACCACCAGATAAAACCTTTCCAGAGCTTGGTGCCACTGTATTGTGTGCGCGCGCCAAACGAGTGATAGAATCTAATAATATAACCACATCATGTCCGCACTCTACTAAACGCTTTGCTTTTTGTAAAGCCATTGTAGAAACTTTCACATGCTTTTCAGCAGGCTCATCAAAAGTGGATGCAATTACTTCTGCTCTTACAGAACGCTCCACATCGGTTACCTCCTCTGGTCGCTCATCTACTAACACCACCATCAAATAACATTCAGGATGGTTAGCAGCAATGGCGTTTGCCACTTCTTTTAATAACATGGTCTTACCCACTTTTGGTTGCGCAACAATCAATCCACGCTGCCCTTTACCAATAGGAGTAAATAAATCCATGATACGCGTACTATAAGAAGTAGGAGAAGTATATAAATTTAATTTTTCAAAAGGGAATAAAGGGGTTAAATAATCAAACGGGATACGATCGCGAATCTCGTCTGGTTTTTTTCCGTTAACGAAATCTACTTTAGTTAATGCAAAATATTTTTCACCTTCTTTCGGAGGTCTTACAGATCCATTTACCGTATCACCTGTTTTTAATCCAAATAATTTTATTTGTGAAGGAGATACATATACATCATCCGGAGAAGACAAATAGTTGTAATCAGAAGATCTTAAAAAACCATATCCATCAGGCATCATTTCTAAAACACCTTCAGATGCAATCGCACCATCAAATTCTACATTGAATACTGGTTCTTTTTTTGGAGGATAACGATGTTGTCCATGTCCCTGACCTGGCGTTCTTTGGTCTGCTTGCACTACTGGATCTGCAGTTTGAGGAGCTTGCTCAGAAGCCGGTGTCTCGCTTGCAGCACTTTCGTCACCAAATAATTGTGCAGCTATTTGAGAAGCTTTTTCGTCGATGCTTTCGCTAGGCGCAGCTTCTGCTTCTTTTTTTGCTACTGGTTTACGCTTTTTCTCTGCAGTAGGTTCAGCTTTTGAAGCTTTTGCAGCAGGAGCAGCAACGGGTTTGCGGCTTCTTTTTGGTTTCTCGTCTTTTTCTTGCACAGTAAAATCTAGGGTTTTATTAAAAATCGAATCAAGTTCGGGGGTTAAACAGCTCTTTTTTTGAAAATGGTAGTCTGAAATGACTTTTTGAGATGGAACGCTGGAGTTAAATACCCGATTTCGTCCCTTTCTACTGCAATGATAAGCCCTTTTTCAATAAAAAAACAATTTTTTATGGGTTATCTTTGCCTTCCAAATAGTTATTATGTTCAACCAAAGAGTAAAAATCAAGCAATTATTAAGTGGTACCGACGCGTCTTGCGCAGTGGGATCTGAAGTGGTGGTAATGGGATGGGTACGCACTTTTAGAAACAATCAGTTTATCGCTTTAAACGATGGTAGTACAAATAACAATGTTCAGGTGGTAGCAAGCTTGGGTGAGTTTGATGATGCTTTATTAAAGCGCATCACCACAGGTGCTTCTTTAAAAGTAAAGGGGGTGGTGGTAGAAAGCTTAGGTAAGGGACAAAGCGTTGAAGTAAAAGCAACATCTATTGAAATACTTGGGGATAGCGATGCAGAAAAATATCCTTTACAACCTAAAAAGCACTCTTTAGAATTTTTAAGAGAGAAAGCACATTTAAGATTTAGAACCAACACATTTGGATCGGTGTTTCGTATTCGTCATTCATTGGCATTTGCCGTGCATCAGTTTTTTAACGAAAGAGGATTTTTATATTTACATACACCTATTATCACATCAAGCGATGCTGAAGGTGCGGGTGAAATGTTTCGTGTAACCACACTTCCTTTAGAAGGTGCACCTAAAAACGAAGCTGGCGAAATTGATTTTACAGAAGACTTTTTTGGTAAGAGTACGAACCTAACAGTGAGTGGTCAATTAGAAGGCGAGCTAGGCGCAATGGCCTTTTCAGACATTTACACATTTGGTCCAACCTTCCGTGCAGAAAATTCTAATACAACAAGACACTTAGCAGAATTTTGGATGATTGAACCAGAAGTTGCTTTCAATGACTTAGAAGACAACATGAATTTAGCAGAAGATTTCATCAAGCATTTGATTGCATATGTGATGGAAAAAAATGCAGATGATTTAGCTTTCTTAGATACGCGTTTAGCAGAAGAAGAAAAACAATTGCCTACTGAAAAAAGAAGTGGCATGGGATTGATTGACAAATTAAAATTTGTTTTAGAAAACGGATTTGAAAGAATTACTTATACAGAAGCCATTGATATTTTATTAAATAGCAATCATTACAAGAAAAAGAAATTCCAATACGATGTGAAGTGGGGAATTGATTTACAAAGTGAACATGAGCGTTATTTAGTAGAACAACATTTCAAAAAACCAGTGATTGTTACGGGTTATCCAGCTGCTATCAAGGCATTCTATATGCGCATGAATGATGGTTGTGAGCCAGGAAAAGAAACCGTTGCAGCAATGGATATCTTAGCCCCAGGTATTGGTGAGATAGTGGGAGGTTCTCAAAGAGAGGAGCGTTTAGATAAATTAGAAGCTAGAATGAAAGACATGCATATTCCATTAGAAGAAATGTCTTACTATTTAGATACACGCCGATTTGGTTCTGTGCCACATGCTGGATTTGGTTTAGGCTTTGAGCGTATGGTTCAATTTGTAACAGGAATGACCAATATTAGAGATGTGATTCCTTTTGCTAGAACGCCGAAGAATTGTGAATATTAAAATAATTTATGGGAATACTATTTGTACTGATTGGTGCGTTTTGTTTTGCATTAAGTAATGCGTATTGGAAAAAAGTTACCCAAACAATTCCTTATCAAGTAGGAATGTTTTTCAGAGGCATTTTTGCATCTGCGGTATTTGCGACTTTATATTTTGGTTTTAGAGAATCCTCTTTTTTTACAGGATGGACTGTAAGACCTTTAGCCGTTGATCAAAATTTATTATTAACAATTGCACTTTGCATTTTTAATATTTTTGGATTATTATTTTTCTTACGCGGAATTCAGAAAGCGCCTGTAAGTATTGTGGTTCCTGTATCTGCGTTGAAGGTGTTTACAATTTTAACTGCAGTATTTATTGTAGGAGAGGTTTGGAAAATGCCTTATTTGTATGCATTTGTTTTATCTACTGGTGGATTATTATTTTTGTATTTAGAGGGTAGTTCACATGCAAGTTCTAAAGAACAAAAAACAGGAGTACTCTATGGATTGGCTTCTAGTTTTTTCTGGGGTAGTTCTTATGCATTATATACTTATCCGATTCAATGGTGGGGTCCATTAGGATTTAGTTTGGTGATTGAATCTACTGCAATGTTGTTTGGATTAGTATTAATTATTAGAGATGGTTTGCTTTCAAGTTTGCATCAATACATCAAAGCAACCCATATTCAAACTTATATAGTGCAAGGTATTTTATTGGTATCAGGTGGATTAGCAATTAATATTTCTTACCAGTACTTGCCTATTATGGTGATTAATATTTTAATCATCAGTAGCCAGTTATTATCTGTTTTATTAGGCTTTATGTTTTTCAAAGAAAGGCTTAGTTTGAAACAATGGCTTGGCTTGGTATTAATTATTGCAAGCTTTTTTGTGGTAGCAACTGCTGCTTAAATAAAAAAGGCTATTTTTTTGCTATTTAAGGCGGCCTGGCCTATATTTGCTGCCCGAACAAATAGTTCGGATTCTACGGAAGGTGCGGTAGCTCAGTCGGTAGAGCAAAGGACTGAAAATCCTTGTGTCGCCGGTTCGATCCCGGCCCACACCACCGAAAAGCCTCAAGATTTCTTGGGGCTTTTTTATTTTATCACAATAGTTTGTCTCTCAACTGTATGAGCGGAGAATATTCCTAGAGCGCCGCCAATAATATTAGAAGGTGGATTAGAAGGAGTGGTTCCGCCACCGGGTCCTGCGCCACTTTGTTGATTTAGGGTATAATAATATAAATAGGTAGGTCTTGTTACACATTGCATTTCGACACTAACTATATCTTTTAGCTTTACTTGTAAAGAATCAGAACCTGCTCTTAATGGTCTTTGATTCACCTTACCATTATTTAAATTATCATTAAACACATGGAAGGTTTGGTCCAAGCTGTCATTTATTTTTTGAATAAATCGATAGCTATTTCCCAATGCAATTGGATCTGTGTACACCGGAATGATGCTGTATCTTGTTTCCCCATTCACCAAAAAAGTATTGATTCTCAAACTGTCTAAAGGAACTTTATTAGACATTGTAGAAGTAGCAGTATATTTTTTTCCTTCAACTATTACTTCTAAAAAATAAGTGTTACCGTAAACACCTTTGATTTTTTTAGTTTGATACAGCCCTTTTTCGTTTTGTTTCAATGTATCTCTTTGCCCTTGATTATCTGATATAATTACACTTGCATTGTTGACTAATGGATTTCCATTGGTATTTCCAATATCAATAGATTTACTCAACTTAACAAAATATGGTCCAGGCTCGTCCGTAATACTTGCATCAATTACCAATATAGATGCATTTGGGTCTAAGGGCAATTGAATCTCTTTATCACAACTGATAAAGAAGAGTATGATGATGAAAAATAATATTCTTTGTAGCATGATTAAAATTTAAATTGATAAGTGATACTTGGAACCCATCTAAATAAAGAAGTTTGAATAATCTGTGTTCTACTTAGATTTTTGGGATCGTCTTGGAAAGTAATTCTGTATGCGTTTTCTCTTCCATACACATTATAAATACTGAAATTCCAGGACTCTTGTATCCTTTTCTTTTTCTTCTTATCATAAGTTACACTAATATCTAACCTATGGTTTGCGGGCATTCTATTTGCATTTCTTGATGCATATTGATAAATGGTTTGATCTTGTAACATATACTTTCCTGTTGGATAAGTAACAGCATCCCCAGTATTATACACAAACACACCCGAAATAGACCATTTTGAATTTAATGCATAGATACCCACCAAGGAAAGATCGTGTGTTCTATCTTGTTTTGCGTTATACCAGTTGTTTTGATTAATCCCTTCAATTTTTCTTTCGGTTTTAGATAGCGTATAACTTATCCATCCAGTAAACATGCCCTCTCTTTTTTTAAGCAACCATTCAATTCCGTAAGCCCTACCGATACCAAATAACAAAGCGCTTTCGACATCTGCAAGCGTATTGATCTCTGCACCGTCTTTATAGTCTAATTGATTTTGTAAACTTTTATAATACAACTCTGTGCTCATTTCATACATGTTCTGTTTAAACATCTGCACATGTCCAATGCTCAATTGATCAGCTATTTCTGGTTGAATATTATAAGAGTTTCCAATCCATTGATCTGAAGGGCTAGCTGATGTGGAATTACTAAGCAAGTGCAAGTGTTGTACATTCCTTGCATAACCGGCTTTAAAACTAGTTTCATCCGTAATTCTATAATTGATTGTCATTCTAGGTTCTAGATTGATATAGGTTTTCCCAAAATCTGATTTTTCTAATTTTTTTGTGGATTCGATTATTCCATTATTATAAATATTATATGCATCTCCACCCATTAAAGTGTAAGCCGATAATCTAATTCCATAATCTACACTCAATGCGGTGTTGGGTTTATAGGTATTGCTTAGATAAGCAGCATTTTCTAAACCGTTGCGCCCCACTTTTTTAATACTATTATTTACTGTGCCACTAAAGGTACTTGGAGTAATACTGTGTAGGATAGTGTTGAAGCCAAACTTTATATTGTTTTTGGGATTAGCATAGAATGTATAATCTTGTTTAAGATTTAGATCTTTAATATTTGAATTGATATTGAAATTGGTTTCGCCATTTTTCAATTTTACATTATAGTTATAGTCACTATAAATAATAGAACTGTTTAAGAAAAGTCTATTTGAAATAATCTTATTCCATCGAATGGTTCCTGTTTTATTCCCCCAATCAATACCAAATGCGTCTCCTAGTCCTAATTCATCTTTTCCAAAATAGCCCGATATGTAAATTTTATTTTTTTCGTTGATGGTATAATTTGCCTTCATGTTTAAATCATAGAAGTACAAAATATTGTCTTTAAATTTTTCTGTAGCTTTTAAAAACATATCTGCATAGGTTCTTCTACCAGATAAGATAAAAGAGGATTTATCATTTTGTATTGGACCTTCGATACTAATCTTGCTACTGATTAATCCAAGTCCACCATTCACCACTCTTTCTTTATTATTTCCTTCTTTCATTTTAACATCTAACACAGAGGATAGTCTTCCGCCATACATTGCTGGACCATTTCCCTTGATAAGGGTTGCGTCTTTAATCGCGTCGCTATTGAAAGTGCTAAAGAATCCTAGTAAGTGAGAAGCATTGTAAACCGGTGCCTCATCTAATAAAATCAAATTCTGATCTGCCGCACCCCCTCTCACATAAAATCCACTATTTCCCTCTCCAGCAGATTTAACTCCTGGAAGTAATTGTAATGTCTTTAAAATATCTTTCTCACCAAAAATCACTGGAACCTTGCTTATGGCAGCCATATTGAGTGTCTCTGTCCCCATTTGAGCCTTGGTTAAATTGTTGTTTTTTCTGGAGCTCTCTACCACTACCTCTTTTAATTGATTTTGTGCAGATAACTGAATATTTAAAATTCTGTTACTATCTAGTTGAATTTTTTGTGAAAACAATTCATATCCTAATTGTGAGACCAGTAGGGTATATTTTCCTTTAGATAGTGAAATAGAATAGAAGCCATATTCATTAGAGAATACACCCAGATTGGGTAGTTCTTGAATTCTAATGGTAGCCCTGATAATGGATTCTCCACTTTGAATATCTTTTATAGTCCCATTGAGAACCACTTTATCTTGAGCAACTGCTACATTAGCTATTAAAATAAAGATACCTCCCAATAGAAACAGAGCCGAAAACTTGAAAAACTTGATCATATATATCATTAAACAAAACTATATCTGTTTGGTTGAATAACAATTATGATTTAATTTAAGGTTAACATATATTAACGCTCAAGAAAATGAAAAAATTGAAAGGTATTTTAATATTGATACAATTACTAACTCTTCAATTTGGTTTTGCTCAACAAAATGAACTCATCCAAAATATTTTGGGTTCTATTAAAGACAGCACTACTAAAGCCGTATTAGCTAATCCTGCAACATTTAGATATCAAATTATTTATACGCAGATTAATAGAGATAAAAACGGTACTCCTCGTTTTACTAATTATAAGTTAAATGTAGATCCCAATCAATATTTCAATCCTGCATCGATGGTGAAAATGCCACTAGCATTTTTGTCTTTAGAAAAACTGCATGAATTGAATAAAAAAGACATTAATAAGTACACCACCATTTTATTTGATAGTAATTATCAAAGACAGGTTTCGATGTATGCTGATTCAAGTTCGAAAAATAAAAAACCATCCATCGCAAATTTCATTAAACGCGCTTTTTTAATTTCTGAAAACGATCCTTACAATAGAATGTATCAATTTGTGGGACAGGGAGATATTAATAGAAAACTTCAACAAAAAGGATATGGCTCCACCAGAATTACCAGACAGTTTATGGGCTATACAGAAGATCAGAATAGACATACGAATGGTATTCGATTTGTAGATGAAAATAATAATTTATTATTTCAACAAGCCCCACAATACAATACGGATAGTTTTCAATTTGGCGCTCCTATACTCATTGGAAATGCACACTGGAATAGTAACGACGAATTGATTCAAGGACCCTTTGATTTTACCAAGCATAATAATATCTCTTTAGAGGATATGCAAAAAATGCTACAAGCAATTATTTTTCCTACATCCCTTCCTGCAAAAAGTAGATTCAATATTTCCGAAGAGGATAGATTGTTTTTATTACAATTTTTATCTCAATATCCTTCAGAAACCAATTATCCAAAATACGATACC